>Ga0058701_10001995_pt1 | contig 15102 bp, 17 predicted proteins | sample AgamicOrMae_FD_97039 | JGI IMG/M metagenome (GOLD analysis project Ga0058701, IMG submission 97039) | Agave microbial communities from Guanajuato, Mexico - Or.Ma.e | ecosystem: Host-associated > Plants > Phyllosphere > Phylloplane/Leaf | place: Guanajuato, Mexico | collected 2012-06-04
ATCCATAAAACATGGATATCCATTCATGGATATTTATTGTTTACGTATATGTATTGCAGAATATCCTTGCATGAATATTCCTGCTTGGATATCAATGTGGTTATCACACTTGTATTGATAATTGAAGACACATCAAAAAACCACGGATATCCATGGTGATATCCGTGGAGTTTTGGAAATTCATGTATCGATATGGATTCTTGGACCAGGGAAGTCATCTCGACAGGACTACATGTTTAGCGTCGCGTGTATTTTTTTTTCGCGTGGAAATCTACTTACATTTGATCCGGGCAGTTGGCAGGCCTTCCCGGCAGGCCACCTCCCCGAACATAATGCAAAACCTCGATGTTGTTCCTTGCGGGATACGGCTGCTGCCCCATGGTGATGACCTCCCACAGGAGGACCCCGAACGCCCAAACGTCCGACTGGCTAGTGAAGACCCCGTCAACCAGCGACTCGGGGGCCATCCACCTGACGGGCAGCATGCCCTCGCCTTCTTTGCGGTAGTAGTCGTTTTTGTAAATATCCCTGGCGAGTCCGAAGTCCCCGATTTTGACGACGCGCGTCTGGGGGTCGCTGCTGGACACAAGGCAGTTCCTGGCCGCGAGGTCGCGGTGCACGAAGTGCATTTCCTCCAGGTACCTGCACCCTCTTGCCACGTCGACGCACATTGCGAGAAGATCGGGTAGCGTGAGCGGCACACATCCCCTTTGCTGAAAATCCGGAAAGAAACTGAGTAAAGAGATCCCCTGACCAATAGAACTTATGACTAGGTTATGTCTATCCCAGACAGCAAATAGACGTCTACTAAACGATCTATACATGGGCTAAGTGACCGCAAATGTGATGTCTATTGGACATCAATGTATAGACGTCTGTTAGACATAGACGTCGATTAGACTTGTATGAGACGTCTAGCCCGTAGAGGTATTAGACTTCCACCAGCCGTAGACGTAGACATCTAACAGATGTCTAATTGACGAGTATAGATGTCTAATAGACGTCTAATAGACATCAAATTTCCGGCCACTTAACCCAGATCGTCTAGTATAGACGTCTAATAGCTGCCTAGGATTCACCCGGGTATGCATTTATATTGGAGACTTTGACGCTCGGGCAAATGACTAGGACGCATTTATATGGCATTTCAACGCACGTTAAAAAAAGCTTTAATGTATTATATAAATGGACCGGACGGGTGGATAAGACCCAGCTCGACAAGGTCATTTCGGGGCCAACTGAACTTACCGTTACACAAAGTGACGATCCCTGAAAGCAGTCACACTAAATTTGAAAGGTGGAACCTTCAACCTTTTGTGATCCACCTGTCGTCGCTGAACGGAGCGACAGCAGAGCGAAGCGAGGCATAAGGCACAAGCCTATCTTAACATTCTATATTAACTCACGCGGTTTTATGTTGTTAATTCTCATATTGCAATGAAAGCTCGAAACAAAGTTGATGTCATAGGTTGGAAATTGAATCATTTAGAGCACATTAAACCGGCCAAAAGTAGCCGAATGCCAAAATGGCGAATCTGAGAAGTGGGAGCTATAATTGGACAACTTTTTTTTTTTCTGTTTCAGGTGAGCGTCCTCAAGACAACGAATGCGAAGCGGGTGCTACTTTCTCAAGACTTCAGCTGGTAAGTGTCACTTCAACAACATTTTCTCGAACGTGTTAACGTCTCGGTCAAACCACGTGGCATCGCTTTTCCGCGTGAACTTACCCCTGGAGGCCGCCGCGACCGTAGAAAACTAAGGAGGTCGCCAGCTTCCATCAGCTCCATTATAATAAAGTTCGGATCGTTGTCCAAACAAACCCCGAGTAGTTGGAGAATGTGGGCGTGTTTGAAATGTGACATCAGTTGCGCCTCTTTCAGGAATTCCGCTTTTTCTTGTTCCGTCGCGCCTTTCCGTAATGTCTGCAATAAGATTTTTTTTTCTTCAAAAATTAAAGCTTCGTCGTGTTTGATTTTCGCGGAGAAGCACAAGGCAACTGCTTATAACGTATTGTCGTTTTAAACACAACGCGAGATTCCATTGCTATTTCCAAAGAAACATTTGTTGACCTCAAATCAATGATTATAAAGTGGAGAAGACTTGACGTGAAGAGGAACATCAGAAAGTGACATTGAAAAAGAAGTCAAGTGATATTGAAGTAAAGAAGAACAAACGGAAAAACCACGGTTTTATGGTGAGTACAATCCAATCGACATTAAATCTTACAAGTTAAAACCGGAATTGCTACTTGTATGTTGTGAATCTTGAATCTAATCCTTAGAATAGCAATCTTTTTTATTTTGAAATCGCTTTCTTGAATTGTGCCATCAGGAATAAACGCGTAAGTTATCTTTTAGTAGAAAATCGTCGACTGATCAGGAACAGGTGGGGAGTATTTCTAAAGGAGGGCTCATTTAATATTCAGGGCCAAAGTAGGCGAGAGCCTCTTAGCTTCACCAGATCTGAATTTTAGCCGTTTTCTGTAGGAGATCGATCGCACTTACCTTAATAGCAACCTTAGTGTCAGCGTCACCAACTCCTCTAGCATTGCCTTCAAACACTTCCCCAAACGCGCCGCTCCCGAGGAAGTTCGTCAGGGTGATCTGTTGGCGGCTTATCCGCGGCACCGCCACTAGGTCATCTTCAGGGGAGCCCAGGTGATCGCCTAGGGAGTAGAGAGTGTTGAGCCGATGGATGAAGTTGGCGCGTCTGGGCATCTCCCGCAAGGTGGCCAGCTCCACGTCGGGGACCGTCCTGGGCAGCACCACCGTCGACTCCCCCACGCCGCCGCCGTGGCCGCCCACAACGGACACGCACCCCGCTTGCAGCGCTTTCTTGTGCTTCTGGCGACGCCGACTCACTGGAATCCCCAGAACCGATCGGTGAGTAACCTCATCATGTTACATGGATCGTCAATGTAGTTCTATACTTACCACAGACAACTGCTAAGAGGGCGACTATGCAGAGAACAACTATACCGATAGGCATAGTCACGGCTAGTACTATTCCGACTTGTTGCGTTTTCGCGAGTAAAGCGGCGGCTCCTAGATCTTTTCCATGAGATTCTCCGCTCCAGTCACTCCACCCGAAGGAGTTGAGAGCTCGCACCCGAAAGACGTAGCGCGTTCCCTCCACAAACGAAGGCACAATCCAATAGGTTTCTAGCAAAGAGAGGAGCAAGGGTTAGCCGAGATGCATTGAAAACTGTAGCTGCTGCCGGAACACGAGTTGACTTTGTCAGTCCGAGAAAGTCCAAATCGATCCTTCCTCATAAAAATCCACCAACTGCGATGTGCTTGTTCGGAAAACACACCAACTGCAAAGTGCTTTCTCCGATAACCCACCAACTGCGAATTGATTCCTCTAAAATTCCACTATCTTCAATCCAGTTACACTGTAGTTGGAGATGTAGGAAAGTGTTCGACACGGAAAGTGTTCGACAGGGAAACTGTTCGACAATGTCGTCGGTGACCTGAACACCCAATCAAAAGAACAGTTTGACATTGTCGAACAGTTTCCCTGTCGAACACTTTCCGTGTCGAACACTCTCTATAGTAAGTGGGTTTTCAAATCAAGCACCTAAAAGTTGATGGGTTATTGGAACAAGCACTTTGCAGTTGGTCGATTTTCCGAACAAGCGTTCAGCAGTTATTGGTTTTTTCGCACTAGCACTTCGCAGTTAGAGGGTTTTCATTAGGACCGGTCGAAATGATACGCGCAAATTACCACTCCGCCATGGAAATCACCTGTTCCGTTGTAGAGCGTCTCCCACTGGGGTTCGGTCTCGATGGTGTTGTTCGCGATCTCGGCGATGCCGCTTTCGCTCAACGTTGCTCTCTTGCAGCCTTCTAAACAGTACGCCAAAATGGGCGAACCGTTTTCTCGTGGCTTCTTCCACGTCACTTGGAAGACATCGCGATGCGGGAACTGAATGACTGGAGTTCCCGGAGGAGAAGGACGATCGCCTATAAAGAGAGCGTGTTAACATTCCCGAAGTCTTCGAGTTTGATGAAGAAGAGGAAACGTTTGACAAACCTATAGTTTCAAAAGTAAATCCCCCTTCGGAAGGCCAAGTGAAGAGCTCGTCTGCGTCTGGGAAGAGCATCGCAAGCCGAAGAGTATAGCGAGTCTTCGGCTCAAGGGATTCTATGGACACTGTTATCGGGTTCGGCGAAGTTGCTGAATGGTTCCAAGTTAGTTGTTGGCTGATCCACTGATCTGATCCCGCCACGGAATATTGGAGGTCGCACCTGTTAATAGTGGGATGTAATCAATTTAGCACGTGAGTAGGCAACTATCTTCGCATGAAAGTATACCGGTTGCCTATATCCGAAAACTTACTTGACAGATATGTTTACTGCGGGTATCCAAGAAACAGTGAGTGCGTAGGGGTCAGCCTGCACTAGATGGATGGCATTCGGGCGTGGCATTGTACGAACGTGCTGTCGTGAACTCTCACTGAGTGCATCACTCACATCAGTGTGCGCAGACACCTGCACAGGCAAAAACGGTTAGTGTCCATATGCAGTCTGCCTTTGAGTTTCCTTACTACCACTTCTGAACCGTTCAAAACTTTATGAGGATTGTCAAACAACCGGAGGTTAACCCAGCTTAGCTTAATCACCTTGAGGTTACGTTAGGTCAACCTAGGTTAGTTTAACCGAGGTTAAGTTAACCGAGTGTTGGGGAACTGAGGTTAGGTTAACCGAGTTTAGATTTACCTTGCTTATGTCAAAGTAGGCTAGGCCAACCTTGGTTTGGTTAAGGTTAAGCTATGTTAGGTTTACTTTGGTTATAGGTTAGCGAGGTTAGGTTTAGCTAAGTCACGATAAACTAGGTTAGGTTAAGCTAGTTTTGGTTAAGCTAGTTCAGGTTAAGGTAGGTTAAGCCAGGTTAAGTCAAGCTAGGTTGGGATAAGGTAGGTTATGTTAAGCTAGGTTAGGTTAACCTGGGTAAGGTTGATTTTGGTTATTTTGATCAAGTTTAGGTAAAGTGCCTTGTATCTCGCTCGGCCATCACTGCTTGGTGAAGCCATGCGTGCCTCGCTTCACCATCGCTAGGCTCTTGCCACGTCTGATGCCGCTTACTCCTCATTGCCAGCGGCAGTGACTGCCAGCGAGAGGTAATTAGCACCGGCTTGGTGACCATTAGGTTCATATGCCTCGCTCCGCTCAGATTGGCGACGGAAGGTGGAACACAGATGGAACAATGAGCCTTCAAACCTACAAAGCACGGACTAGCTCAGAAAGAAACATACCCAAATGATGTAGTTTTGGTCGGGCGCCATATTGTATAAAGTGGATTGAAGTGCCGTTCCAACAGGTTGCTGGCCATGCGTGTTCTCACCCGAACCGGGACCCTCCGCGCGCCAGTGGACCGCGTACATGATACTGGCGCCGTAAGTTCCCTCAGGCGGAAGCCATGTCACCTTTATGCTGCCGGGGTCCAGAGCGCGGGCGCTGACTTTTCGCGGGGGAGGTGGAGCTGAGAAACAAAGCGACTTGAATTAATTTCATGACGCCTTGAAGTTAATCAGGGGTTAGAAGTGTCCGCTTACCTCCGATATCGGTTCGTATGTAGGTCATTGGCCCAAGCTGCATATCATTGCTGTAGTAGTTATGGACGGCCACGAAGAATACGTATTGCGTGTACGGTAAAAGTCCTGTTATATCTGCTTTTTGGCCAGAAGTTTCCTGTTAAAGGAATTTTTTTATAAGTTAAAATTGGGCTTATCTGTAAAACTACGTGGCAATTTCAGGTCGCTTTTTCAACTCCTCACATACGCTTTCGTCCGAGTCTCAAGACACCCCTTTCCGTAATGTTACTTGCTGTTAGTGTTAAATAGAGTAATTTTAGCTGCTGCCGAGTTGCTAATTTTTCAGCATAATCATTTCGTCTATCGTAATAAAGAACGAACGTATAAAAAGCGCTTTTGCGGATGAGGGATGTAAATGAAACGGGAACTGATTCTTGGAATGGCAATTTTCCGTTCGTCCTCCACAGATTTTTCTCGGAGAGCCGTGAAACGGTCAATTTTTGATCGCATTAATTCAGTTTTCGAAAAAGATGAAAAGCTAAGGTAACATTCGCCGTTTTCATTCCTTCCCCATGTAACTAACAATATAATTCGTGAAACGGCGGATCTACTTTCATTTCGAAGGTCATGCGTCGTATGGACGAGCGTTCTCCGAGGAATAACCCTGAATCGTCAATGGTCACTTCGACAGTACCAAGAGAAAGATCACATCCCTCGATTTATTCTTGGCTCTCTGTAGCCTCTCGCGCATGAAGCCTTACGTATGTTGTAGCGTCTCTTACCACTTTATGACAAGCCCCGATATCTTTCGGACATGCGTGTCCTTGAGCAGGTGCGTAGAGTACAGTGTAGGTTGTTGCGGCGAGCGTCACCGAGTTGCACGCGGCCGGACGTCTCGGAGCAGGAAGACTCAACGTGATGGAAGACGAGGTCTTCGCCATGGCGGTCGGAGGCTGGTCCGGCCGCAGAGGAACCAGACATTCCGGAGCTGCAGTATTACAGATTCGATAAAAGCGAAAAGAGAATGTGCGGATTCTTTTGGAAAGTAATTTACCTGGGAAGGGTTGCAAATGCGGACCGATTGCAGTGACTCGACGCACTCCTCGTAAGTCAAACTGTGCCACGGCTGAATTGTTGGAATCCTTACTGGCGGCATATACTCTTCCTTCAAGACCGTCACTCCAGTAGATGTGAGTCTGATCCGCAGTAATGGACACGACCGATGCTCCTGTTCGGATCAGTGCTTCAGTAATCGAAAAAAGTTCGCTTTCACTAGTTCCCTCGGTTACTCACTCGTCACGTGATTTTTTGCGTCGATGACTGTATGACAGTGACAGCCGTCCATGTCGGCGGCCATGACATGACCTCGGGCTGAGTCGACCCAGAGGAGACGCGGTGCTCCACCGCCCGTGTGGTCGACTGTCACCGTTGGCGCCACGTTCGGCAGGCTGGACGCCGCACACGAACATCCCCGACGACTCCCGAAGAACGGACGCACGAAGGAGCCATCTGTGGCAGCCGCCATCACGACGGACCGGAGGCCTTCGTCGCTCAGCCCTTGCTCTACCCAGAAGAGTGTGCTGTGAAGGGCAAGCGCACTTAGAGAGGACGCACTTGCAAGTGGCAAGCCCCCAATGGGGCGTGGGAAAACGATGGAATCCCAACCCCTGACTTTGGCACCATCTAGCGGCAGCAGCCCAAACTGTCGACTCTCTACATGCCGTAGGGCCGGCAGTTTGGGCTACTGCCGCTAGATGTTGCCAAAGTCGGCGTTTGGGATTTAATAGTTTTCCCACGCCCTATAATACCGCTAGACTAGACAACTAGCCACGTGACTGATACCCCCCTGACTTTGGTTGAGTTTCTCAGTCTTTGCGGTTTTCTTCGCCTATAACAAAATCCCCGATTAGGGGAATGCTATACCTATTTTGGGTGTGAAACCAAAACGAGGATGGTACGCCTATTTTGGTTATTTTTCAAGATAGGCATATGTTCAGCCATATCATTCAAAAGGTCTAGGCGAGAGCTTTCCTTTGATGTGGCTGAACATCGGTCTACATTGAAAAATTACCAAAATACGCACTATCCCCGTATCCAAAACAGGTATAGCATTCCCCAAAGCGTTGTTTTTACTGTGTACAAGGCCAGGAATTCTGATTGGCTACGGCTTACCGGTGCTAACCAGGCGATGGTTCTAACTGATGCTTAATGGTCAGGAGGATATTCTGGCCTGTTAAAGCAACAGTCACAATGGAAGCTGCCCGCTCTGAGATTTAAAGGGTACAAACATTTAGGAATGAATTCCAAACAAGACTTACAAGAGTCCTGACTACAGGATACACGCCGCAAGAAAGAGAATTACTGGGGTTAATAGCAGTGACTTTTTTTCCTGTCCCTCAGCTACTGAGAGGACGCTACATTACTGCGAACGTGTAAGGAATCAGACTGGGCCCACTTATCAAAAATTACCTGGTGAGAGGTGCAACACTGAGGCTTTTCACGACTCCTGTTCGTCGCATAAGCCTTTCCGGCACGCTGGGAGAATCCAGAGCCATCCGGAGGACCACGGAGGCTGCGTCTTGCTCGTCCCGTTCTGCCCAGTACACGGTTCTGCCTACCCAGTCAGCGGCGACAGCGAGTGCTGGTCCGCTCAGCACTGCCAACTATACGAAATGGAAATCAGCGACACTGACATTAAGAAATCACTTAATCGGCAAACAACTTTCTAGTTACTGTATACGTTATTTTAAAGTTTGCATTTTCTACCTCTTGTGTTCTACTCAAGGGGTAACACCTTGCTGGAAATCTGTACACAGGATATCAAGGATATCAGCCGGATATCGGAGGTATATGAAACGGGTATCAAGAGAATATTGATCAAATTTCAGGTAAATATCTGACAGCAGATTTCGACAGAATATGTAAAAGATCAGCTGGATACATCTTTTGGCCAGGTATCAGTGGACAGTAGTCAGAAGTTAAAAACCTTTAAAAATCTCTGGAAACAGCCATGTTTCGACCGCCTCCAACAGCCGTATATTAAGGATTTCAACCGAATATCAGCCGGATATCAAGGCCTTAAGTACACCGGAAAATATGAGTTGTCATCTCTTGGTTCTACTCGTCCTCGCCAAGCTGAAAGGAGTATGGCTCAGAAAAAATCTTAACCTATCACTGTCGCCAAGCTTAGCGGTTGTATGTCGTTAGTCGACGTAACAAAATGAAAGGTTGAACCAAGGTAGAACTCTTGAGATAGAACATGCAACGTTTCAAAACTCCGAGTGTACCTTTGTGAGATTGGTTCCGTCGATATGGGCAGCTCTTAATTCAAGAGCTCTACTGAGCCACAGCAGCTGGCGTTGGCGCAATAAGACAGCTAAATCAATGGCAGCTGCAGCCGCCCCTGTGTCAGTGCCGCCTGCTACTGGACGCAATACTGTTGCGACTCCTCCTCGGTCACAGTCGGCGACCAGAAGAGCGTCTGCTGTAGCGACAAGAAGTCGTGGAACAGGCCTTTCAGCTGCTGACCATGCCGCCACCGGTTCTGACGAAGTTCCACCTCCTGCCTGAGTGAACGCTTGGACCTGGAAAATACGAAAAGAGTTACGGCCTCCATTCGCAAGACAGTGTCACGGAGTATCGCCACAAAAACCGTCAGCCTTTAGTTCACAAAATCAACTTTTTAGAGCAAAAAGTAATTTTGAAAAACAACTGTAAAAGGGATTAAAATTGGATAAAATATTATTTTTTTAGTGGTGATAGTGGTGTTAGTGTAATTATTCTTTATTTGATTTTTCAATCTCAATTCTTGAAACATATACAGTTTTTGATACAATAAATACACGTACGTGTTAATTACGCACCTGTGCGCGCACACATGATACTACTCGCACATTCACGTAAACAGATTTTTTCTGAAAAAGAATTAAATTGGACACCCGCGCATTTTTTTTGTCCCGAACAATTTTCCTCGCAACAAGGGAACGCTACAAGCGAAGATGGAAACTTTAAATCCAACACACTTTTCCTAATCTGTATCGAGATCTTCAAGTTTCTGCCGCCTTCTGTGGATTTAAAAAAATAAAAAAATAAGAAAAAATAAATAAATAAAAAAACGGACCAAGACAAAAAAAGTTTAAATCCAGATTCCCATAGCTTTCATCCAACTAAAACCCCTTCTACGTGTAAAATCGCGTTTGATTTATAAATATTTCTAAAATTGTTTCCAATAAGAAACCCATAAAATCCGTTTTCGCGTATAGAGTTGCGCCTGATTTATAGATATCTCTAACATTTTTGTTGATCCTAAGAACCTCTCCCTCGAGCAAAAAGCGCGTATGTTTGATGGATATGTTTAATATTAGCTGAGTTTTTTTTTTATCGTGTTGGTCAAGTCAAAAGAACTATAGGATTATCATAACTTGACAACTTCTCAAGAGGCGATTTACCTGGAAGTAATAAGTGAAGTTCGGTTCGAGTCCATGTGCCTGGAACTCCAGTTGGCGAGCCTCTATCCTGACAGGCGGAAAGTCTCCTTCTGGTTCAATCCTCCAGTACCTGACGACATAGTGAGACAGTTCGCCGTTGGGCTCGGCCGGCGGGTCCCAGCGAAAGAGCGCAGATATCGCCTGCGGATAAAGGCATTGAAGTCACCGGGAACGGCCCTTACGATTGAATTTGCTGATGTTTTTACTCACCTGCTTATCTAGTGGCAGGTCACTACTTCCTTCGAAAGTAACAAAAACACGTGGACGCTGCGGCGGCCCGGGGCGAGCTGGCGGAGATCTCAACAGAGCACTTACTTGGATGGACGAACCCCAAAACGTGATTGCTCTGATGGCAACCTGGAGTTCGCTGTGTGGAGGCGTAACAAGCGGTATCTTGTCAGTGGACGGAGAGCTACAACATCGAACGGCAGTCCTCGTCGTCTCTTGCTGTAAAGCCCATCAATAGTGTTAGCGCCCTCCACCAAACATTTTATTACAATTCTTTGGAAGAAAAACCTTACCACCAGTTCCGTGTTCCCACTGCTCCGAATCTTGACTTCGTAGAAAACTTGTCCAAAATTTACGTTCTTCACCGGATTCCACGTTACATTGAATTTTTGCCAAGTTCCCTCTACGCGGATTGATGATGCATTGACGGCTCCCGGGATGACACAAACTTTTTCTTTGGAGGGTAAAACTGGAAGAAGAAATTTCGTCATCCCTTTTCCTCATACCATTCAAGGTTCTTTTGTGTTTGGTAAACCATACCTGGAATGCGATGAAGGTCTGGATCCCACGCAGCCACGGTATGCAGCCCCGACAAAGCCATGCCGCTGATGACAGCTGCACTTTGACCATTGAGATCTGCTACGACAGCATTGCGGTCATCTTGGAGCCACAGAAGATGGTCGCTGAGATAACTCAAAGGCCCTGTAACGATGTTTACCGGGTAAGGCGCTACTATCTCAATGTTTTAGATGCATTCAGCCTGAGTTAATACCTTGCACACTGGGATGTTGCAACTTTGATATGCGGATAGGCTGAACTTCTCCAGGTTCGAGAGTCTCAGCCGTCGGAGCTTTATACAGAGAAGCTCCCTCGTAGCTCCGCACCACCCAGTATACAGCTCGAGAATCGAGATCCAGTGTGAGCCCCATCACTGTAGACACCAATTATTCGATAATTTGTCATCGCATGCGATCTTGTCTGAGCGCAGAAACTTACCATGTTTTCCTGAAAACAGCTCCGGGGGAAAGTAAGTTCTTCTAGACTTGCCATTGAGCCTTGCTACCTCGACAGCGTGGCCAGTTGACCAGTAAATGTAGGCATGCACTGCATCGATGTTTAGCTCCTTAGCCACCGTCAGAATAGGCAGAGGCTCTTTCATACTGCCGTCCAAGTGAGTGCGTGATATCTAAAACAGAAGTACATAGTTAATTGCGCTATTAATTGCAAGTCTACCATTTTTTTAGCTTCAAAAGACTTACCAGTTGTTGTTTGGGATTTGAAGTGTAGAGTCTTCCTCCTAGCCAGTCTACAGCAATGCTACCAGCCGAATCGACATGACGCAGTCGCCGCAATGTCCTGCTAGTTGTATTGAAGCAGTATACCTGAGTCGTGTTTGCTACGAGGTACAAACGTTCTTCAAACCAGGCCATGTCAGCCACGTGGAACGGCCCTTGAGCATCCTGCAACAATACGTCATGTACCGGAATTGCCACTTTAGCGTAATAACGTTCCTAATGAAAAATTATTTACCCTGAGCGAGTCTCGATGAACAATAGCTCTGACGTCATCGCCCGTCACATCCGAGCGGAGCAATCCATCAGCGGCGGACCACAGGACAGCGGGAGCCGGCCGTCCAGCAGCGGGTAGTCTGAGGGAAGTCCCCCGGAACTCGGCGCTCCACGGGCCCACCCCTGCGGGCGAGTACGCCGCCGCCCTCACCACATACCGCGTACCTGGACGCAGACCTCGCAACGTGCACCAGCTCCCGCGAATCTCACGAGTGACATTCGCGTTTCCGCCACGATCGCTGTCTTCGCGAACGTCCACCACAAATGACCAATTTTGCCACGCTCCCTTTCCTGCAGGCAAAGGGTTATTACGTAAATATTTTTCAGATTTACTGGCAGGTAATCCTCGCGAAAATTCTCACCCTGTCCTCCTAGAAGGTGAGGTTGATGCCACGATACTTTGGCTACATGGGAACCGAGTACTGCTTGGACGCTGGTCGGGGGATTAACGGGTACCGGTATCGGCTGGGCAGTCGGCAAATCTACTAGAACTGCAACAAATCGGCGCTTCCTGCCGACGGAACCTCCTGGTTCTGGGAAAGCATTGTGATAGTAACTGTTTTGGCCCGCATGGTACTCCTCAGCAAGAACCTCGTCACCGTCTGTCCAATAGAAGAGGCCGTTGGCGCATGCCAGGGAGGTGGCGCCAGCGAACATGGGCTGCTGGGTATTATTTCGGACATCACTCACTTCGCTCCTGTGGAATATCTCAACGTTAGTAACTGTAACAAATCTCCTTGTCGCTCATGAAACTTACCCATCTAGTGACACAGCCAAGACGGTATTTCGTTTGCGGTGTGCGACCAAGAGGCGGAAGTTAGTGTGGTCGACAACGAAAGCACCGATATGGGCTTCGGAAAGCAGTTGCACCGGCCTTGCCTCATGCTTTACACCATTGCTGATATCAGCTAAATCCAGTCGATATAGACCACCAGACATCGCCAGGAAGAGGAATCTATCAGAAAAGTAACACATAACCGGTATCTGAAGAGTCAATCTGAAGATATAAAGTCAGCTTTTCTTCACTTGGGCTCACATGCAACTAATGTGTGAGAACTTGAGTTGTGGTACATACCCGCTGTAAGGATCTACTTCAATATGAAGTGGAGGAAGAGGTAAGCCTGCAACAGCTACAGTGAGTCCACGACCTGTCCCTCCCGACGTGGGGCTGTCTATGGCGATCCTCGCTACCTGCCAGCCCCCGGCTCCCGCATCCGCGACGACGTACAAGAGATCATTGAGCCAGTCTACGGACAGCTGATGCGGCTTCAACTCACTCGGAAATTGTAGAAGGAGGCGGGTGTCCCCACTGCCGTTTAACGGCACGCGCCAAAGTGCGCCTGTGACGTCGGCCACGAAGAGCAGTCGTAGGCGGACATGTAGCGCAACTCCTGGCATCACAGACGCGATTCAGTATGCAGAACATATTTGGTTGGTGGAAACAATCCGATATGATTGTTACCTGTTATGACTTCGCTCGAATTGTAGATAAGTCCTGGTTCGTCGAGCATGTCAGCAGATTGTCGGGTAACTGTGTGACTAGCGCATAATACTAATACGGCTTGTTGGGCATCTCGCTCTGTTGAAAGACGGTAGTATAAGTTTATAACACGTCTGGAATTCCCTAAACAACCTGCTATAAATCTAGTTATGTTAGTGTGAGAGAGACATCTATTTCGATGTTTTGTTGACTTTGTTAGGTCATTACTTAACGGCAAAATGATGTATGCGCCTCTGATCCGCCGGCATAGAATACCGATTTTTAACGTAACACGTCTATACTTTGTCACTATTATATCTCACCCTCTTGAGCTGGTGGAGTAATTAAAACGACGGAAGCTGCTGGGCCCTCTCCAACAGCGTTTCGCATCGCTACAGAAACATTATAGCGCTGGCCCGGAGCGAGATGTTGGAACATATAAAAGTCGGTAGATCTATTGCCAGTCGCTGAGAAGTCCTGCAGAAAAGCGCACCATGAGTTACGACACGGATGACGTCAATTTGATCCCCAGCGCCAAGATACTTACTTTCCTGGACGTGTTTCCATCTGGGAGCTGTCGAATTTGCAAAACATATGATAGTATCGGCCCATTTGGGAATGGGCCCGCCTCCCACGATACGGATATCCTACCAGGATCCACTGCTGCCGCACGGACGATTGTCGGCGGCGAAGTGGGAACGCCATGGGGCAGTGTTGAGATGACTACTGACGGCTCGGACACCAAAGGCTCCGCCGGTGGTGGCTCGAGAAGAAGTGCCACTCGGAACTGCAAACATGATTTGACAATAATCAATCAAAAGATTCCAAGAACGCCTTGATGCCCTGGTCCGAAAATCCATAGCATATCCATACATCGATTTCCAAAAATCTACGGATATCAACATGGACATCCATATCATTTTTGGATGTCGGTCTTCAATTATCCATACGAGTGTATATATCCACATTGATATCCAAGCAGGGATGTCCATGAAATGCCATTATGTAATGGATATCCGTAAACAATAAATATCCATGAATGGATATCCATGTTTTTATGAATATCGGTCTTCAATTATCCATACTTTTATGGATATCCATTTGGATATCCTTGGATTTCTATGGATATCCATGCATCGACTTGCTATGGATTCTCGATCTATGGTGGACAAAGAACGTAGACCGCCTCGTAGAGCAATGTCTTTTTGTGGCACGAGGGCATTTCTCGTCGCAACTAGCGCTATGTCACCTTCCTGTAGACGTCACAATGACGTCCAATTCACGTCCAGGCGGTACCATTGAATTTTTTTACTGATTTAATCGTCCGTCGGCTAAACATTATTTAAGGTGGCTTCAGCGATGCAGATTAGTAAAATTCATTGAAAAACTCGGAAAACCTTAAAAATCTCAAAGTTTTCGAAATTCGATGGCTTCAAATGAAACTGTGCTAGTTGAAAATGCTCGTTCAAGAATGTGCTGATTCCTGTGGTTATAAATGACAAGTAGTACAGTTTTGAAACAGCATTTTCAACTAGTAGCCTACATCTTCACTTGAAGCCATCGAATAATAACGTTTGGTGAGCAGTCACAGTCGATTTTTTACAGCTAGGTTTATTTTGAATTATAAATTTTCAATCAGTAGCTTATTTTAGTCATTTTTCATCAAAATGCTCCTTTTTTTGCTGTTAGGGTCTCACCCCTACACTTTACTTTCATTTCTTAGTACGCAATTCTGAAATAATAGGATCACGTGAATATGGTATGATATTTTACCCGAGACTCATTGGCTGTTAGATTTTGCAC
>Ga0058701_10001996_pt1 | contig 15098 bp, 8 predicted proteins | sample AgamicOrMae_FD_97039 | JGI IMG/M metagenome (GOLD analysis project Ga0058701, IMG submission 97039) | Agave microbial communities from Guanajuato, Mexico - Or.Ma.e | ecosystem: Host-associated > Plants > Phyllosphere > Phylloplane/Leaf | place: Guanajuato, Mexico | collected 2012-06-04
AAAAAAAAAAAAAAAAAAAAAAAAAAAAAAAAAAAAAAAAAAAAAAAAAAAAAAAAAAAAAACAGTTAACCCCCCTTTTTTTTGTTCACGGGCAAATCATCAGACATATAAATGTCCTTTCGGCTGAAATTCCAATCGAAAGCGTCATAGAATCGCCCAAAGATTGGAAAGAAAAAAAATAAAAAATGGTAAACCGTTCAATATTTAAAATAAACATGAAAAAAGATATTGGGCGAAAGCTAGGTTCCGCTTCGTCGCCTACCTCGCCGGATAATGCTTTTATTTGAAGCGAGAAAAAAGGGAGAATCTGCACAAACTTTAAATTGGAGCTCCACGGACCTGAGAAACAGGGCTTAAGTGGGTTAAATATTTGATTGAGACTTTGTGAGAAGAAAGTTATTATGGAAGGCCTGTCTATTTTAATCTTGTGTAAACACCTGAAGGCTAAGCAAGGAAGCTCGCCACTCTTTGCCGCGAATTTGTTATTCTCTTGCGGCCAATTTCCACGACAAAAACGCGTTTTTCTTTAAATTTATTCATTTTAATTTCGTTGGGAAAATTTAGAACTTTTCGAAAATCATCATCGTCGTGTTAAGATTTCTTTCCTGTTTCAAAAAGCTGATCTCCGATTTGCTTCAATTCCAAAGCAAGTTCGATTTATCTCGTCTACCATCTTGTCAAAGTCATGATAGGAAAAAGTCATATCGATACCTTTATGAAGAAAGGTCATAACTGAAAAACCCAGTGCTGTACTGTCATAACAAAGAAACCTAGTGCTGTAAGGTTACAACTTTTAGGCCGAAAATATTGGTGCTTTTGGAATTTCAATTTCTATGCCCACTGGCTAATTTCGGTGCATATTTCATGTCGGAAGCCTACTTTGATAGGTAAATTTTGTAAGAAAAAATGCTGGAAAATTTATCCATGAGCGCAGAAATCAGGAATCTAAAAGCGCTAAAATTTTAAGTAGGAAGGCTATGGTCTTACAGCACTGGGTTTTTCAGTTGCAACCTTCTTGCATGGAAGGTATCAATCTAAATTATCATTGATCAACATCCGCCCATTTGTCGACAATAATGGAACGTTCATACGAGAAATATGTAGAAACATTAGGACATAGTGAGTTTTCCGGACAGATAAAGCTAGTAGGAAGAAAAACCGCTTACAACGTATCCCGGGGGAGTACGTTATAAGCGGAAAGGTACTTGTACTGCACCGCCATTTGCATGGAAATAGCCCTGGAAAAGCATCTCGGGCTCACGTTAAGGGGTAGCTTTTTACTCGCTTCTCCTGCCATAAGGCACTCTACGTTGTTTCGATAGCAGTTCCTCGAAATTGTAGATTCCGACAGCATAGTGAATAATAAGGTGAAAACGCAATGTTTCGCCAGCAAAGATGATTCATTCTACGTCAGAGCGTAGGACAGCCTCAAGTTTTAAGGATGATTAGACATATCGGATCGATTCAGAGACTGCCCTATCGTAGTTCAATCCGATCTAATCGGGTGATAAGTGCTTTGTTATGAATATAAGTTGCATTAACACAGGTCTGAAGGATGTTTCGTCGACGTAGCTAGTAAAACTCATCACTATTAAAATGTAAAAAAAAAAGAAAGAAAAAGACAAAACTGTGTTTAAAAATCTGAAAACCACGAAAAACTATAACATTTGACTAAATGAAGAATCAAGATGTGATGGCAACAAATACTTATATTTGCTTTAATTTTCCAAAATTTTCTTCATTGCTTTGACTAATATTTCCTCGAGAAAAAAATGTTCTGTTTTTAGAGGTTTTATACATCAAATATTTTTTCTTAAATGACGGTAATATACTTTTGTTAATCAATTTGTTCATCTGAACTCGAGCAATCAAAAGAAACGTTTTTTTTACAAATTTATCGAGCAAAGTTTCCCGTCAATTGCAAAAATCTTCAATATATTAGTATACGTCCATTTAACGCCACGTAATTCTTGCTATCTTTGAATGTCTAAAACTCAAAGGTTCGGACGGTGAAAAGTCGATTTAAGTGGTCAGGTGTGAGTAATAGCATCTTACGTTAGTTGTCTCTCTGATTAATAAAAAGACCCTGTTATCGGCACCCACCTCGACGAAACATCCTTAAGCAATTCGCAAAAACATTTCGTTTTACGGCGTTTCAACCGTTATGGTATATGCGTGTAACCCTGAATAAAATTCCGTGGACCTTAAGTAACGTATATAGGAATAGGCGACTTTGGTTGGCGACTGTACACAACAAAAAAGAAAGCCGAAAGCTCGCAGCCGGAGCCCAGTTATTGCATTTTATTACATCCCCATAGGCTAAAAATAGCCGTATCCGTAAACATGTGCTTCTCTGGCCGTATAGCGGCGTCCTCGTCGAAGCGGGACCAGGATTGGGAATACAGCTACAAACACAAGGCTGCCGGCGACACATCCGAAGCCGCCGGCATAAAAATTGCATGCCGAAATCCCTCAAACCATAAATGCCCTATAAAAGGGAACACCCGCTCAGAGATTGACTCAATATCCAAAAAAAAATGTGATAAAAACGCCATAAAAAAACTTGTCTCTTTGCCGCGACTGCGGGACTGGGTGCTTATTTGCCGGATGTCGATTTTGTAAATTGTTACGATCCCATATAAAGAATAACTTTGTTAGGTCTCATCAAAGGCGCGAGAGCGGCTGTAAAGCGAAGGGCTGTGTTTCTCTGAAATATTTAGCACCTTATCATCCACCTTGTCTAACCTGTTTTTTGTTGGCAGCTGTGAGATATGACTTGGCGTGCGGTTCCCTGTCGATTTATAGTGAACACCACTCGTATTGCGGCATGATTACGGACCTGTTCAATATTGAAACGCGCATCGGTATCATTATGTTTCTAACCTGCTTTATGATGGGGAAAATGTGGAATATACAAGTTAGGAAATCGAGTCTGGGATCTCCACCGCTGATAAAGAGTGTCATCTCCATCTAGACATGACAATGTCAACAATGCCCACTCCAGCACAAGGAAGGGGGAATGCGCAGGGACTATGGAGGGGGTAGTGATCACCCGTTCGGCCGAACCCTACACCGGCCGAACGTATCCCAGTCGCCAGTGTCAAAAGGTCACCCTTTATGAGGAGGCGACAGACATGAAAAGTCCTCGCAGTGAAAAGTTAACACGAATACAGTGTAAAATATTCTCGTCCACTGGCTGTCCAGTGAGTGCGTACAACATGGCCAAGGGGCCTAAACGCCACACAAATATTCACGCAGTGGCGCCTGCATAATGAATATACTGCCAAAGCCGAAATATAAAGTAATAAACGGACTCGGCCCGGCTCGGTCAGACCCTGCCGCACCAGCCTTTTGAAGGGAGCCTCTCGCCCTTGTGGTCCTTGATCCACAAGGGGGTGTTTAAGAATTCCCCTTCATCGTACCAATACCCTCTCCCCACTACCCCCCCACTGGAACTTATTTGGCCCTAGTTGCACGGCAATTTTAAAGTATACTTCACAAGGGCTTGGTGTTTAGAAACAGCCTTAATTTTCATGCTGCTATCTTTAACGAGAAATCCCCCACAGACTTGAGGGGTCCGATGAGACCTGACGTTGTTTACTAACAAATGTGACTAACAAAGTAGACGATCTCCAGCGTTCATCTTCTTTGTTATTGTTTTGCTCTTCCTTTAAGCTCTTCATTTACACCATTTCACAGAAATATGAAAGTCTCAAGTTTGATAAACAAAATGTTCCAGACTGAGCGTCCTTGACAAGAATTGGAAAATATACAAGCCTTGTTTGAAGTTTATAGATATGAAAATTGAACGAAATGAGACACTCCTTTAGTCTGCTTTTTGAAATGAATTTTGCGCCAAAACGGGGTGAGTATGTCAAGCAGACTTGACGTGCTGAGTTCGTTTGCACGCAACGAAAACTTTATTGCCGCTAACTTCTATAAACAGACAACGCCACTTGGTTAACTCGGCTCGAGCGTCACCTTTGCTAGAGGTTGTTATGCTAGTGTCGATAAAATACTACGGCATTCGCTAAACGCGTAGGAAACCTAGAAACTCGTCTTGTTTGGATTGTCAACGAGCATAATTACCTTCAGTGGAGTCGCGACTTTAACGGCAAGGATTCTATTAGGCTACGAGTGTGGCGCAATTTTCCGCAGTAACTTTCGGGTGCGGGCAGCGAGCTGGACTCGGCGGGGAATCGACGCTTGGCCACGAACGCTTCATTCAGAGTGCGTATGTTGACGAGAGATGGACGAAGTTACGCGACGATTACGAAGCCCGACATACCTTAAACTGGTTTAACTTCATCCGTCAGAACTTACGACAAAGATTATACCGCCGGGCGAGGGGACTTTATACCGTATCAGAGTTGTGCGGATCACCGATGCCCAGAACAAGGAAACAATTACTCTTTTGGGGCTTGTACACCGACTTTCAGGATTTCTGGAATTTCAAAGATTTTAAGGATTTTAGGCTGGTTTTCGGGGATTTTAAGGATTTAAAGTACTCCATCGGTTTTAGGCCCGATTTCAAGGAATTCAGGCCGGGTGTCAGAGATTTCAGCGAATTGAAGTCGGGTTTTATGGATTTCGGGCCATATTTTAGGGATTTCTGGCCATATTCCAGGGATTTCACGAAGGATTTCAGGAATTTTACGGCAGATTTAAAGATTTTTCAAGCCGGATTTCAGATATTTTCAGTCAGATTTCAAGGATTACAGGGATTTTAGGGATTGCAGTTTGGATATTAGGGATTTCAGGTCAGATTTCAGGACATTGCCGGATTTCAGAAGTAGCTGTCCCCTTGGCAGGTCAGGCCGTGGACTTTTTCACTAGAGAACTTCCAAGTTCGGGATCAAGCTTGTTTAGGAACGTCATCGTGTTCTTTGTGGGATGCGCTAACCTCATTCGTACATGTTTCCTGGGGTAAATAAATTCATTCATTCATTCCGTAATTAATCTTATAAGATTACACGTAGATAAACATGCTTTGGCCCACCCCTCCCTAAATGAGACATAATGATAATCAATGTGTGCTGCCTCGGAGGGGAGGTTTTTAGGCGGTGACTAATTCAGTATGATTCATAGACTTGTGAACCTACCCCTCAAAAAAAGCCCTCCCCCACTTCAGTCCGAAACAACCTCTAAAACCATCGTTAGTTCTCATCGACGTTTTCGCATTCTAGTTTTTAGAGAGCGGTGGTACTCATGGTACAAGATGAATAACAAGTACTATCAATGGTACTCATCTCGTTGCATGAATTAGTAAAACTGAACCAGGAAAATGTGTTTCTTTGTTATCCATAAATTAGAGAAGTGCAAACGACCGACTTCGTCATTAACACTGCATTTCAATCAAACACGTAAGTCATTTGCAAATTAATGCAATAGCCCGTTTGCTCATGTAACGCACAGAGGTACAACTGCTAATTGCTCACATATTACGACAATTTCATTTACTTCCTAGGATAACGCAACAGCCTTCATACGATATAAAAGGGGGCTTCTATAAAAGAGTTCAGTTTCTCAAATTCAGAAGTTAGGTTCATAGTACAGAAAAATTGGGTTAAGTAAGGTTAGGTTGAATTTCCTTGAATTCGGTTAGCTCCAAACCGACTCTCGTTTTACATACATTACACATAAATATTTCTGTCGTTCAAGATTCAAGACTATACGAAAACAAAACTCGCATTAACCTCGTGCGTTTCCGTGTCCCACGACCTCTCACGAGGTCTCTGACAGGCCTCAAAGTAGGGCCGAGCCTTGGTAGGCTCGAGGCTTTCTCAGCGTGGGCCCGCCAGGTTGGCATGTGGGCGCGTCATCTCTCTGCGGCGTGTTCTAGGGCAGGCGCCAGTGACCCGCCTGGCGTGCCACGCCGCGGCGTTTTGGCCCTGCCCGCTGCCTGCCCTCTCCGGCCGACAGGGACAGCCTGGCCTCCGCTCATAGCACTCTACAAGGTGTAATATCGACCGGTCATTTCCTTGCTGCACGCGGCCAGCCCTCAGGCATCCGGTTTTCGCTCAAAATCGATGCCTTACCCACTTAACCAAGGACGAGCGAGCATGCCTATATGGATATGCAACGTTCTACTCATATCAGACGTTCAATTTTCCACCTCTGGTATTTCCACCTCTATGGTGTTCCACCTCTGGTATTTCCACCTCAATGGTGTTCCACCTCAATGGCGTTCCGCCTCTATGGTATTCCACCTCTAGGGTGTTCCGCCTCTAGGGTGTTCCACCTCTAGGGTGTTCCACCTCTATGGTGTTCCACCTCTAGGGTGTTCCACTTCTGGTATTCCATCTGTGATTGGCTTGGCGACCAAAGATGGTATACCACAAGTGCAAAATCAGACCTCCTATCTACAGTGTATTTAGGAAGTACGAGCCCGCCTACGTCTGTTCCCACCGCCTGTTTGCTCTCAAAGTAGGCCTTTCCTAGCGGAACCACGGTTATTGAGCCAGATCCGATACGCCAATATGTTGCAACGGTCACTCCATATTTAAAGGTGGCCTCTGATATTGACTTCATCAAACGGGTCCTTTGAATCGCAATTCACTAGAAGGCTAATCAAACGGGAAATAACACCGACAAAACATCACCTGTCCTAGATACACAAGAACTTGGGTGGCGTTTTTTTAGAGATCAATACCACTCAAAACTCTTGGCGAGTCTTTCCATTTGACATAGCTACGAATTATCTTCAAAAATAAAGAAACCAAAAATTTTTACTTCATACCCAAAACAGGTAAACAACCAAATACTTATTAGCGATGAAGTAACGGACCTGAGAGGCAGTTTTTATAAGGAAAACAATAAAATTTCCTTATTGTGAGGGCTTTGTTGAAATACCACTTATCAAAAACAAGTTCTGAAATAGAATCGAGCAAAATAAATTCCAGCATTGGAGAATAAAAAGGAAAATAATTTCAAAACTATTTTTTCAAAATTTCAAAACATTAAGCTAACAAAGTAAGCTCTGATTAAAATAGCCCATAGTTTCAAAGTTATTACGGAGAGTAAAAGCACAAGTTAGCAGTAACCGCGGAGACAAAGGTTTTATATTAATGAAGGTTCTCTGCTAACTACGAACTACGCCTCAATAGAAGCACGTTTATCAAGTCGACATTTCCTTTACTTTATTATCTTTTGTACGACAATAATTCCGCACCTCGATTTGCGACGAAAAGTTCGGGTTGGGGAACGAATTTGCTTATACTACTGATACCGGTTTCGGTATTTCACTCGGCTTGAAAGAGTAAAATTGTATAAAAACGCTAACGCTACAATGTACGAATCACTATATTTCTGATCGGGTCTAATTTCGCATACCAGAAAAAATTCACAGTAAAACGCGGGTAGAACGTGTTTTGGTATTTTTTAAAGATAGACCTATGTTTAGCCACATCAATGGAAAGCTCTCGCCGGGGCCTTTTTAATGATATTGCTGAACATAGGCCTATCTTGAAAAATAACCAAAATACGCTCTACTCCCTTATCTTTCAAGATAAACATATTTTCAGCTACATCAATGGAAAGCTCTCGCCGAGACCTTTTGAATGATATGGCTGAACACAGATCTATCTTGAAAAAAAAAATGCGTATTACTCCCGTTTTAGTTTCACACCCGAAACAAGTATAACATTCCCTAAAACGGAACTTTAAAGTGCTCGCAGGTTCCTTAAATCCATAGAGATTTGACCCGGAAAGAGCGGTTTTTGCACAAGTAGCGAGTACTAGCAAATACGTCCGCAACTAAATGCTAAATGCGCAAATGCAAACACGTTATACTCATACGAGATCGTACTAGTGTGGTCAAACTAACGAGTAGAAGGACAAGGTGGAACAAGCGGTAGAACATTCCGCCTTGAAAGATTGGCAGTGTAGAGGGTCGCACTGGCATCCGGCGACTGAGATCGGTCGCACAACAGTCTGTCGAAGAATCCATCATTGCAGTCGCGAAAGTTGGAGTTCCGCACAAACTCCGGCGAAAACAGATTTTTTTTCTCCTCGAGTCAAGAAGTGCTCGAAATTTTTCATTCAAAGTTGGCGCGCGTTTTATTCATAGCCGAGAGCGTGTTATACATCTGCCTTGCATCTCATTTCCTTTGAATAGTTTTAGTGTAAATGGCGACGCAAAGCCGCAGAGAAAAGAGTGAGCGTAGGCAACCCGCCACGCGCGCGTTTGCCTGTGCATCTGGGATGGCCTAACCACCAATTGAGGCTGCGGGCTGCGGGCACACTTACCAACTTCTTATGGTTTCACTGGGACCTTTTGTCAGTTGTGAGTCATTCCGATGTTTATGGCGTATTCCAACCCTGAGGCTTATAAACGGCGCTAGACATTTATCAATTCATGCCTGGATTCCGAAGGAAGTTGCATAGAAAGCTCAGCTTTGCATCCAAGTTTGCAGAGGAAATGCTTGGGAGGGTGCATCGCAAAAATGAATACATTTATCCCAGCAGTTTCTTATTTCTGCGCGAAGAGTTTCTGCAATCTGGTTTATCCGTGCCTAGGTTAAATTGGCTTCCTATTTTCCTTCAGATTTCCTCGTTATGAAATAATCGATTACAAGGTCACAAAAGTAGGCAGAGAATTAATCCTGAAGCAAGGAAACCAACTCTGTTCTCAACCAAAAAGGGATAATTTAAGCATTAGAGGCATTTCGGAAAAGAAAAGGACTCTGGCTTGGCTATCATATCACCGATTAATAATCAAAATTTAATTGCGCAGAGTTCTAATTGCAGACAATGAGAGCGACAAATCCGCTGGAGTATTTAGCGGGATGGGGGGAGGGGGGGCGTCCCTAAAACTGGAAACCTGCCAGAAGGTACCGCGCCGTTGCGAATTTCCTCCCTTCCCCTGGTGGTGACCCCTTCAAGCGATTACCGGAGCATTTGGAAAAGTACTTTTACCCTGAGTAGGATGATAACTGACGTTATCTGAAAGTTACTCATTAAAAAGACTGACAAACAGGATTTTTGTGGCTCCAACTGCAGATGGGGTCGGCTTTCTCTTTTAATTAGCATGTCATTGCGGTCTCTTTCTTTTTTAGGAGAAATGAAATCTGTTCCTCGCGGATTGTTAGAAAGTAGTGCTTTTAAGCCCGACCTGCGATTTCGCATTCAAAGATTCATCTTCCTGTTGTAACTTCGAGCAGTTAACCTGACATACCCTTAAAGCTAATATAACTAAAGCTAGCTTTAAAATACGCAAATAACCTTAAAAGAATCTTGTGTGACCGAAATGCCTATTCACTAAATTAGAATCAGTGATAGTCGAGATTCAGTGAAAATTTACTGAATTGCAGTCAATATAGCACCGCTGATTTTTTCAGTGGTGCTATATTGACAAATTCAGTGAATTTTCACTGAATCTCGACTATCACTGATTCTAATTTAGACAGCTTCCTTTGCATAAATCTATGTGTGGAGCTTAAATATCAGTTGGACTTTCTTGAACTAAGACAGCACGCTCCTCACTTCAAAGACAGCTTTGCAGGTTAAATGGCCTTCGATAATTCCAGCATGAGAACTTATGTGTTGTCTTCGCTCGCAAGAGATGCAAGGAACAACCCAAACTGGATATCTTTTTTTATAAAAGCTATTTGAACTTTAGGGCTTTGCATTGTCCCTGCAGTCGAGCCAAGATGGTCGGCAGATCGCATTAGGGTCCTAAACTGGCCGTCCTTGTCGCAGGACACCCTCTCAAAGCGGTCCCCCCCCCGCCTCAACGCAGCGATTCTCGCCACACAAAAGCAACCCCGACAGAAAAATGTTTACACCAGAAAGGAGCAACAAAAAAACTCGTGTGGTGCACGCCCGCCGACTACTGAATAGGCAACTCCCTACACACCCGTGCGATGCGTGTTGCCTACACGCTCTTCCGTTCCAGCCATTGTCCCGCACTTCCTGTTGAATACAAGCTTAAGAGGGAAGACCATAGAAGTTAACTTGCTTGTTTACCCACTGGGGTTGAAATCGAAATTCACCGGTCTGTTGTTTATAACGGTAGGTGATTTATAATGCGTGCAGTCGCAAAAAAAAGTTTGATACTGTGACAAAGTATACCCTAAGATTATCTTCCTTTGAAGATTTAAGATTTAACTTGTCCTAACTAAGATTGCTCAAGCTGCTCGATCTAAATTTTAATCAGTGAGTTTCTTTGAGATTCAGTGAAAATTCACTGAATCTCAGAGACTTTCATACGGATTCAAATTTAGAGCGTCCGTTTTTAATGTACAGTAACATTGAGGAAAGTCCCGTTCTTTCGAAGTTTAAACTTTTTACCTCGAATGTGCAGTCTAAAAGTCGTCTATGAAGATTTATAATTGTAAACCTTTGAGTACTGTTTTCTTTAAGTTTTTGAACAAGCAAAATATCATACTGTTACAGTGTTCAACAGCACGTCGTAATCGAAAAAGACTGGCATAAAGAAAAGAAAAGCCTGTGAAAAACTTTTCCAATTATTCCACACTTTAAGCTAAACTTAATGAAAGTAGAGGAACTACACTTGATAATTTCCTTTGAGATTTCGGAGAAATCTGCAGCTTTACCGGAACCCGTGGAGGTTTTGATGGGTTTTTTTGTTGTTGTTTTTTAGTTTTACGGGAAAACTAAGAATTTCCGAGAAATAAAGTATGCAAAGAAAATAATATTACACGTACAAAAATATTTTTTTCTTATCTTAGACAAAATGAGGAGTTTCGATATGAGCCCCCCTCCCCCTCTCTCGTTTATCCGTCGACGAAAAAAGCGGCCGCGGGAAATATGAAATATAGCGAAAGAGGAAAACGTTTGTCATGGACATGGTTTTGAATCGGCTCATTTCAGCTCAACGACGACGTTGCTGCATTGACCTACGATCAACGGAAACGAATCCGAGGCGGACAACCTCCCCTCCCCTGCATTACCCCTTCCCACCCCTACTTCCCTTCCCCTCCCGTGTCAGAGAAGACACGATGTAGGGGAGGGTAGGAGCGAGAGCGGGAAGGAAGAGATGGGGAAGGAGGGGTACGGGTAAACTAAGGCTGCCGAGAAAGGGAATGCGGGCGAAGGCGGCATAGAGGGCGATCCCTCAAGGAGGGGAAACGTGGCCAGGGTGTGGTCACGCGGACAGGCCAGGCCACGCCGACCTGCGGACGGAAAACATCATTACCAACACAACAACCCGCGTCGGGGGAGCATAGACGAGAGCGCGCAACAAAACTTGCTTTCCCTCCTTTTTTTCTGATTACACCGATTCAAGTTTTCGGCTCAAAAGAAATTTACTTCAGTAAGACCTAGATAAGTGGATCTACCATGAGCGCTAAAGCCTTTTCAAATGGAAGACAGAGAACTTGACCTTCCGAGAGAAAATCTTCCTCTCGGGAAACTTAAGGATCTCAAAAAATAGGTTACCATTTCCCAGTTAGACGATTTGCAGGATGCAGTTTCACATGACAAGCTAACTTTCAAATCAGAGGTAACACAAACGAAAGTCGTAAATATATTCGGCGAATTTCACAGGCGCTCAAACGGGAGAGCGGCATGGAGATAAAATTTAATATTCAGAGAATACTTCACCAAGAAATCGCTTTGAAGAAAAAGCACACTCTAGAATCAGTGAAAGTCTATGAGATTCAAAGAAATTTCACTGCATTTCAATCACTGAAAAAATCATGTGCTAAATTGACAAATTCAGTGAATTTTCACTGAATCTCAGATACTGTTACTGATTCCTGTTAAGAGTGCATTAAGTTTTTTTCATTCTCGAGACTTTCACTGAAAGCTATGCTATGAAAGTCAGGTTTAGACAGGGATAAAATAATACGGTTTTCGGCCAAAATTTAGGAGTGTTGAACGTGAACTTGAGCTGATAGTTCCAGCAAGCCGAGAGGATCAAGCAGGAAGACTTGAGGCATCATATCGTGTGATAATGAGGGTCCAACAGGGATGGCCCGCAAACTGGAAGCGTGACCGCATCATTTACGAAATGATTGTCCACTTGATGACTGGTCCTTTATCAAGGCCCCTTGCTTCGTTACAAGGCGGTTACACGTACTGTGCGCCGATGAAACTTCGTTTGGTGGAAATTGGACGCAGACGGGAACAGGAGGCAACTTTTAACGAGAGGTTTTCATATCGATATGAGAATTTGTTGGGCGACGGCTTTTTGTTTATGAGAAATTCATTTGCGCGTGGAGTTGGTGCAGGGCGTGGCCCAGAACTGGGCCCCAGTTTTGGGGGTTATTATCGTTCTCGAGTTATTAGTCGGTTGGGAAATAGTAGCTGACCTCTAAATGTCATCCCTAGTTTGTGAGAGGGGGGAAGAAACTAGAGAAGGAAGAAAGAGCATTACAGAGAGGAGGGAGAGCGGAACGAACGGAGAAAACGAGATCCAAAGAAATGAAAATGACAAGAGAGGAATAAAGCGAAGAGGATGAAAGAGATAAGATCGAGCAATGTGAGGAAGAAGGAGAAAGACGAGATAGGAAGGAAAATGAGGAATCAACAAGGTACAAGGAGGAAATGAGATGAAATTGAAAATGCACAACGGGGGGGGGGGTTCGGTTTAAAACAGCTTCGGGCAAATTTTGTTTTCATTTCCCATAATTTTTGGGATAACCCAATGAATAAGGGTTCGACCCCTCCTGAGGGCTAAAACTATTTATGAAATTTACCCAAACCCTTGTAAATGTCATTTCTTCACCAAAATACATCATAATAAAATGTCCTTTATACGCTTCGTTTGATATTAAGACCCTTTCCAATATCCTCAAGAGCATCATTTTTAACTTTATTTATTGAATCTCCTCTAAATAGCCCTTTGGCAACATCGCCCTTAATCCCTCAGTGTGCAATTCATGCACGGTACTTTTCACATCTAAGAAAAACGGAAAGAGAAAAAAACTGTTGAAGCGCCGGCAAAGCAAGCTGAATTATTTCGCAGTTGTACTAAAACAGCGGTGCTGCGCTGCGAGACAAAAAAAGAACAACTTATTGTACTTTTAAACGGAATCTCTTCCCGCCAAGAGAATCTTTTCCCTTTCCCTTTTTTTGTCCTTTCCGTAACTCGATTTTCGTTTCAATCGGAGCGGATATCCGGAACGCCAACAATAACAGTGAATCAGAACCACGACAAACGCGCCAATTGTTGCATCTATGGTTTACTTTTCATCGCGGATACTGGACAAAGAGACCTGCTCCCTTAATAATGCGTCACCTCAGCTTGGTTGGTTCAAAGAACTCACTCGAAAACCCCTCGCTCACGTAAACAATAGACCTGTTTTTTTACATATAAATAATATCGGATTGATAATTCCCGTGATCAATATATTTGGTGTAATTTGGACAGGGAAAGTAAATAAATGGCGCATTGACATTCCCCATTATGTCCGATACATCCATTTTTTGTGGACTCCTCGACGCAGCCGCTCCGACTGAGCTTGGGCAAACAGCGATATACTGTTTACCCTTAAATAGCCTCATTTATTCCAGACTCGAATTCAGATCCAACGAGCGTTTTGCGAAACGTGCCGCGCTGCGATGCGGAGAAAGGTCCGCCGTCCAATTCGTGAACTATTTAAATGTTAAAGCTGTTGGCAGAAGCCATTCCGATGCCCACAATTAATTGAACTGTTTCGAAAATTGAATCCAAACAGCCCGCGAGCCCATAAAAAATATCAAACTTAACGAATTGAAGCGGAGATCACGTCACCAGCAGTGGTCTTGTCTCTCAGCAGCTTACCTGAAAACAAAAGAAAAAGTTTACAATCGCTGGTCTAGTGGTTACGCTACATTCCTCTTGTTTGGAAGACGAAGGTTCGAGGCTCGACTTTCATCAAAACACTTAATTTTTAATTTTTATTCCTTTGATCATATTAACTTGGTGAACATCTGAGCTTTGTTCGAGGGTTTCAGAGAGGAACGAAGTTGAACTGTTGTTGAACAGGGATGGCTACAAACAAGCGCAGCATCAACAAAACTAAGTCTCTAAACGCACTGTAAATTTGAATCAGTGAGTGTCTCTGAGATTCAGTAAATATTCAGTGAATTTATTTCAATATAGCACCTTTGAATTTTTTCAGTGGTGCTATATTGACTGAAATTCAGTGAATTTTAATTGATTTGAAGAGACAATGATTCAAATTTAGAGTGCCGAAAATGCGCTCTAAATTTCAATTAAAGGTTGCATTTTTTATCCTGTGTTTTGTCTTACGTCCGCAACTTCATTGAGATAAGAAACGACATACAATAACTGGGAAAATACGGTGTCTTTTGCCTCTCCCCGTTGTCTTTCCGCTCGCGAACATGGGTTAAACACAAGAGGTATGGAAACTCAACCTGTCAAATTTAGTATACATTCCATGTAACATAGGATTGATCAAATTGCGCTGGATTATTAATCAGGCAGGTTAAGTGTGTCGGAGTGAGTAAGCACCACGGATCGATGGGCATGTCAGAATAATTGCAAGTTGAGTGTAATCGAGTTCTTGATATGCGGGGAACACTTCCAGAGGCTTATTACAGGCGCACAAGAGGCGACGTCAAGTTTGGACGCCCTCAGGCATGGCAAGCCTCAAGCTGTCAAGCTTGGTGTCTGTTACCATGGCAACCGTACCGTGCGGGTACTCAAACTACTCGACAGCTGGTAGCCCTACCTACCACTAATGCAGTTCCGGTTATAATAAGAGCGTCTTTGTTTCGCAGCAAAGGGATAACAAAAATGTAATTCTTTTGCAGCGGTTGTACTATCAAGAAAAGATAAATCTACCCCCCCTGCAACCGCCAAAACACGCGTGTGTTTCGGTTGCCTATCCTCGATGGAGCGTAGTCTGATGGATCGCAGCGGGATTTGGGATCGCGTATACATGTACTTGTGCCTCGGTCCGCTGGCGCTTCGCTCGGCTTTAATACGAAAGGTAGAACACTAGAGGTATAAAGAGCAACCTTTCAAAATTACAGTGTAGCAGTGGCAGAGCCGCTGCCTTATAGCGCTGATCCCAAATCCCGCTGCGATCCATCAGACTACGCTCCATCGAGGATAGGCAACCGAAACACACGCGTGTGTTGACGGTTGCAGGGGGGGTAGATTTATCTTTCCTTGATAGTACTTG
>Ga0058701_10001997_pt1 | contig 15082 bp, 5 predicted proteins | sample AgamicOrMae_FD_97039 | JGI IMG/M metagenome (GOLD analysis project Ga0058701, IMG submission 97039) | Agave microbial communities from Guanajuato, Mexico - Or.Ma.e | ecosystem: Host-associated > Plants > Phyllosphere > Phylloplane/Leaf | place: Guanajuato, Mexico | collected 2012-06-04
ACGGATAGCATACGGGAGGCATATGGAAACATACTTCTCGCATACGTATGCACGATGTATGGCTGGAGTATGTCAGCGGTCGCTTGGGCATACATCCGGCATACGATATTTTTCGTCTCGGGTTAACTTTGTCTGAAAAGCTAATCAGAATAGGTCCGTCATACCCCTTTATTCTTTTAAGTAAAATAGGTACAGTGGGCCACAAAAGTCATGGCCCCAGCTTCTATAAGAAATACATGCAAGGGTCATGACTTTTGTACCTCACTGTATTCAAAATAAGTATTATTGTTGATTGGTGAGATCGGAAGTATTATTCTCCGTTGATGAAATTCGCGTGAATTACCAAAAAGTCCATCTAAAAGCGAGCCCGGCAACAGGCGTAGCTAGAAATGGCTTACTTCGCCAATTCCTGGATGAGCTAAATAACAGCGGCATAGTGGATAGCTGTGGCAACAACGCTGTTTTGTAAGGACCTGACTTGGACGCGAAAACGAGGGTGGCTGGGAAAAACACATCAGTGTTGCTTAAAAGAGGCTCTCTCGCAAACTTATACGAAGAGCTTTTGATGTTCGTTTTCGGGGAAATCCGAGTTAACGGCGCTAATTTGAGCGGGGAAAGCGGAAAACTGGCCACAAAAAGTGGTGGACGCTGGGTGGAGTCTCAACAGAGGATTTCTCCACTAATTAGACCGATCCTTAGTGTCCTTTGAAGTCTCGTTTTCCGTAATCCTGCCTTAACGTCATGCCACTTCTCTTCGCCCGCCGAAATTATGCTCTCGCCAACGAAAAGTCGACTAGCGAAACACACGTTTTTAAAAGCACGAAGAAAAAACTGGCAATCGCTCTAAAAAAAAAATCTACCAGAATATTTGACGAAAATTCAAACAGAGCTCACATGTGTACCCATTATTCTTAAATCCAGAGAAAATTCGACATTTTAAAATCCTTTTGAGAAATTTCTTCAAAATAAAAGTAGGCCTACCAAATTCCTTTAAAAACATTTTATAAAATAAAATAAATATACACCTTTCAAACATCCCTGGGTAAAAGTACACATGCACAAATCGCGAAAATACATATTTTCTATTTTTTTTCAACGTCAAATTAAAAATAAAACGTAAAAACATTTATGTCTTAATAACAATTTATCTATTAGTAATCCTAATGACTTCAAAAGAGTAAAATAAAAACACTGTAGAAATGGTTTCTTACATGAAGATGCAGCAAATATCAGTCAAACATAATGAAAGTTTTAAGTCAATAAATGTACATAAAACAAGGAAGACTGTCGTTTAAAATAAGAATAGTTTACAACGAAAGATTGATTTGATATAAGCTTGTTTTCATACATTAAGCGCGAATCTTTCTTAATTGACGTAAATAAATGGACTTAAAAATATTGAGTCAGTTTCACTGGTTTTTGCTGCATTGTAAAGTTAGGAGCCCTTTTGCAGCAGATTTAAAAAAAATGGCAAAAGAACGTAAACCACAGAGCTCTCTGACTGGTGAGTAGGAATAAAGCCGCTGTACAGGGTCTCTAATTGAGCATCATTATCACTCACTGGTAGTTCAAGTAACATCATAAATGGAAAGATTGAGGCAGCAGGAGATAGTCCAAAACCAGCTCTCCAGTCTAAAACCAGACCTCTAGTCTAAAACCAGCCCTTTCGTAGCGGAATGACTGCTCAATCGATTCAGACGGTCTACTCACATCAGTATGGTTCTTTTTTTCTGAAGACAGATTTTGGTAAGGTAGTTGGTGATTCCTTCCAGCAAAAGTCGGCAACCTTGCCGACGACAGTGAAAGTGGTGATGTCAGCCGAGATGAGGCGCTTGGCGTGCGATGCGATGTCGCCGCCAATTTAGGATTAATTCATCCAATCAACTCCCTAGTCTCGTCTGTCGACCAAGGTATCTCGTCTCCAGCATGCTTAACTCCGTATCGTTTCGGACCCCAATCAATAACAAAAGGGCCCGTGATCGCTCTACTCTAGCAAACCGATCTAACCCCACCAACTCGCACCAAACATTCCCTTCCTCTAAATTTACTTAAAACCCACCCTTACCTAACCTACATAACCTAAAAACAACTTGAAGATGACAATAAAAATAACTTTACCTAACAGGAGCAGGACCACACCTAACGTAAAGTAGCCTTCGTGAGGTTATGATTTTTTTAACCTGCTTGCGCGGCATCAATGGCCACGCATAAAATGCTTCACCTACGTGAAACAGTTCGTGAAACAGTTTCATTGTTCACTAAATATATAAAAGATTCCTTCATCTCATAGGGAACACAGCCGAGCTTACAATTCGGGATCAATTTAAATGCGCATACAATTGTTAATAACCTTTATTTCCTCTTTTACGTAGAATTCTTTTTTTACGCACCTTTTTGCTAACATTTTCGGTGCTACTTTTGGCAGCTGATGAAGGTGGTGATGTGGTACTATCCCTCAACTCTGGAACATTGCTTCCTCTCGCATCATCTTTGCTGGAGGATGGATGATATGAGCTGGGTTCGTGATGATTAGGGTTGAGGTGATGATAGTGGCTTCTGACGTAGTCCCAGTAAGCGCAGGGGGGTGGCAGGAGATGAGACACATCGTTGATTGGTTGAGACCACAGCATAAAAACTCCAGCTTGGCTTGGGCACAATGGCGAGAACTGCTGAGGCCGAAAACCAACGAAGGCTCTCCGTTGTTGATCACAATGGCCACCTCCTTGGTCCGCCTTAGACGAATTAAAGGGTTGCCTCGAAAAACAGGAATCGGTTTGGGTGGATTTAAATTCAGCCTGATTGTTAGGCGAGATGGTGGCAGGGATGTTCGCACATGAGGAGCATCTTCTAGTTTCGGTGCCAGCAACTCGTTCAACGGGATGACTGATGATGGGGGTTAGATGAAACGGGGCATCGCTCAGTGACATAGTTGGAGCACTGGGATTCCCGTGAGCCGCGAAGTTTGAATCCGAAAAAGGAGTAGCTTTGTGGGAAGGTACCACAGCATGGAAAGCCGAAAGGTATCCGTTACTGCGGCGAGGAAAGATATCTACGTATTCTTGGACGTTTCTTTCCGACTCGATAGTTTTCGATGACGGACTTCGGACGATAGTTTTCGATAAGACCGTCCCATCAAGACCATGTTTGGATTTAGCTACTTCCCAAGAACGAGTTTGAGGGTTGTTTTCGGTGAATGTTGATGCACAGGAGCCAGATCTACTATTCCTCAAAGACGCGGCAAGCTTTGGAACTTTCGAGCTGAAATCTTCCCGATCAGGAATGATCACACCCACAGGCAGGATTCCCTCACCAGCTGAAGGACCTTGTTCTGGTTCTTCTGTTTCTCCATCCGAGGAATATCGCAAATCTCTGCCCGAACACGGATGCGGTGTTAGAGGTCGAACTAGTCCCTTTTTAAATTTCAGATCATTACTGGGGTTGGGCTCCTTTATTTGAACGGTAAGCTTTTTGTCAGATGACTGGGAAAGCGGTCTTCCGCTGACAGATGCGCTGGGAAGTCCTTTTCTGGACTTTGGACTGCAGCACGTTGACGCAGGATTCATCTGCTGGTAAACACTGCTCGCCTGTTGTGCAAAACTTTCTTCTTCACTATTATTATCGAAGGTCTCCGCGTTTTCGGATTTTTCAGTGTGGGCTGGGCACGCTGGATCTGGCTGAATCGATTCCATCAAAAATGGTTGATTTGCTAAAGATTCACAAAGCTCTTTCGTCATTTCCCCGGATGATTGCTGAGGCAAATTTCTACCCATAGGCGAAGAAAGCTCTTCAGATCCCTGAAGGTTTCGTTTCCGAAATGAAGCCCTCTGAACTTGTGTAGCAGCATTTTTTAAACTAACATCGTAACGGCGATAACTCAGTTGTGGAACCGCATCCGGGGGATGTCGAACCCTTTCTTCCTCGATCAATTTTTCATACTGTGCTAGAAGCCGTTGATTGTCGAAGTCCAACTCTGATACCACGTCATTGTAAGGTTCGTCCATTTCTTCGGCCTTCAAGTTGCTCTGCCCTGTAAGGACTTGTGCGCCCTCAGATTTTTCACTCCCTCTAGAGGTCCTTTTAAGATCCGTCGAGGATTGGCAAGTTTCTTTGAGCAAGATTCCAGGTGTATTCACGTTTGGTTCGGAGGGTGGAGAACACATAAGATGTGTATTCTCACACGATGTTACTTTCTCAGAGATGACATTAAAGAGAGAGGAGCGGTTCGGCAATAGCTTCGAGTCGGGCGTAAACCCTCTGGAAACTCTGGATGGTGATGTCTGTTGGTTGAAATTCGATTCCAAAGCTGTCCCGTTGCACATTTTGGTCGCTTTCCTTTCAGCGCAAGTCTGCTTTACAAGTTCAGATATGTAAGTCCTTTCTTTTTTCTTGAAACGGTTCGCCAATGCTTTGAAATTGGTCAATCGTGGAGTCACCTTTTCCTTCTGGCCGGTTGAAACCGTTGAGACTCTGGGCTTTGAGATGCTCTGAGACCCCGAATTTCCTCCCTCGCCTGGTGTATCTAGCGATTCACTTTGCGACAATGTCACTCTGACTGCTTCGTGTCGTAAGATTTTAAAAGATAAACCAAACCGAGCCAATCGCGCTCTGGGTTGAGGATCAGTTTTAGCGTGACTCGGAGCCATCTTTGACGGCGGCCTCTTTGGGTTCGTCGACCGCACTCCAGTTGGTCCGACGATTTCGTTGTTCCTTACTGGGTCCTGCGAGATGTCTTTGGCTGGTTTCCTCCGCGGAATTTGCGACGCTTTTAGTTGTCTCTTAGGTAATGGATCTGAGGGACCAATGTTTCCTTTTTTAGCAGCGGCTGTTGGCAGGGACTGGATGTTTTCACAAGAAAGGCGAACCTCAATATCTTTCGTGGTCCCGGTCGGTCTCGGCTGCCGCAAAATTACATCTCTGCCTTGCTGTGATCTTGGGTTCGATTTTGCCACGCGCTCACTCATCCCATCACTCTTCTTTCTTCGGCAGGATGTCAAAGATGACCGGTCCGTTGACGCTGCTAAAGAGGAGCTTTCTTTGCAAGAAGTCTTCTCCGCTGAGAAAGATTTTTTGACTTGCTGTCCAGGTTTTTGGAAGTTTAGCAAGAGCAGATTATGACATGTCTTCAGTTCATTTAAATATTGCGAATTATTGCCCATGGTTGCGACCTCTCGGTTGTCCTGTGTTGGTCGCAAATAAGCTATCTCCTCTGGACCACATGGAGTTTCACCTTGGATACGCTTTCGCGCAGGACACCCTTTCGATCTTTCCGGAGTTCGGCCCCTGGGAAACTTTGATCTTTTTACGCGTGTATAAGGCTGCTGCGCAAAAATTCGGGTGTTTAATTTCCCCCCACATGACCGATTAGGGCCTTCTCTAGCCATGGACCTTCTGTCAGCGCCATATGAACTAAAATGGCTGCTACCGTACGCCCTTGCAGGGGTATTACTAGCGTAATTTGAACTAGTGTTGTGCGAGGGCGAAGAGCACGTAGGGGCGTGTTGATGGAATCCTGTTAAATCAGTATTGCAAGCAGCACATCTGTGGTGGGGTGAGCGCAAGGCAGAACTCATTTGATCGGTGGCACTTCGGTACTTCTCATCTGCTGCATACGAGTAAAGTGGGTACTGATCAAAAGTGGGTGACAGTTGGCATTCCCTGCCATGCTTGGGCGTCTTGGCCATTAAAAACATGTTTGGACTTCCACGATTAGTGCCGCATCCAACCGAGTCGTTTTTTGTATCCCCCACGGCATTTGACCGGGACGTAGCGTATAGAGCGCACTCCTGAGACCTATGTTGGTCCTGACCTGGAGGGGCGCTATGATAGCTACTTTGAGATGTAGCACAGACGTCTGGAACTCTGCCTGGACTAGCAGACAGAGGGCAGGCTGACGAATGCGTCTGTCCAGAATACGCATCAGGACTGGAGACTGGATAATTGCTTAGCTGCGAAAGATGTCCGTGTTGAGAATAAGAACCCTCAGGATTGCTAGCAGGCAGATTGCTTGGTTGCGGAGAATGCGTATGTACAGAATATATATCTTCGGGCTTACTGGTTGAATAATTGCTAGGTTGTGGAGAAAACCTATGTACCGAGTAGATATCTTCAGGCTTGGGGCCCGTATAATTGCTAGGTTGTGGAGAATGCCTATTTACGGAATAAATATCTTCAGGCCTGCTAGCTTCGTAGTTGCTTGGTTGCGGAGAATGTCCGTGTGCATGGTAAACATCTCCAGGCTTGCTAGCTTCATAGTTGCTTGGTTGCGGAGAATGTCCGTGTGTGTGGTAAACGTCTCCAGGCTTGCTAGCTTCATAGTTGCTTGGTTGCGGAGAATGTCCGTGTGCGTGGTAACCGTCTCCAGGCTTGCTAGCTTCATAGTTGCTTGGTTGCGGAGAATGTCCGTGTGCGTGGTACATATCTCCAGGCTTGCTAGCTTCATAGTTGCTTAGTTGCGGAGAATGTCCGTGAGCGTGGTAAACATCTTCAGGTTTGCCAGCTTCATAGTTGCTTGGTTGCGGAGAATGTCCGTGTGCGTGGTACATATCTCCGGGCTTGCTGGCTTGATGGTTGCTTGGTTGCGGTGAGTATGAATGTGTGGAATGCACATATTCCAGCTTGTTGGCTTGATAATCGCTCGGTTGGGGAGAATGACTATGGGCTGAATACATATCCCCAGGGTTAGGGGCTGGATGGTTATTAGGCTGCGGATGGTATCCCTGTGTGGAATACACATCTTCTGGCTTAGCGACTTGATAATTGCTTGGTTGAGGAGAATACCCACTCAGGGAATACAAATCCTCAGGCTTGCTAGCTTGATAGTTGTTTGGTTGAGGAGAAAACCCATGAGCAGAGTACACATCGGAGCTGGGATGATTCCTTACCTGTGGAGAGTACCGTTGCACAGAGTACACATCTTCAGGCTTCTTGGCCGGATAGCTGCTTCCTTGAGAGAGATTTCCGTAAGCAGAGTAGGGACTTCCCCGATTGCTCTGTTGATAAGTACTTGGTTGCGGAGATTGTCCGTGAATAGATAAATCTTGGTAGTTGCTAGACTGGTAGCCAGTTGTCTGTCCTTGCATGGAATGAGCGCTTTCTTGATTGTTGCTATGGGAGCCACTCAGTTGCGAAGAATGCATGTGTCCAGAGTAAGGCTGTCCTGGACTGCTTGAGGGAAAAGTGTTAGGTTGCGAAGATTGATCATGTGACGCGGATGACACCTGGGACACCAACCCTGGATTATTCGCAGCATAATTACTCGGGTGCGCAGGGGAATGTGGATTTCCTGGTCCATGCGGTGTCTCTTTGGAAGGGGGCACGGTCGGTTGAAAATTAAGGGGAACCGAAGACGGGGAAAAGGACCATGACGGTAGACAATATCTAGCTTGCATGACTGAACCTACTTTGGTAGGGAAATCCGTCGAAGTGCATCCAGCCGCCGCCGATACTTGACAAGTCTGCGGCATGGTGGTTGACGCTGAGCAGCAATGAGGTTGATGTGCAGTTGAACTAGCTCCACATACCCGACAACAGCCACAGTAAGAATCCGATTGAGGCAAAACCCCTGGTAGCGACGAAGAACAACCATGGCAAGAAAGTGGGGAAAGTGCTACAGCGAAGAGACATTGCTGAGGCGATAGAGAGTATGTCGGGGCAAGGGGAACATTTGCTGGACGATTTTCTTTCTTGGTCGGAGGTGGGACAGAACCCTTTTTCTTCGGGGGAACTGTAAACGCTGATACGGGTCGGTTACTGCTAACGGACACAGGCGACGGGAAACGGGCAGGCGTCTTAACCAAAGAATCGCTGGAGAAATAGGGAGTAGAACGACCCGACTTTGTGTGGAGTTCTTCATATGATACTTGAGGGTGGGACGGAGCTGTGTTCGCTTCTGATCCACCTGAAAAATAAGGATCAGTTATAAAGGGCGGTTCTTGCTTAGGCTTCATAGGCATGGGAGACAAATTGCTATCTAGCGAAGAATCAGGTATTCGAGCTTATGCATTATGAGTCGTTAACAGGTTGCCCGCAAAATTACACGAACGTTACATTTAGTTTCCAAAAAGCTCGAGGAAGAGGTGAACGTGACTTACTTTGCTGCGGAAGAGGCTCGATATTTCTGGTTGGTCGTTCTTTCTGCGCTTCTCTTTGGGATTCACTACCAAAAGAAATCCTGTGTTTGGACACGGCTTCGGTTAAAACGGTCAAGAGAGACACTTTGCTGTCTTTGATCTTTTCTTGCCTTTCCTTCGCAGTATGCGATGGAGAACGCAAAGCGGATGTTTTGCGAGAAGGGCTCTTCAGAACTGGTTGGTCATTTCGGGAGGACTTTTCTGGCGAGGAATATAGCCGGTTCTCTGGGTCATTTTTGGTATATATATCTGACGACGGGGATAATTTTGGTTCATCATCAAGACCAGACATTTGTAGAGGTGGAGATGGTGGATTCAGCTGGTAATTTTGGAGAGACGATCTCGAGGATGGGGATACTGGATCCGATCGATCATCCTGAGTAGACGTTCTTGACGATAAGGATACTCGGTCCGATCGATCATTCTGGGTAGACATCCTTGACGATTTGGATACTTGATCCGGTTGATCGTTCACAAAAGATATCCCCGGCGAGGTAGATGGCTGCTTTTTAAAAATGCTTTGTTGATTCGGCAAGAGATTAGGAGATGCTGGCGATCTTGGCGTGGAAGTATACGATTTTTCTGGCCTTGCGCGCGTCTTGCTGAGACATCGATTCAAGTAGTATGAAGGATCGAGAGCTGGCGACGAGCAGCGTTCTTTCATTGACACTCGAGATAAGCCAGTGGCAGAAAGAGCATCATACGGGTCGTTCAGCGAGAACGACGATAGCTGCTTCAGAGCGAGGCTCGAGTCGGCAAGAGAATGATAAATTGACCCAACACCGTTCTGTCGAAAAGAGCGCTGCGACTTCGTCTCATCAGTACTAGACTCTTGCTTATCTCGCACCTTCGCGTCCCGAAAACCTTGATCAGAATGGGTTCTTCGAAGCTCCAGCCAAGCAGATTGTCCAGAGAGCACTGGTTTTAACCTTGACTTGAGAGCTTTCTCTGGGTCATAATTCACCACTACATCGCCCACTTGCTCATGATGTGCGGCGATTCCTAAAAATGAGGCAGGATTATCAGAGGATTGGTCTGCATCTGTCACGGCAAGTGATCTGTTGTCCGAAGTCCTACCAAATCTTGAGTTTGAAGGATCTTCACCGACGGGTGGATGTTGCAGATCGCAGTTCTTTTTGCACTGAGGTAGACATTCTTTAATACATTCGGGAATTCTATCACTGTCGGGCTGCCTCACAATAGCGGCCTGGTGGTCGCCGTGAAGATCCCACCCTGGTGGATCGTAGCTAGAATCCTTGTACAGGCGATCAGGGTCGTCCTGAGGGTGGGAAGAATTGCTGGGTAGAGGTTTCACACAATCATTCGTACAGACTGATTTCCGCACAGAGCTATCGTCTAAATCGACGCTGGTGCCACTCGTTAATGAGTAAGAATCGGGCCCTAAAGATTCTCTAGGTTGCCTTTCCCTGTAACTATACGCGTCATCCGGCGTTTGGACACCGCGAGGCACATAGAGAACCTCTGACGCTACTTTGTCGACGTGCGGGTATCGTGACTGCGGCAGACTATAGTTCGAGTAATACTCCGGGCGTGGCTTAGAAAGTGGGTAGAAGTCACCTGTTTTAGGGCTGAGGAAATTGTTCGAGGAATGCTGGAAAGGCACGTATTGGCTTGGTTGAGGGATGTAGTAGGAATGCTCGTCCGCGGTTTGAGGCTCAGAAGGTCGTTCGTGGAAGATTGAGCCGGAATAACACGAAGGCTTGCTACACCGCTTGTCAAAGCTCTGAGTCTCGTCGTCGTAAGTGACGCTTCGACGAGGACGTCTTGAAGACGAATCAGAAACTCTTGGCGAGGCCTTACTAGGAAGGGCTTCTAACGACTCAACGTCGGCTGAATTTTCAACCTTTGACTCGCGTCCGGATTCACGATGAGAGGATGACACTCCCTGCTGAGCAACAAAGTGATCATCAGGGCCAGAGTCGCTATAGTCACGATCGAAGAAGGCATGATTAGATTGACCGGACTTGTTACGTGGGGACGTCGGTTGCTTTTCTTCTGACAGACACTTGCAACACAGACATTCAAAGGGACGCTCCGATGAAGTGTTTTGCAAGCTCGGAGGAAGACAAGCACGGTTTTTCTTCGGCTCTCTCGAGGGACCACTTCCGCGTTCGCGGAATTCAGACAGGACATTCGGGGGAGACGATGGATCTTCCTGGACATTGGTCAGACAGACCCTATCGTCAAAGGAAGGACGCTGTCGGCCAACGATGCTGACCGATATTTCGCTTATCGTCGGCCCTGTCCAGGTACTCTCTCGACGACTGGCGCTCGGTGTAGCAACCTGTGCGTTATCGAGAACCTGTTCGCAAAGTGGTCTGAGGATTTCTACGTCAGACGACTTGCGCGAAGGCCTCCTCTGGATTCTTGAATTATACTTCTTTTTTCCGGATTTAGATGTTGAGCGTTTGCGACAGCATTCATGATGTTTACAGACCCCGGGGTGGAACCGGACACCATGAGGTTCTCGAACTATGTGGTATGCTACGGAATCAAGGGACGTGTCGCTACAGCTGGTGTCGAACCCACCGCTTTGGCACAATTCTTGAGAAGCTGGAAAGAAAAACCCCATTAGTCTTTCCAATATTTAAAATGAAACAAGTAGCCCAAGAATGTCTTATCACTCTTAGGTTAAAAGCAAGGATTTTAGCACCCTACTTCCCCCCTGGTTCAACCTTCCATAACATTAAAACAATTAGCAACACGCGACCGTGTAGATTAGGATATCTTAGGTTAGATTAGGTGAAAGACTTTATGACACACTCCCCAAAAATTAGCTTCGCTTTGGAACGAAAGGTAAAACATAAGATGTCGACCTTTAAAATTTACAACGTAAATCCGGACTACTTAAAAATATATTAAAAAATAAATAAATAAAAAAGTGGACGGGAAATGCAGTTACTTTTGGACACCAACACTGTATTCGTTGATTTGTATATTTGCAATATTTCCCGGAATAAGTGTGTGTTCCAGAGCCCGTTTTATTCGCTCTGCGATCGTGCGTCGTATCAACAAGTCCTGAAAGCTCTAAAAAGCCGATAGACCGCCGTTTAGGAAACCTTTAACGAAAGTTTGCATTCATGGAGCGATCGGAAAAGGGCGCGAACGGGATACGCAAAGCGACGTTCAAACGGAGATGGTCAAGTATGGAATGATTAACAAGCTGACGACGTGCCAAAAGTGTTTTGGTTTTGAGGTTAAGGGATGGATCTACGAGGCAATGTTTGTCACTCGCGGAATAACATCCAAGAAAAAAATCTATTTAATATGTGAGCTACAATAAAGCAAGCATAGTAGATTAATGTTTACAACTATTCATGTTGTTAATTGTTTGTTTTTGTTACAGGTAATTGCCGATTTTGTATGCCGCTGAGCATGTGAGTACTGATCCCACAATTATTTTGGGGTATAACTTGACAAGCGAACGGCGTGATTTGTTACTTCTCATTCCGGGGAAACATTGGCATATCTTATTTTTATTTTTTCAGCTGGCTCACAAATTTGATTCCAATTTAAAACGCCACTCCTATAACCTTAAGTTCGATGTACGTTCTTATATTTCTACTCAACCGAGCTCTTATTAATTTTTTTTTCATAAAGTTTGAATAAAAAGCTATAAAAATCATGGACCTGCTGAGTTTACTTGAAATAAACACAAAGTTTGACAACAAAACATAACCTCCAAATATAATAGACTGGTGTTGCTGTTAGTTCACTACATGAATGTTTCCGAAGGTATATAATGATTGTGTGGCCATTATATGTCACTCTCCCAACTTGCCTTTTCCATGGCACTGCAGGTTTTCCGAGCTCTCAGAGCTCGATGACATGGATTTAGCTCATTTCAACACTTGTAAACCCATGGAACAAACAAAAGAGGAAATTGCGCGCGAATTAGTCCACGGTCTCTGTTGTCATGGTGGTGACGGCACTGCCAACATGATTTTGTTTTGAAGAAAAATATGTAATCTCAGCCAGGAGAGGGTTTGATCATGACATCTCCGACTGCTAAGGGCAGTTTAAATGACAGACACGTTTTGCAGACCGATGTGAGCTTGAACAATACCAATTCCCACCGCGAAGTGTGATAAAAAATGTGAGGTTATGTTTGGTCCAGAAAACGTTCCGATTCTCCTGTTACACAACCGGTTGGTATACCTCTAACATATAATAAATATTTTTTAGACAAAACTCGAGTAAGACGGCTTCTTAACTTGAAAAAGCACCTGCCCCAGATTGAGTTAGCATAACATATTTCTAGGTGAGAAAAGGCCGTCCAGGTACCGCACAAACAGAGGTTACGATATAATATTTCACCGCTTAGAATGTTATCATGAATTGATATCTAAAAAAGATTAATTGACTTCAAACTACGTTGAGTAAGGTTCGCGTATGTTAAGCTAATTAACGTTACATTCATTTAGGGCTTTTTACATTAAAAAATGGATAAATGAAGGTTTTTTTCAAACACTTCTTGGAAGAATTCAATACGATGAAGTACTCCTATTTTAGGGTTTAACTCTCGTTGTCAAAAAACATTCCTCATTTAGAATTGTTTTTGCAGTGTTAAGTTTTGTGATAATGGTCCTTATCAAAACTTTGCCTTTGCAGATTTCGGTAGCATTTCCTCTGATTGGAATGCTTAGAGAAAACCTATCAAGCTCCACACATCAACGCAATGCTCTCTTCCAAAAGGAAACCGAAAGATATTTATCTAGAAGTCTAGCGACACACCCCGTAAGTAAATGGGGTGTCTGTAACAGGGCCGGTCCCTAAAAGGAGGCGGTGGGGGACGCGCTTAAAGGGGGACTGCAAATAGTGTTATCTCCATCAGTATTTCGTCCACGGCAAGTTGAAAGGCCTCAACACAAAGCAAGCTTCGATCGTGATATGCAAATTCGGAACAACTTACCTCAGTGAGCTATCAGCCAAGGGAGGCAGACGTCAGTCCTTAGCGCATTTCCTTAAAGTGCATTCTTCCGATGCAACGGGTGCATTTTCGAAGGTATTTCCGCGCTTGCACAACGCTATTCCGTAAGCTTCAAAGCATTCAACATTTTTTTGTCTCATTTTCGATCGGTAAATCTGAGACGTTGGATTGTCCTTAAATTTTACTTTTCGTTGCCAAGCCGAATCGAGCGGGGCACCAGGAACATCGCCATAACCTTGCTTAACCAAAGCTTACGGTCACCAAGCGATCACAGTATAAACAAAACACCCGTTTCGGGGAATGCTATGTCTGTTTTGGGTGCACCCAGTTTAGTTTCACATCTGAAACTAAAACGGAAGTAGTACGTATTTTTGTATTTTTTTAACATAGACCTATGCTCAGCCATATCAATGGAAAGCTCTCGCCAAGACCTTTCGAATGATATGGCTGAACATAGGCCTATCTTGAAAAATAACCAAAATACGCACTACTCCTTTATTTTCCAAGATTGACCCATGTTCAGCCACATCAATGGAAAGCTCTCGCCAAGACCTTTCGAATGATGTGGCTGCACATAGGCCTATCTTGAAAAATAACCAAAATACGTACTCCCGTTTTAGTTTCACATCCAAAATAGGTATAGCATCCCCCAAAACGGGTGTTTTTTGTTTTATTTTACTGTGGTGTGCTGCTTCCATCTTACAACGCATAAAGACAGACTCGTCCTTCCCATAAGTAATCACTAGATAAAATCTAAGGTTTTTGTCAAGCGCCAAAAAGCTATATTTTTACGAGATGAAAATCTCTGCGAAAGAGAAGAGTAGCGGTGAATAGCTGTCGATGAGGCGTATCCGATGTGACCACGTGCCTCAACAAGAGCGTCACGTTTGTTTGCATCCGATGGGGTGTAGATTGGCTGCGCGTGGCGCTGATAAGGCGGAGCTAGTGAGCGTCGTCGATTCGACGTCGGCGACGTCGTCCTCGGTCCATTACCCACGGACGCCGCTACGCCACGACGGCTCACCGCGCGTAAATCGACGCAAAAGCGTGCCGATGGGATCGGATTGCCCGATTACGGAATTACGCTTAACTAAGTTCGTTCTTGTAGAATGACCGGCGCAATGTCCCACGGGACGGGACTTCGGCCGGTCTCGCTATTTGCGACAGTGTTCTTTAGGGGTCCCGCAGTAGGTAGTGACGCGGTGTAGCCGCTGCATCATTAGGTAAGGTTAGGTATTAGGTTGATTGAGCTGGGTTAGGTTAGGTAGGTATCGACGAGAGTAAGAATATCATCAACCGAATAGTGTCGAGTTCATCACACATCGTCGAGTTACTTTAAACCTTGTATCTTTTTCTTAATTTAACAAGATATACTAGCTTTTTGAATAGCGTGGAAAGAATATGAAGGACCTTTTTATTCGGCCCGACTCGAAATTCTTGTTAACACAGTAAAAGCCAACCCCTGTGTAAGGCTGTCCGAAACCTGTTTTGGGTATGTGAGGGTGAAATAAGGGGAGAGCGTAATTTGGTTCTTTTGAAAGATAAACCTATCAACAACCATATCAATTAAAAGGTGGTATCGTTGACAGCTCTCTATTGACATGGTTATTCATAGGGGTATCTTTAAAAAAAGAAAGAACAAATTACGCTCTTCCAGTGTTTCACCTTCCACATAAAACAGCGGTTAGTTTTTACTGTGAAGACAAAACTGTTCCAAATTCATCGGTTTCAAATTCAGAATTGATATATTTTTAATAAGGAAGTGAAAAGCAGGACGATGAGCATGAAGTCTTAATTACATTTTAACTTAATATTTCGTTAAAGCATATTGCGATAAAAATAATTCCTTGTCGTAAAACAGGCATACCACCCTAAAAAGCGTCGGATATCACCCAAAATCACAAGTATTAAATTTTAAAACAAAGTTTACAATTTTTTTCCAATAAAAGTTTTATATAAGTAATATTCACGGTTAAATCTCAAAGATTCTAGATATCTCCGG
>Ga0058701_10001998_pt1 | contig 15082 bp, 13 predicted proteins | sample AgamicOrMae_FD_97039 | JGI IMG/M metagenome (GOLD analysis project Ga0058701, IMG submission 97039) | Agave microbial communities from Guanajuato, Mexico - Or.Ma.e | ecosystem: Host-associated > Plants > Phyllosphere > Phylloplane/Leaf | place: Guanajuato, Mexico | collected 2012-06-04
AAGACTTTTTACATATTAAAGAGAAATATAATAATGATTGGTGGATAGGACGTTTGGTTAAGGAAGGCTGTGATATAGGTTTCATACCATCGCCAATAAAATTAGAAAATTTAAGACTCCAGCAAGCGCAAGCGGGAAAATCATCAAATGTCTTGGATGATGATGATAGCGATGGCGCTGGTGGCCGAGGGGGCAAATCAGCAATTAGTTTGGGTGGCGGAATATCGTCTAAGGATAAGAAGAAATTTTTCAAAAAGTTAGAGCACTTGCCACCGTACGACGTAGTGCCTTCAATTAGACCGGTGATATTAATTGGGCCATCGTTAAAAGGTTTTGAGGTTACGGATATGATGCAAAAGGCTATATTTGATTTTATGAAACATCGTTTCGCAAATAGGATCATAATAACACGGGTTACCGCTGACATAAGCTTGGCTCGTCGGGCTGAACAATCAAATCCAATTGGTGGCAAGAGGCAAGGTTTAATCGATCGTTCCAACAGCCGAACTGCTTCTAATTTGAGCGAAGTTACAGCTGAAATTGAAAGAATATTTGAATTGGCTAGAACGATGCAATTGGTTGCACTTGATTGTGATACAATCAACCACCCGGCACAAGTGGCCAAGACTTCTTTAGCACCCATATTGGTTTATTTGAAAGTTTCATCGCCAAAGGTTTTACAAAGATTGATCAAGTCTAGAGGCAAAGCACAAGCAAGACAGCTGAGCGTCCAAATGAATACAGCGGAAAAATTAATCCAATTGCCTAATGAAGTGTTCGATGTTGTTCTAGATGAGAATCAACTTGAGGAAGCTTGTGATCATTTGGCAGAATATTTGGAAAGCTATTGGAAGGCGATACACCCTCCTGGCCGTTCAACGATGGTGAGCGCCCCAGACGCTTCTTCAGCCGCTTCATCATCAGCCGTTCCAACAGCATCAGCGCCCCAGCATCATCCTCCGACCAAGGCAAGCAGCACCACCTCTCCAATTCCCCAACATCCGGTGGCAAGCGCCGGCCAAGCGCAAACTATCGCCAAGTCCCCATCACGAAGTCCGTCGCCCAAGCCGTCTGGATCGTTGCAACACCAACACCATCAACAGACAGCCCTCCACCACCAGCACCACCACCACCATCATCACCAGCAAACCCAACAACAACAGCAAGTCCACTACCAGCATTCTCCACAACAACAACCACACCAACAGCATCATCAACACCAACAACATGACCGCTATCTAGCGCACCAATCTTCATCGTCGTCCCAATATCAACAGCAACAAGCTCGAGGACCAGCAGGAGGCATCAATATATCACCAGGTCAGCATGATCAGCAACAACAAGGCGGCTACCCGCAGCACGTACATCATCAGCACCATCATATGGCACAACAACAGCCGCATCAGCAGCAGCAGGAACAGCAACAACGACAACAAGCCCAATTGCCGCCCCAGCAACAGGCGGGCCAGCAACTTTATATGCCGTCACCCTCCTCATCGGCTGGAATGGCCGTTCTGCCCCAAGGTCAGCCCGCGGCGCAGGTCATTTCGGCCAGACATCCGGGCCACCAGGAGCCCCACGTGGGCCCCTATATGGCACAAACCAGTGGGCCTGCGTATCAGGGACTGCCTGGGGCGGGGCCTCAGCAGCTCTCAGGCGGTTATCATGCGCCAGGCAGGCGGCCTCCGCCTCTAGCAGCAACAAGTATGACCCCGCAACACTATCCGCGGCACCAGCAACAGTATCATCGTCAACAATCATCACTAGACGACTACAGTCCATTGAGAGGCCAGACGCCCACTCCTCCACCGCCTATGCAACAAGCTTCATGTCCACCGCATAGCTATCACCCGCATGCAGCCTCCACAAGCTCGTTGCACCAACTACAACGCCAACCGGCAGCTTTGGTTAGCCAACCACCGCCAATTGATACTCATTATTCGCCGGCTAGGGTGCCCCCGCTTGGCCACCAGCGAGCTCCAGCCTATCAGACCAAGTATTTCCATCAGCAACAAGCAGTGGATTTGGGCTATGCTAGGGCGCCCTCCTTTGCGGCCAGCATGGACATGTACCCGCCGCCCAGTGGAAGGGGAGGGGCTGCAGGATATCATCCAGGCCCACCTTTGATGCGCCAACCAGAGACCGTCGCTAGCCATCTTCCAGCGCAGATGCAACCACAGGCGCCCTCATATCATCACCACCATCATCGTCATGAACAACCACCTTTCGGTTGATAATTGTTTTGTTGTTTAGCTACAACGAGTGATATAATAAGTCTTTTATCTTATCGCCTGAGGATTATTGAAACTATTTGGCCGGATTAACTGGTGAAGGGCGTCTCAGAACCAATGGATTACGTAATGATGATTGGGTTGCATTGAAAAACATTGCCGTTATTTAATATATTTTAGATTATAGACTTAGAATCCTAATTGAAAACGATAAACTATATTCATTAAATTGAGCAGGAGGAACATTTTCAGCTTCAATAAACATCTGAATCACTCCCTTCCTCATACAGAGAAACAATTACTGTGACGCGACCTAATCCTTATCAAGGCCGGGAGCTGTCATCAGTATGTCACAGATCTTCTAAACTAAGTTGGATCCAAATCTGAGACCATTCTTCTCGTGCTCAATCCTCTCTGCAGAAGAACCATGGACTGTCTCGGGTCGTTTCATTGTGCTACGGAGATTGATGTTATGACTTGTTACGGTGCTCACACTAATAGTCATTGCCCCATAATGCGGGACACAGCCAACCTGTTGATGGCGCGTTAACTGAATCGAAAGTGCGAAGGGGTTGAAGAAACGGAAACGGTGAGATAATGTCGCCATTTTCTTTGGTTTGCGAAAGATTTGGGCTATAAACCTGAGGGTCCCTTCCGTTCCTTCAACTTTTCCAACCACCTCGAAACGGTTGAATGCCATCTGCCTATCTCCCTTCGCGTTGTAAGTCTGCCCGTGATAGGCTCTGGCTGGATCGTAAGTAATTGACTTTGGGTCCCAATTCGCTATGGCGGTGGCCTAGTCTGCGGTTGCTTAGTCATGATCTTTCAGAGAGGGTAGAGCTCACTCTCTCCGCCAAAGCTTCGCCACGTGAACCATTTGATTTGGATCAGTCGCTTGATTGCATTATGGTGCTGCCGTTATCAATCTCGGCCTCTGCAATCATGTTATGTGTAAACTATACTTCTTTTATCCAGGAATTCTGCTACACTTCAATCCTTCAAGTTTTCAAACTTGCGATCCACAGTATGTGTGGTAACCACACAATAGACTTTCCTTCGCATCATCCCTCATATTCCGCTCCTTGATTAACTGTCTGCTCGAGTTTGGATGACGGAAGCTTGGTTTCGAGATTAACAGAGAGTTATGCAAATTTCTACCATTTTCACTCATGAAAGTTTGCTAGGTCCCCATTCTTAGTGGACCCACATTATCTCTCTTGAGCCTGACCCTCTACCACCGAGTCCATCTCTGTATTAGGCATCGCTCCAAGAGATAGCTCAAAATATAGTACAGATTGACCGGGATCATGGTGGACCCTCAGGGCTGGGATCCAGCAAATCTTCTTAGCTAGCTCATGCGGTGCATTGGTTGAAACTATGCTAATTAGAAAGATCACGGCGTCAGTGCACCCATCTGTTACGATTATTCAAGTATAGTCGAGACCCGCGAATGATTGTCTCTTCTATCGTCAGCATCCTGGCGGCCGTATCATCCGATGCTCCAATCCTTGTTGCACATGAAAAGACGACCCTACGAGTGAGCGAGCGGCAGCCTTCCGCTCTTTGCTCCGTCACGGAGCCTCCGTGTGACTGTCCAGTCCTGCAGATTGCTTTGTTGTTATTCTTCAGCAATCCTGTCACCGAATGAAAACTATTGGCTGCAACATATTCAGCTCCATAAGATCTTTTGTCCGAGTACCCTCATTTGAACACAAAAATTTCATTGTCAACATACTGATAGTTCAATTCTAATCATGGAGCACCAACTAAGTCAGGACCAAGCTATGGACATGATGATGAATGGTTTCTTCAACCATGAGGCAACACCGAGCATTCTCGGACTTCAAGTACCTAATTTTACGTCAACAAACAATAATTTGCTAGAGAACGCACAATCCACTGGACTGCAAGCAAGGTACAACTTCTTGCTAGGTATAATCGAGGAATTGAAGAAAGATGTTAGGCCCACTTATGCAGGGTCGAAGACTTCAGCTGAGAGGTTAAAAAGAAACATAAATCTAGCAAGGATTGAGATCAGAAATTGCATGCAAGAGTTGGACAGGTTTCCCGACAACCAACAAACGAAATGACGACTGATAGAAATTATCAGTCACAGTACCGGATATTGAGAGAAACTGTCATGGTTTACTAATATCACAATTGTAATGAAAATGAGAACTTATTGGGGTCATTCTCATGGGTCAATCTAAGAGTAGAATCAGATCAGAAGTTCATCCTATCGATGATAATGCAAGTTGGAATGCTGATGCCAGCACTAGTCCGTCCAATAAGGTTCCAAAATCCCTTCAGATGCGATGATATAGTCCGTTCAAAGTATTGTACCGATATCGAATTTGGTCGAAAGAGAAAATATAGATCTCTGTGGAAATGCATGCTTTTGATGAGCTAAAACTAATTCCTCTGTACTATACACCCATCAAGGAATAAATTGGTATTACATGGGTAACTTTGTGTGGATTGACAGTGACAAGGACTACCATGGTGTACGCCGCATCGTCGTAGTCGAAAGGGGAGACTTGAAACCGAGATAGCCCCGTGGCGTCATCCACAAATATTTCAGGACAAACCTCTCAGTTTTAATTGGATAGATTGTGACCAGTGTTACAAAGCCGAATACAGAGTTACGGAGTTTTATTATGAGAGCCGTATAGTTAGTTGTGACAACTATGTTGGACGCTTGTACAACATGTCGGGTTAATAACCAAGAGTCACCTTAAGGTGACTTTTTGTTATGACTTATACACTTGTTGTTGCAGATCCATAAGAACGTGTCTTGTTCTTTGTTAGGTATGGTAATAGATCAATTTCAAATCAATCACAACGGAATGTCTTCGTCTTGTTGCCTATGGATTGATTGTCTGAATTATAAGTCTATATGTATCCTTTAAGCTACATATACTCGTCTAATGCTTGCATTGTTACTATTAAAAAACGGAGTCATTTGAGATTCTTTAGATTTCGAATATCTTGCCTTTCTGATCAGATATTCATCCAATTGGCCGCAAGTAACAGGATATGATCAATCAATATCAAAATTAGAAAGAAATGCCCTAACATGCCGGATCTGAGATATCTGCTCACCCGGTACGATGTACTACTGGTTGGTTGTTGTATCACTGTTCTATAAATTTCTTCTGTTTGCTTGGCAACATCATGCCAAGAGTATATTCTCTCGACCATCTTATGCGCCTCCGCTGGTGGAACAAATCTTTTTTGCTTGAGATCCTCGAGCGCTAACTCGACCCCATAAAGCAAACCTTCTATCGTTGGATCAGTTAATCTTATAAGTGGAGCCGGTAGAACTTCAGGTAGTCCACCAACATTGGTGCTGACAACTGGTAAGCCACAGGAGGCAGCTTCAAGGACCGCCATGCAGAATGCTTCGACTAGGGATGTGTTCAGGAATATATCCCCTCTAACTAGAATATTCCTGACATGACTGTGAGGAATCGAGCCCAATATTTCCACGCGTTCATGAAGATTGTGAGTCTCAACTGCTTGTTCAATCAGAATTCTCTTTGGTCCATCTCCAGCTATTACAAATCTTATTTTTTCGTCCATTTCACATATCTTTGGTATCACGCTCGCCAAAAGATCGACACCCTTCCGGTAGACTAGTCGACTGTTGACTATAAATGTAATCTTATCAGGATCACGTTTGCTTGGATCTGGAGTAAATACTTTGGTATCTACTGCATTTGGTATTACTGTGATAGGGATAGCTTCATGTTCTAAGGCCTTATTCTGTTTGCCAGCTTTTGATACGCATATGATATGATTGCATTGCTGTAGGCACTGTTTAACAATAGAATAATGTATCCTAGAGCCAAAATCGTCAAATCCAAACAACGAATGGTCTGTAAAGACTGTATTGATGCCCAAGGTTTTAGCATGAAACATAATCTCATGGGCCATGGGCGAGAATGCTGAATGTCCATGGACAATGTCAATTTGTTCATTCAATAAAATTCTCCTAATTTGTAGAAATGTATCAAACAAGAATGGCCATTTTATATTTTGCTTTGGATATAATAAGAACGGCAGGTAATAAACTTTCAGATGATTTGGCATAAATCTAATGCCAACGCGATCGCCATAGGCGTGCGTGATAACTATTACTTTGTGGCCCAGTTCTAGTAAATATTGCCCTAGTTGCCAGATATGCGCCTCAACACCTCCCGTATTAGGATAAAAGAAGTCTGAGGCCATACATATATGCATGATATGACTCATGTACCTATGTAGGGATATAATGATAATACAATTTAAAAGAATATAACTTAAATATATATATATATATATATAAATCTATGTAAATGCGAGATTACCAAAACCCTCAGTCCAAATGTGGGGTCATAGATCCCCTTGATCCGGCATCAGCTGACAGTCGCGAAACGGTGAAGCTGGGCCAAGATGTGTGTGCAGGGGACTTGCCGACTGGGCCGAGTGGTGGGATCGACTGTCGGTGGAGAGTTTGTGAGAGATTCAATAAGGGGGCCGTAAGAGTAGTGCCAGTGCGTGTTGCAAGTAAGATTTCATCCAATGGGCGACAATTGAGTTGGCGAGGAGAATAAGGGATTCTCATAAGGGAAACGGGTTGTGCGGAATGCACGATGAGTTTAGCAGCCCCGAGCGAAGGTGGTGGGCGCGCACGAAAAAGCGTGCGAATGGGCCTGGTGTGGATAGTTGCACACAGGAGGAAAGAAGGCCCAGCCCTAGAACCACGCGACTTACGAGCGCCCAACCTGTGCGCAAGCCCAGCTGGCTTTGGCGTGGGGAGCTTGTAAGTCGCAGGCGCAGGCGCTCACTAGAAGAGAGAGTCAGCTCGCATGTGGGAGTAGGCGACTGACGGCGGACTGATGAGAGTAAGAGAGGCAGAGAGAGTGATTTGTGAGTGTGTATAGCATCGTTAGTAGTGTAGTTTCGATTGCGTCGATGTTGTATAGCTCGGGCGCAAAACAAACGAACATGGTTTCCAGCCTGCCTTGTGTTCCATGCTGCAGGAGATGTTGTTCAAATGGCCGCTGTTATGTTGTGTCCCTAGTAGCAATATGAGAAAAAAGGGCCAGAGATAACAGAAGATCGGCACACACTCATAGCCGCCCCCAATGACAACCTCAACATACACTCAAAGAGGGCGCACACACACAGAGACAAGACCCTTGGTCTCTACAAAATAATCACGTCATATTCTCATCCCAGTTTGTCGTCTCGCTCCCCTTGCTTTTGCTTCCAAAAACTAGACGCTTAGGCGCAAAAAACAAGCTGAGTTTGCTCAAGTGATTTTCTTTTCATTTAAGTAGCATTTCCCAGAGCTGCAGACATAGAGAGTTGAGCTGGCCAATCTACAACACTGGCCCACACAAGGATAGGGCCGTTTGGATTTGCGCTCCGATATAAAGAGGAGCTCTCGACGGGCCAAAGTCGGGAGGAAATAGAACGAGCTCTGTATTGACAGGGAGAGAGAGAGAGTTGAGTTGAGGTATAGAGAGTTTGGAGGACGATATTAGTTTAGCAGCATTAGTTCATGGATTCGTTGTTGTTGATTTTGAAAGGCGATCAGTAATTCACACGTCCTTTAGTTGAAGGTGCGAATAATATTTTATTTCACCATTAGTCTTGCTGGCAGAGTATGAAATTAGAGGGCTAACAACTGGCGAGCAGCAAACATCATTGAATTGAATGAAAAGTAAACACAAACAGGCAGACAGACAGACAGACATACACACACAAAGTCAGACGCACTCTACACCAGAACCATCACAGAGAGAAAACACTGAACGGCCATAGCAACGGCCCAACGAGACCGACCGGCTGATTTGGTGAAGAATTTCCTTGAGCGCGCCACACAACCTTGCCCAAAGGCTTCTGGTTGGTGTCTTCTCGTGCGTGTTGCCACTCAAATCAAGTCCACTAGCGAACTACCTTCTACCTAATCGAACTTCTCTACTGTTGCTGAGGTTCTCTCTGTGGCAACGACATATCCATGCGACTTGCCACAATTACTAGTGACATTACCCAGCTTCGTGATAGGTTTTCAACAGATTTTTAACTTGACAATTTTATTTTCTACTCACACTATACTAGACTAGATATTCAAACGACGAACCAGATGCTCTTTCATGTGTCAACCATAAGATGACCATCCGATTAGAGAAGACATCATCATCAACCGCTGCCACAACGGAGAAATCAACAATAATCTCGGAAAATGGTCTGGCCTCATCGAAACCAGCCAACGATAACAGTGAAGATGGTGCCAATTTTGTCACAATAATCCATTTCAATGATTGTTACAATGTTGAGGCCGGCCCCGAGTCAAGTGGGGCGGCGGGATTTTTAACTGGCGTCAACCAGTACCGTCACTTGGATCCCATGGTCTTATTTAGTGGAGATATCATTTCGCCTTCGTTCATGAGCACCTTCACCAAGGGTGAACAAATGATACCAGTTCTAGATAAGATTGGAGTCCACTGTGCCGTATTTGGTAATCACGAGTTCGACTATGGTGTTGAGAATCTGGTCGACTTCACTCGCCGAACTAATTTCCCATGGCTCCTTAGCAACGTTGTTGACAAAGAAACTTCGCGCCAATTGGGAGATGGCCAATTATATCACATCATCGAAAGATCTGGCGTCAAATTTGGCTTGATCGGACTGATTGAAGAAGAGTGGCTATCTACCCTGTCCACATTAGATCCTTGCGATGTTATTTATGAAGATTTTGTCGTCAAGGGGCGACAACTAGCTCGTTATTTAAAGAGTGACCCACATAGGGTAGACTACGTCATTGCCTTAACACATTCCCGGACCCCCAATGATATTCGTTTGGCCGACTCAGTTCCGGAGATTGACCTGATTTTAGGAGGACACGATCATGATTATGAGATTATCAAGAGGCCAAATTGTTATATAATTAAATCAGGTACTGATTTTCGTGAATTTTCTCTCATAAAAATCAAGCTCAATTCGACTCAATATAATAATACGACCTTATCTAACGACACGGCCGATTGTAAGAGATCACTTTCGTTATTGTCCAACGGTGTTGATAATTCCGCTGTTATTGAGAATAATGCAATTGTTGGGAAACGATCTATACTCAGTGATATCTCGATTGATAGAATTAATTGTCGCAAATGCAAGCCGGACGATGATTTGGCGAAGGAGTTGGAAAAGTTTGTTTCACAAATTGATGAAAAAATGGGCAAAGTTTTAGGCCAATTCAATTGTGATTTAGATGGCCGTTTCTCAAGCATCAGAAGATATGAGACTAATTTGGGTAATTTTGTCACGGACATAATGCTGGCTTCGACCCATGCCGATTTGGCAATTTTAAACTCAGGAACCCTAAGGAGCGACAGGATCCATCCCAAGGGCGATTTTACCATGAGAGATTTATTCAACATCCTTGGTTACATCGATCCTATAGCAGTTTTGGAGGCTAGTGGTTTGCAGATTTGGCAAGCTCTAGAGAACGGGGTGTCGCAATGGCCAAAATTGGAGGGTCGCTTTCCGCAGGTGAGCGGTTGCTCGTTTGCATTCGATCCAAGTAAACCAGCCGGAAAGAGAATTGATCCAACTAGCATAACGGTCGGCGATGAGCCCTTAGTGCTCGACAAGCTCTACAGAATGACAACCAAAGCCTATTTGGCATCTGGAAAAGACGGCTACGACATGCTAAAGGAGTGCAAGGTTTTAGTGCCAGGCGACGAAACGCCCGATTTAACTACCTCAATACTGAACCACTTTGAGGCAATCAACATAGTCAAGTCAAATAGACGCACTCATCACAGGCAGAGCATAATTTGTTTGAGTAGGAGCTCGCTGATAAAGCTGTTAGATACGCAACATGTGGAACTGATGGCAAAGTTGGACGGCAACAACAACACTAGAAGTCAAACAAACGAACACCAGCATCGTCATCATTCTCATCATCAGCAACAAGAGCAACAGAGTTTTGATGAGAACGAGGAACACAATTGTCTGGGCCACAGCCCACTTAATGATGCCAGACTAATTAATGGCGACATAACATCAAACGATACCAACGGCGACGGGTCAGCATCTGCCGTGCACTCCTGCGCGCATGATACAAGCGTTTCGGGGGGTGGTTGTTGCAGTTCATTGATGGTCGAGGATGAAAAGGGCGAGACCTGTGGAGTGGCCAGAAATGGGACAATGAGCATTGAGTTGGAGAGGGGCAATAAAGGAAAAGCGCCAGCAACTAGCACCCCGCTTGTGGGCTCGTCAGCTCCAACGCCCACCATCACTTCAGAGTCGAGTGGGCACGACAAAAGCGACAACTGTGACGAAAACTGTGCCAACTTGTCCTCCATTGGCCCCAAACAGCATGAGCAACAAGAGCAGAGCAGGAGAACCCTGTCTGTGGAAACGAGACAGCCTCGATACAGGCGTATGATGTCGCTGAACGAGATCGAGCACGAACAGTGCAAAATGGAGCCCAAAATTGAGGGACGAATCAGGATTTTAGGAAACAACAACATTTAGTTTAGTCTCTCTCTCTCTCTCTAGCTCATTGGATGATATATTTGTTTATTTGTCTGGCCGCAGCAATGGGAATTTCAATGAAGCGATCGTAGATTGAGAGAGGGCAACTAGAGACCAGATGTCTGGGGACAAGAGTGGCCCCGCTTGTAACCAAGTGGTGCCACACATCTGATCTTGCAACATCTGATACGGGCAACCGCTTGATCAATATCCAATGGTTCGATCATTTATTGTTCTATGCCAGTTGCAGAGTGCCGTTCCCGGGAGCTTGCCCTCGGTTTCCATGGGGCTGGAGTATCAGTGGGAGAGCATCTAGGCTGCTCTCAGGTTATCTCCAGCCCGTGAGGCGCCAACGAAGAGGAGGAGGAGGAGCCAGCCAAGGCGCTCGGAGAGGAATCTACGTCAGTGAACATTGTTGTTGGCGAGCGGCGCATTTAGAGCGAATACATCGATTAGACTGAATTGTCACCACCGTCAATTATGCCACAGATTGCACCACCGGCAGCAGCACGAAAGCATAAGAGCACCAGGCCGCGAAGGCCGCTCGGAGACACGAATCAATAGCTAGTCATTGGGGGAATAGAATAAGTGAGGAAATTGCTGGAGTGTGTGTGTGGATTGTGTGGTGACTCATGAGGCATTAGGATCAGCGGGTTCACTTTTGGGAATTGTTTATGAATATAAACATTGGCCTCGGACGGAATTGTATGGTTTAGGTTTGGGGGGAAAGGACTCGATTGCAGGCAAAGAAGAAGAGGAAGAAGGAGGGCAAGCGAGCGAGCACTTTGAGAACCACTTTGTGATTGAATCACTGTGATTATAAAAATGGAAAAGTGTAACGTGAACAATAGTAATCGCCAATTATGATGATCACTATGGTTTCCAGCGTAAACAATTGATGAGTGCAACTGGCTGGCTGTGTGCATAGTGATAGCAAAGTGTGTTTGTTTTCGTTATCTCCCAGGCAAGTGGGCCGCCTGTCTGCCCGGCGCTCGAGGAGGGAGACTGAGCTGGAGTTTGGATGTTGCCGCTCGCCATCCAAAGCAGCTCGGCGCTGATTGGACCACAGAGCTAAGGATGGGCAGCAGCGAGTGTGCTCGCCTTAGATCCCCTTCGGCGGCCGCTTCTTTGCAGCAGGTGATAGTGTGGTGCAAATCTCTTTGTGCGATTTCCAGGAAGTAGTGGATTGTTTGCTCGTTGGCTGCCGAGCCGCTGGGCCGATTGCCGCCGGCTGCTCCTCGGCTAGCTCTCCGGCGAGCCGCCTTGGCAGTCTGCAGAGTGCGACCGCCACGGTGGTCTAGCTAGTTGTTGGTGGTGGAAATGGGGGGAAAGTTGGTTGTATTTATGAGCGTTGCTTTGGCGTTGGAGAAATCACGACGCTCATTGCACTGGGCGGCCCATTGAGCGTCGGCGCATCAATTTGGGCGCCGCACGAAGTTGGTGGGCGACTCGAAGGGCGCCCACCGAGCCGCTTCAGTCGGCCAATGATGAGCCTTGTGGCTGATTGCGAGCCTTGTGCCTGAGGATGAGCAGAAGAGCAGAAGAGAGAGAGCCGCACGCAGCCTCTATTAGAGCCCTCAGTGTGCTCTCATAAGAAGAAGGCAGAAGACGCGCTCCAGAGAGCTAGTTGTGCGCCTTCCAGTCGGCCGCCCGGCCACCGCTCAATGGGCAGCCGGCGGCCAGGGGGCGAGATTGGCCAGGTGGGCGCAAATTTGCAAGATTTCGCCCAACCTGCGGCCAGAGTTGTGCTCCAAATGAGCGCCAATTGGCCAGAGAAGAAGCTCGGCAGCGAACGAGCTCGCTAGAGGAGAAGCTCGCCGGCGAGCTCGAAGGAGCTTCTTCTCCGGCAAGCTAGCCGAGAGAAGGCAGAGAGAAAAGGCAGAGAGGATGCACGTTAAAAGGCTCCTCGGCAAGCCGGCAACTCTTTCCTGTCTGGCTGGCCGGGAGGCCAAAGGGGAGAGGGCGAGGCAGAGCGGCTGGTCCGTCGTGGAATTTGGATGAAAGAGTTTGGCCTGAGCTGCGAGGGCGGAAAGAGGAGTGCGGAGGAGCCGGAGCTTAGCAGCGGCAACAGGCGGCCCAACAACAGCAAGAAGAAGAACAAGCGGCGCCAAATGGCCATCGATCGAGAGCGTGAGCGCCGAGAATCACGAGCTCCGGCCCATCTGGAGCCGTGGCGGCGAGCCACAGTCGCCGGCCGCCGTCTGGCCGGCCGATTGGCGATGCTGCTCACCTCTGGCGCCCGATTGCAGCGTGCGGCTTTCCTCTCCGGCCGCACACTGCACACTGCACACTGCACACTGCACTGCACAGTGCAAACCGCCGCACTGCTGGCCCATCCTAGTGTCTGGCAGTGCGAGCCGCCCGTCTGGCCGCCCGGCGTCCCGCCGAGCTCCTTCCCCTTTCCCTTTCCTCCTCCTGCACTCTACCTTTTCCACCACTGGCCCTCCTCTGCCTTCTGGCTCGCCAGCCGAAGCTCGGCGCACTCCGCGACGCACTGGCCGCGCTCCACGCAACGCAAACTGCCAGCCAAACATGCAGCCAGAAAAAGCCGGCCGCTAATTAATACTTTCATCCAATGGAACAAATAAATTGCTGCCCAAACACAGACGCGCAAACACTCGAACAGTGCACCTAAGCTAAGCTAAGCTAAGCTGAGTGAGTCTGGCCAGCGACCGGCCGGCGTGAGTACAGCATCGAGCTGCATGAATTATGGCCAGAAGGCAGAGATGAACTTTCCGATCGGCGGCTGAGGCGGCTTCTCCGCTGGCTCCTCTGGCTCCTTTGGCCTCGGCGGAGGAGAAGCCAGAGCTTCACTGGAAACACGCCAACTGGTCGGCCGCATAACCTAAGCTCACACTCTCCAGAGACTGTCTCGGGCGGCAGCACAAACATGTGCCGCACACAAACACTTGTTGCTCTTGTTGTTGTTGTTGTTGTTGTTGTTTTAGTCAACAACTTCTTTGCTCGCCCGCTTTCACTCGCCAGCACACTTTCACTCGCCAAATAAGCTAAACTTTCGAGGCAAACTTTGGCCAAGTTAACTTAAATATTGATGATGATGATGATGATGATTAGACGAGATAGTGTCTAGCTGGCTGGCCGGCCGGCCGGCCACGGTTCAAAGGTGCGCCGAACCAGAGGTGGCGGCCGAGAGAGAGAGAGCGGCTCTCTGTCTGCAACTTGGCCACCTCTGCAACTCCGCCAAAGTGCCGTCCTGCCCCAGAGACAGTCTCTGGTCGCCTCGGAGTGTGTTTGCCTCCACTTTTTGGGCCAGATGGACGCCAGAAAGAAGGAGAGCTCGTTTGTTGTCATCGTGAGAGTGTGCATCATAAGGCGCCTTTGCCGCGGCCGCACAGTGCACGAGTGTGTGGGAGCAGCAGAAGTGCACACAGTCTGCCGCACACAGTCTATAGGGCGCGCGCAGAGCCCCAACTGCACACAGTCTATGGCGATTTGCACGCAGAGAAGGACCTCTTTTCGCCCCTTTTCGCGCACTCCAATGGGCCCACTGCACTGCGCTGCGTGCACAACGCGCTCACTGCACGCGCCCCAAACGCGCGCCCTAAGCTCGGCCGCAAAGTGCACACTGTCTCTAGTGGAGCGGCCCACAAGGCGAGATCAAAGACGAGTGACCTTCGTTTGGTGGTCTCTAACGAGTGGGGATCTCTAGCGAGCATTTGCTTCACTTTCAGAGCTCTGTCTCACTGCCTGTGAGCTGCTACTGAGGGCGAGCTGGTCGGACCAAAGAGATATAGAGCAGCAGATAGGCAAAGTAGAGGAGACAGTGGCTGGAACTGGAAGTGGAAGCATTAAAATGGGCAGAAGGCGGCTGGCCAAGTGGGGGATTGAGCGATCAGATTTAGAGCGGCCCAGCGAGCGAGAAGCAGCGCGCGGCCAGAGCAAAGGAGCCGCGCTGGCCAAGGGGAAAGAGAGAGACAAACAAAGTCGTTCAAGAGGGCCCATCATCAGAAGGCAGAGCTCAGCAAGGGGAGTCATTTATGGCCGCGTGAATGCTCGCAAGGCGTTGCGTTTGGCGTTGCGCTGTTTGGCCTTGCTCGCTTGGCTGTTGTTTTGCAAACGACGGGCCAAGCTGAGAGACGACAGTCCCCAAGATGCCAAGATCGATTAGGCACGACAAAGAGCGTTGCCACAAATGCGGCGCGCAGAGACAGAGAGAGGGCGCCGCCACGGCTGAGGGTCGTCGTGGTCTGTCAGCGATCTGGCCGGATTGTGGCAAGCGAGGAGAGTCTGGCAAGCGAGGCTTCTGGCAAGGAGGGCCGACAATGCGCGTCCACTTGCGCCCACCGCAAGCCGCTTGT
>Ga0058701_10001999_pt1 | contig 15080 bp, 13 predicted proteins | sample AgamicOrMae_FD_97039 | JGI IMG/M metagenome (GOLD analysis project Ga0058701, IMG submission 97039) | Agave microbial communities from Guanajuato, Mexico - Or.Ma.e | ecosystem: Host-associated > Plants > Phyllosphere > Phylloplane/Leaf | place: Guanajuato, Mexico | collected 2012-06-04
AGCGCCAAAAACCACAAGCGCCAACGCCGCAAGCGCCAATCCGTAACCGCCAAACGAGAAAAGTCGCAAACGCCAAAGGTCTTAACCGCAATACTAACCTTACCTAACCTAACTTAGCTTAACTTAGCCTAACCTAACTTAACCTAATTTGATCTAGCCTAACCTATACGAACTTTGGCGTTTGCGACTTTTCTCGTTTGGTGGTTACGGACTGGCGCTTGCGGCGATGCCGCTTGTGGTTTTTGGCGCTATCGAATGCCCTCCGGCACCGCCTATCTAAAAAAAGTCTCTTTCTCAGTTCTCAGTTTTATTTCTTTTTTTTTTAGCTCAACAGCCCAAAGTATTTGGTGCGAAATTTAGCTTAAGAGAAATTGGAAGGATTTTTTCCCTTAAAATACGCAATTTCAAGCTTTGGAATACGCCTAAATTATTAAATGTCAGGTTTCCAGAGGGGTGATTTAAAAAAAATGACAATTCTGAACTAAAAAGACCCTCTAAAATATTTTTTCCTGTTTCCGAACGGCATCGCTGGGCGGTGGTTAATGGCAACCTTGCCGAGAAGATGGCTTGTAGAATCATGAGACTAGTCTCATGGTAGAATTTTTCTGACCCCGAGGGAGAGTAATAAAGAAAACTTAACCTGTCAACCAACCGAACCTCATTAAACCTAACGCGCAAAACCTACTTTAATTATCCTTACCCTCTATACCAACGTGAACTACTTTTATCCGCTGCATCACTCTCTTGTAAGCTTTGCCCTACTTTCCGTTACCCCTACCTTACGCTATCCTACCTCGGCGCTCTTTTTGATCTACTATGCTCACTCTCATGTTTCCTTACCAAAAATTACCGTGGTCAGCCCAACCTTAGGGTCAACCAAGAAACTTGTTTTCTACCGGAAGAGGATCTGGGGAAACGTTTTCAAGGAGAATGTAGCTTTTCAGATCAAAACAACAAAAAATGCGTCAAACACAAACAAAAAAATGTAGGTTACACTTATCTTTTGCTGTTTACCAACTTTTCTTAACATTCCTGTTTTCATTTTATTATAATAATATACCGTGGCCCCCCCTTTTTTCATTTTTATTATTATTATTATTTTTTACCGGACAGTGTTGATTTTTGCCCACCGACCGACCATCAAGAACATGTTTATTTAGTGAGGTTTTAGGTGGTCTCGAGAATACAGTAATATTGTATACAAGCCGATTCAACTGTGTCGAGCTAACAGTTTTTTTTATTATTAATGACTCACATATGTTAAATATCTGGACTACTTCTATCGAAGCTGACCTTTACACGCGCAAACGAAATAAAAAATAATTATTGGACTATGTTTTGACCAAAAACACTTGAAAGTTATCTTCGAGGTGCGCCGTGATTTTATATTTATTCCTATTTGCGTAGTTTCACTCGTTTTTTCGTCAGGTACTGCGGACCCGCAGCGGCGAAGTAGGCGATCAAGAAAAAGGTTTTAGTCGTTTTTGGTCGAGATAAGTCATTTTACAGTTCCTGAATTTATTAGCACGTGCCACGAACTGTTTATATTTTTAGAAACTGAAGTATTAGGAGTGCTCTTATCTAATCATCCTAAAGTAATATTTATATCACCACTCATCGGGTACACCGAGTTAAAAACCGGTTCTTTCTTAAATCTTAAGGAATATGAGTTATTTTCAAGATGTATGGGGGAAGACAAGTGGCTGTTGGTCTATATTTTTTTCTATTTTTTTAAGTATCAACTCCACAACTTTTTCTCTTTTTTCTTCCATTTTTTTTAATTATCGTATTTAACCCATTACAGCACAAATTATTTGAAGTGAAATTCGCAGCTTAACAGCATGGAAGATTTTTTTTCTCCATTAAAATACGCAATTTCTAGCTTCGGGAATGCGTTTATTATTAAATTTCCCGACCCCGGAGGGGTGATTTTTTTTAATTTTGACAATACTGAACTAAAAAGACCCTCTAAAATAAATTTTTCTGTTTCCGAACGGCAGCGCTGGGCGATAGGGGGTTAAGTAATTCACCACCAGTGTTCTGGTGTAGCTTTTTAGCGCCTTACACTCAATTCTATCAGAGTTCAAAAATTTTAAGAATTTGTTTTATTTTCCCCTTGAAAAAACGATATTGTGGGTCTCTTTTTAATGATTTTACCTGTATATTGGATTCATATCTTTGATTATTTTGCCATCATAAAAAAGGATAAAAAAACTGTCTAAATAATTAAGTTCTGTAGTTGTAAATCATTTGATAAAATGTCAAGTTGTCAAAAATATTTTGAAAAAAATTATCAATATGAGATGAATTACGGCGTGTATATCTGTATTTATTTCTGTTTCCTTTTTAATGCAAATTTATATCCAGTCGTTTGCTCCCGGTTAGATTTGAAAGCTCCGTATATCTGTCGCGATCGAAGGAGGAAACTTTTGCAAGAGGAAGTTAAGCATTCGAAACGCGGAAATTTCCACTAAAAGGGGCCATTCAACTTTTTCTCTGGTTTATTTTGGTTCTTAGAGATAGCCGTATTTAAATAGCCAAGATAAAAATGCTGGCAGTGGGCCACGTGCATGGATAATTTTGTCGTGTTGTCTCTTTTTCTTTTTTTTTCAATTATGTTCATAAACAATTTTAGAGCATATTTGTATATTCTCCGTGCAAAATAAAAAAAGCTTTTTCTCTGCCTGAGACGTTATTACTTCAACCGAATGGGGTACCGGTAGGCCTAATCTTGAACCGAAACACTAAAATGGCTGTTTCTTGTTGACCTAACCGTACAAGTAAACATATAGGTCAAGTCTACCATGAGAGTTGTACGAATCTAAGCATGAGTCTACGAATCTAATCGACGATTAGATTAAACGATAGATAAACAACGATTAGATAAACAACGATTAGTAATCGTTGTTTGAAAATCAAAAGTTGGTACGTTTCGATCAGAGTGAGTGTGGACATATTACCGAGTAGAACGCTCAAATTTAATCCCACCGACTAATATCGAGATTGTCTTGTCGTCTTGACGGTTATTTTAACTCCGAAAATTGGTTGGTAAGCGGAGATACAATCCAGCGTTCGTTCCTCCTCCGTGGATGTACGCAGTTAGTCTCTGACTTAATAACTTTAATGACTGTGAGAAAAATGGTCGCTGAAATCGTGAAGAGTATCGAGAAGGCAGTGCCTCTTTCATTTATTTATTTATTTTTTTCCTATCGGTTTCTGATTTCTTATTTTTGTTGTTTTTGCAGAAGACGTGGGACAGTACCGAAGCGTGGACATCGGCTCAGCATTCTCACATTTACCAGGCAAAGGTACGGAACAACTGAGGCGCGCCATCTAGCGGCGGCATGCGGAAGCTGATCACTGAATAGTTGCGCAGACTGACACAGAGAGTGGTCAACTGTAACGCCTTTTTTGAATTCAACAAACCTGATTGGTTGGGCTTGAATTTTTGCCTTCTCCGATTGGTTTTGCCGAGAAACTTGTTGTCTCGAGCTGTCCCTTGTCCGCTGCCTGCGAGCGCTGCCACCAGGTGGCGCTTTCATAGTGACGCGACGCAAAGCTCCGCGTTAATTCTGAAGGTTTTGGCCATGAGAGAATGGTTTTGGCAGATTATTTACGCATATTTTCGTGCGTTGGCAGCAGACTAAATGGTTTTCAATTACGCCCTCTGCTAATCGGAAGGTTTAACGGATTGGTAATGTTGACCTATCGTCGGCCCTACAGGCATTCGTACTTAACGCGAGCTTTCCTGTAATTCTGTTTGGTAGTGTATTTACACTCGCGGCCAGAAGATGATTCTTTGTACAGGTATATGAATTGAGATGCTCTTGATAAGGAGTCTCTTAAGTCGAACACGAAGCTGAACGGCTAAAAAACGGGCCCTTGGTCTAACGTAAGCTTGAACACCACCCGCATTGTATTGCAAATGAGACTTCTAGGAATTACTCATGTTCTGCCGCTACGGAAGTTAATGGTGATAATAAGCTGACCTAAAACAAATAATTTTAAGTACTACGCATATCGGCCTGAAAGGCATTGCCGTTTCAGAAGGTCTAGCTTTGTTGGGATCATCTATAAATTTCTCGGGTAGCTGTCATAAGCGCCAAAAACGACAAGCGCCAACGCCGCAAGCGCCAATCCGTAACGCGAAACGAGAAAAGTCGCAAACGCCAAAGGTCTTAACCGCCATACTAATCTTACCTAACTTAACGTAACCTAACTTACAACCTAACCTATACGAACTTTGGCGTTTGCGACTTTTCTCGTTTGGCGGTTATGGAGTGGTGCTTGAGGTTTTTGGCTCTATCGAATGTCCCCCAATTTTTCAACGTGATAGGAGGAGGGTTCAGTATGACGATAAATGCAAATACGCGAGGTCTAGAGATGTAGAGGGATATGAGAAATTGAGTCGACGTAGTTTACGGATGACCTAAATAAATTGAACGAGCCTTTCCCGTAACTTTCGAACTGATATTAAAGGACGTCCAATTTCCTAAATAAATTTAGCGAACAACTCAAAATTTTGTAGTTCAAACTTTTAAAACTCGTAATTGTGTTTGTTACGTTGGCATACAAACAATAGTATAGAGGGGCACAAAAGTCATGAACCCTGCTTCCATGTATTTCTTATGAAAGTAGGGGTCATGACTTTTGTGGCCCACTGTACCTAAAATTCATTAATAAGGCCCTATCTAAAGCACGAAATTAATCAAATATCCTAGTCCTTCCCCCCCCAAAAAAGTAAAATAAAGCACAAATGTCCTAAGTACAAAAATCTAATAATCATTAAAACACGAATTTGATTTAAAACCATCCCAAAAAATATGAGCTTTGTTATATTTTTGTAGAAAACCTTATTTTTTCCAAATGCGGGACGCCTTCTTTCTTGTAATCAATGGGTAGCTGTCATAAGCGCCATAAAACCACAAGCGCCAACGCCGCAAGCGCCAATCTGTAACCGCCAAACGAGAAAAGTCGCAAACGCCAAAGGTCTTAACCGCAATACTAACCTTGCCAAACCTAACTCAACCTAACCTAACTTAACTTAACCTCACTTAACCTAACCTAACCTAACTTAACCTAACTTGACCTTACCTAACCTATACGAACTTTTGCGTTTGCGACATTTCTCGTTTGGCGGTTGCGGACTGGCGCTTGCGGCGTAGGCGCTTTTGGTTTTTGGCGCTATCGAATGCCCCCCTAATCAATTATAACTACGTCATTCTTACCAGTCAGACTCAATTTTTTTATTATAAATTATTAATCATAACTAGTGTTATAGCAAAAATGAATGTTGTTTTCCAGACATGACCCGTGAATCTCCACTAAGTAGCCCGGTCCTCGTGAGGAGAAATGACATCAACAGTGGCTACCACGATCCTGCCCTCCACGAGAAAATCATACAAGTAAGAAGCGCGCTCTGAAAGAGTCTGAAAAGTTCAGAATGTTCCTGCAAAGCTGCATTTTTTTTCTGTTCCAGCTGAAGAAACATCATCAGTTACAACAGCAAATCCTCGCGCAGCGGTTTCATGCGCAACAAAAACAGTTAAATGAACAGCAGGAACAGCAGTTACAACACCTAAAGGTAACCCATGTTACACGAATCATATCTTGGTTATGATCGGAAATATATTGAGCTCATGACAGAACGCATTTTATGGATTACGCGGCTTTTAGCAACTGAAACTAAAAATGAATGAAATTCTAATGAAAATCCTGCAAATTCGTCTTACCTTATTCAAGTTTGCTCCCCCCTCCAAAAAAAAGGAAGATAAACACCACTATTTTGGGTTGCTCCCAAATGAAACCTGTCCGATTGCAATTTTACCAAATCCTCCTTACTCTTTGCCCGTAGGAATGTAAACTTAGCCATTTGGGCATTTGTCCATGGAGGACTTTTCCATGATTTTCCAAACGAATTTCGTCCGAAGCGCTTAAAAAGTAACTTAATGTTGCGGTTGTGAGAAAGAGCCTTTCTTCAACAGCTGAGAACTATTGTAAAGTTACCTAACCTCAGTTTGAAGTTAAGTTCACGCTCGCCCGGAAATCGAGTTCAAAGTTGCATGTGACGTCATCCGTAAATTCGAAGGAATTTCACGGATTCTGTGACGTCACAGGCAGCGATGAACTCGGATCTCTGCACGATATGTCGATCGCATAAAGGTTGCTTTTAACTTTGTTCCGTCAATTTTTAACATTTTTCAAATGGCCGTCTGGATAAACGTTTGTCATGTACCCCATTGAGAGCTCTCGACGAGACTTTTTCATTGATACAGTCGTTGATAAATTCATCTTTAGAATTAAGCAAATTATGATCTCCCCCTGTTTTACCTTCATACTCAAAACAGGCATGGGACCTAAAGCGGGGATCAGTTTTTATTGTCAATAATGTATTTTAAAAAGGTCACTCTTTCAGGGTCATCAAGCTCTTAATTTAGTCATTCCTGAAGAGTTGCATATTTCAAGAAAAAGAATCACGAATAAATGTTATGTTTACTACTTCAGGGTTAAGTTAATAACGCGAGGCAGTGATTATAAGATTTGAGCAAGACTGGAGAACCGGTAGTGATAAGCTAACATGTATTTGGATGGAGCTGAACAATCCGAAAATGGAGCTTTAGTTTATCACGGCCGGTTCGAAAGTTGCCCGCGCTCAAAGATGGTGGCCCGAGGATGCGAACGGAGGCTGCAGGTATGTGTGCCTTGCCAGGAGCTGTGGGAACAGCGGAAGCTGCTGGAGGAGCAGCAACGCGAGCGCCACGAGAAGGAGAGACTGGATGCTCTCCGCAAGAAGGACAAGCACGAGGAGAGCGCCGTGGCGTCTTCGGAGGTGAAGCAGAAGCTGCAGGGGTTCCTCCTGAACAAGAAGCAGCGCGAGGCGGTCGCCCTGGCCAATGGGGCGTCGCTTTCTCCGGTGCCGCTCTCCCCGTCCTCATCGGCCTCTACACTCACCCAGCAGAGCCAGCAGTCGCCCACCCTGGTGCCGGGACACCAGTTCAGAAATTGGTACGTGGACGGAAACGCCTTAGTCGAGTTTAGAAACGACGAACTGTCGGAAGTGCAAGATCATAGCCTTGAACGGACTGAGGGTGCATCAAGTTAACCTACTACCGGCCACCGATGCTGCCCGGAAACAGGAAAAAATATTTTAGAGGATCTTTTCAGTTCAGTATTGTCACAATTCAAAAAAAGTCACCCTCCTGGAAACCTGAAATATTATTATTTAAGCATTTTCCAAAGCTTAAAATTGCGTATTTCAATGGAGAAAATCCTTTGAATTTCTCTAAAGCTAAATTTTACTCCAAAAAGTTGGTCGTTGTCGGTCGTTGGGAGTAACGGCCCGGTTGAGCTACCCATATTTTGACGTAATTGTTTAAGTAAATAAATTTCATGAAATAAAATAGGTTTTTCATGATTGAAATATTTAAGTTCAGTTGATTAAAGCTTTTGTATGTTATGAACAAAACAAAAGTAACATAAGATCTACCCCGCCGTGATTCGCAACGACCGACATCGTTAACTCGATGCACTTACTCTATGCGTTCTGAGTTTGCGCGGTACTCAGAAAGTGTATGCAGTTACGACTTGAGGTAAATCAACCTTTCATCTATGAGATTTCCGGCATTCCAAAGACTCTTTCTGGTGCTTTTAGGAGCGTTTTGCAACATCAAGCTGCTGGAGAGGGCGGTGTATCGATGGTTATATCGAGCGGAACCTCGCCTCACCCTTACTGCCTCATACCCCCCTATGACGATGACTTCCCACTTCGGAAAACAGGTAAATGCCGAAACCGAAAACCAAACAGTCAAAAACTTGAGTCATTACCATTGACCACCCAGAACAGATTTTTTCAAAGTCATTGTCGCAAAAATTCATTTTTTAATGAAAATAAAGCGCCTTTATCTTTAAATCCTAACATTTTTTTAGATTTTTCTTTATTTTGGATTACATTTTCAGTCGTATTTTCAACAGATAAATGTGTGGTAATGACGAAAGTTTGGCTCGATGATTCCGTTTTTAGCATGCTTTTTTTTGCATTTGAATGAACTTTTATTTTAGAGTATATAAGAGCGAATTAATATCAATTTTAAAACATTTCCTGTGACGTTTAATTTGGATGTTCGAGTAATATTTCTTCGGTAATCTTTATGCCTGCAATTCGACTATTGGGTTGCAACGCTTATAGTATTGTTACTAACCGTAAAAATATTAAACTCCATTTCGCTCCGTGTGTATTTCAATAACATGATTGCGTTTTATGAGAATGAGTTTGGTCGAATTAATAACATTTTGTTCAGAAATTGGGGTGCAAACACATAATGTTCTCGAGGATTACATCTTCAAATTTTGTTTTTAATTTTTTACACTCTCTGCAGTCGTTGAACACCAAGATTTGAAACACGACTAGAAGTAACCTTGTTTAGATTAAGATTTTTAGTCGCAAAATTATTCCGTCTTCATTTTTGCGATCGTTTTTCGATTTTCTGAAACCTTTTCGTTTCCAATTCTCTGTGCTCCTGAAAGAAAGAAAGAGATAAAGATGTAGGTAATTCAATTCATAGGGGACTTTAACCACGTCTGGACAACTAACGTATTCCAAGGAAGCTTGAGTTATTGCAAACTTAAGGCTTTATTGATGAACTTAACTGAAATAAAACTTTTTTAATTTACTACTCGTAATAATTAATCAAGTTTTGTAATCGTAAAATTGAAGCCGAATTTATCATGTGTACTTTGAGAGGTGGCCTGTTACAATACTGAAAGAGCATAAGTTTTTATGGGGAATCACATATTTGCATCCCAATATGACTAGAGTGATCTTGACTAACTGGATTGTAATGTAAGATGCCTTCGTTTCTTAACTCGTTTTCGAATTTATTTTGACGAATTTGAATGTATTATTAGGTTTTTGCTACCAGTTAGGGGAATCTTCCTTTAGATGACGCTGTGGCGATGTTGTCGTTGGGTTTTCGGGGAAGTTCGGCTCTTTCCGTTTGAAGGAGCCGTTTCTTCGGAATCTGCGACAGTGGCGCCATCAGCGGCCAAATTTACAACCAGCCCTCATCTCTCCATCGTAGTTGTACTGGTTATTCCATCAAGCAGATGTAGATAGTTGCATGGACATTAACGGGCTCGTGATATTTTGACAAGAAGTTTGTTTTTCCATTCGCTATCTTGCATCAATCACGTAAATTTTTTATTGAGCTTTTTGTTTTTATTGTTCAGCGATTCTACATTAAACATAATTGCTATGTAACATGGGATATTACACGCTGGTCCATGTTACACGCTCTATTTTATTCCTTTTCAAGATATTATCGGTAATTTCGATCGCGGAGGCTGTAAAAGTTTCAACTGAGGTACATAAAAAGCAAAAAAAAAACATCCTATGATTGTCATTCTATCGCTCTTTTCATTTTTTTCGTAAATACGACTTGATATATACCGATAAATTTAAAGTCGGACATTTCCTTGCCTTCATTTTTTCCGATTAGATTCATAAAGGAATGTCCGTCAAAAATAGCAGACTTTTTTTTTCTAATTTGTGTTGGTACTATTGTATTTAGAAGGGGCTCCCGCGTTTTAGTCGATTTCAGTGGTGTTGCCAACCTAAATTCAAAACAACAAAAAACCACTTGTCAGTTTGCCCTCGAGTGTATGGCTGAGTTCAGAACGAGATTATGGAAGTTGAAGGGTTAAGAAACGAGTGGTTATCTTGCATTGTGTGTTGTGTGTCGCTTCTAACCCTTGCCTGTTGCTGGTTGTTAGCGTCGGAACCGAACCTCCTGAAAGTCCGCGTGAAGCAACGCCTGGTGGATCGCAGGTCGAGCCCCATGGCGCGGAGGAAAGCGCGGATACTGCCGGTCGTCAAGAGGAAATCGCATCTAGCAAGTACGCATCCCTTCGATCTATGAGAAATTTCTCAGGGCGAACGACAAGTATGAAAAATTCGCCTCATGAAAACTCTCAGATCAGTGAAGAACTGTGGCTGATTCTCATAGGGAACTTGGTGGACCTCGCAAGCATGATAAGTTTTAGAGAAATATTGGTCGCACTGAATCAAGAGGGAATAATTAGATTAAATAATCGGTATGAAAAATTCGCCGAAATTGTTGTTGCGAGAGGTTTTCGCGCTACCACCAAAAGTAATACCGCTCGGTAAGATGCATGGAGATTGATTATACTAGCTATTCTCTTCGTCTTTTTGGTTTTCGTCAAGTTTTCAAGGTTTTTCTGTTAATGTTATAATAAGTTAGAGTCTGAACCTGAGATGACTGAATTCACTCCTCCACATTGTCATATTTCTATGCAAAATCCAAAGATAGTTCACGCGTAATTTACAGATAACTTTTTCTAGCCGGCATTCGTTGCTATGTTGCAAGATAAATGGAGAAAATCACTAAAAGTCATCTTTTTACTTTTTATTCAATTTTTCATTGTAGTTTACAACTAAAGGCTTTCATCACTCCTCACCCTTCCCTATTAATTAATTAATTTGATCAATAAGTGAATTAAAATTAATTAAGTAAACTCATCTCACCCATCTGCATCAGAACCTCTGAAAATTTTTCTTGTATGATGGAATCGCCTTTTCTCAACTTGCATATCATCAGTGAAAAATACGCGACATTAACTTTTTGCCTTGGGCAAGTATTTAGGCCGTTCCGTAGTAACATTTTTCAAAATTTTAATCTTGAAAAAGCTGCAATTTAAAAAAAATGTAAACTTTGTGAGCACTTTTTTGGTACAAATATGTTATCATTCGGTGTGTAACAAGGTGTAAGAGACAGTTTTGTTTTAATGTACATAAAAATGGGGTTTTGAATTATATCTTTTCGTTTCCAACAGTCGATGTAGCTAGTAGCAGTCCTGATTCGGGTCCCAATTCACCGCCTAGTTTAACCAACCGCCAGCCGTCACCGTCGGCAGCGGGAAGAAACACCCCCATCGAAGAGGTAAAGAAAAAGATAAATTTTAGTCCGAATTTCTGTGTTTTTCTTTCGGTGTTTAACTCAGCCGTTTCCGTTTCAGGAAAGGGAGTACGGCCAGTTAAGTAACAGTAGTCAACAAGGTAGCATCTCGGATCTCTCCCTCTTTAGCAGTCCATCAATGCCAAATATCTCACTCGGACGACCAGCAGCGCCAACTGGCGGCAGGGTGAGTCGCTACTTATGGAAGCCGTACCCACTTTTCATTACTCCGTCAAAGTTAAACGCACTCACGAGGCACAAAATGCAATATTTACATGGGCGTGCGCTCAAAAACACCACCCGTGGGGTATTGTGTCTTTCTCTCACATGAGAGCTCCATGTGTAAGACAGCGATAGAACATCCTCGGGTGCGGTTTTCGAACGCGTCCGAGCGCAGATGCTTTCCGCAAAGGCATGTGCAAATTGTATGAGTGAATAATGTTTCTGTCTGTTTTCTCAGGAGGGGGGAAAACTAGCCCCTGTGTCGGAAGCGACGTTCAGCGCTCAAAGGAATGTCCCGTTGACGGGACAGATCCTGCAGACTACCCTGCCCTATTTCCCAACGCTTTCAGGTAACTCAAATCCCTTGAACGCCAGAAACATACCTCCAAAATCCACCATTAGTAGAATAATTGGTTAGATTTGTTATATTTAAAGGTCTTATCTGTCCGTTCAAGTTTTTGTTTCTGGACGGGAACACGCTTTGCCTTGCGTGGAAATAAGAAAACAACCGTAAAAATTGGCTGAAATATTTGCACGAAGCGTTGGGCGTGGTTAAGAAAGGGAGATCGCTTTAGGCGGGAATCGAACCCAAGAGTCGTCGCTGTAAAAAGACTTTCAGCGGAAACTCAGGAATTGGCGATCGTGTAAAGCAAAAATCGGGTTCAATGAATATCACCCATTTGCCTTGGAAATGAGCATTTTGAAAAAGAAATCAACGCTGAGGAATTCTTATAGAAAAAACTTTAATTGTGTTGCTAATTTTGTGTACTATCCACTGTGTCCTTGAAAGTTATTGAATTTGAATACAGGGCTCACTAGAGCTCAAAAATGGGCTGAAAACACTGTGGAATTTTCGTCAAATTCCTTGTTCTTCGAACAAAGAAGTAAAATTGATATTCGATTCGAGAATGGTATCTTACGAAGTTTGAAGTTGAACCTTTTCCGACAAGGGGTAACACCTTGCTGGAAATCTGTACACCGGATATCAGGATATCATCCGGATATCAAAGGTATAATAAACGGATATCAATAGAAAATTGGCCTTTCAAATATTTGATAGATTTTAGCAGAACATTAAAAAATATCTGCTGGATATACCTAAATATTAGCCAGATTACAGTAAATAGTGGTCAGAGAGTGAAAAACTTAAAAAATTGCTGAAAACAGCTATCGCGAATCGAACAGCCGGATATCAAGGCCTTTTTTACACCGGATATCATGACTAGTCACCCCTTGTTTTCCGATTTTCTTTCAGTACACGGAGTCCCGTGCTTTTAGACGTGATGGTGATGTTAACTTAATGGGGTTTGTTCCAGAAATGGAGGCTGATTTTAGCAATTCATCTTCGCCACCGTTCATCCCGAAGCACATTCAATCGTTAGAGACTCGCGGCGGCGGCCTCGGCTCGGCTGGTCCGAGCCTTGGCTCGGCTGGGCTCGGCGCCGCGAGCCTCGCCGCGTCAATGGTCTCCTCCTCGTCGGCGGGCAGCAGTGTGGGCGGTGCAGGCGCAGCCTACCACGGAATGCCCATCACCGACACCCAGGTAAACGACACGACCCTCGGCTCGGAGCTCTCAGACCTGGTGAATGCTCCCCGTTCGCCTCACTCAGTGTTCATCTTGCCCGTGTCGTCACCGACCCGCTCGCTTTTCGTTTTTTCTTTCGTTTGTTTTTGCTTGGCTTTGAGAAACTCCTTGTTTCAAAAATATCTTTTTCCATTGTGGTAAAAAAGGTCATTGTGGCCTTTAGAAATTTTCAGCACCGCAACATAACCCAAGTAAACTGGCCTAACAAAATCTAACCTAAGTTACCCTCACTAAAGTTTACCTCACCTGTGTTAAAATATTGAATTTTATGTTAAAGCATGTAGTCTAAGCGGTGTAAATCTTACCAAACCTTGCCTAAATTGTACTTAGGTTCTAAATAACCTAACAAGACACGACGTGACCTGAACCCATTGCCGCGGAGCTAACGGGACTCGGGCAATGGGATACTCCCCTATTTGTTCTGCCAACCAATCAACGCACGTGTGGCACTTGTCGCTTCTCTACTTCTTGAGTCTCTATATTGTCTATGTTTGTATGGTCCGAAACCCCGACAAATTTATCCTTCATTTTCCGTTGCCGCTTTTCTTTCCTACTATAATATTACTGTGCAGTCCAGACCGATAATTCTTCTAGACCTGGCGACAGGCTGCGGGAAAAGTAGAATCACAAGCCCTGACTCTGGCGCCATCTAGCAACAGCAACTCAAACTACTGACCCTTTCTATGCGATAGAGCCCTGAGTTTGAGCTGCGGCCGCAAGATGGCGTCAAAGTCAGGGCTTTGAATTCCTATTCAATTGATAAGGGATTTAAGATTTCTAATGTTGACTGGTTGCGTAGGGTTTCTACAAGTTGGAGAAGCGTTTTACCAACTGATGCATGCTTGAAAAGAAATATAGAGGCATAATATGTAAACCCTGATGGTATCTGTGCATGCTTTGAAAAGCTCTGGGCAGCAATTCAGGCTTGTAAACCTTAAACATCAGAAATATTCGACTGGTGTGATACTTTTGCTGATTTAGTCCTTACAGAAAAGTTTCGCTTCTCGGGAGCTTTCGTTCGCTTGCTTAAGAGGTTTGGTTTATTTTGCGCTTTTGATCGTTATGGAATGACATTTGTACTCTGGTTATAACCTTCTGTAAAACGAAAAACTTCCTCTCTCTTTATTTTTTATCTTTCTATCAATGAAATACTATTTTCTTCCTTATTTGAGCGATACATTCTTCTTAAATCTTATTTTTATGAGTTTTTTCCTTTAGGTGGAGCGAACCTTTATTCTCAATTACGATACTGATTCGCACAAGAATAAGTATTTGTAAGTTGTTATGACTGAGAAAAACCACCAAGCAGATTTATTTTTCAATCAAATATCAAGTAATTTACCGGTAATTTAAGTCATTCCTACGAAACATATGAACGTAGTTTTCTCACCTCCACCTCAACATACTTGCTTGAAACCTCGTTTTCCAATCTCACAAATTTAATCGCATTTTTCTAACGTCAAAAACTTTTATATGAGGATTTCCAACCGAAGAAAGCACAGTCGAACTAGAGTTGAAGTTTTACGTGGAGATCAGAGTGAGTGTCGCGTTTTGGAGTAAAACGTATGTATTTTAGAGGTGCTTACTTGATAGTTGGATCTGTTTTTCGCGGATCACCGGGAACTGACCAAGGATAACGTTCAACGAAGAGGCTAGACTACGTTTACTGAGGAATATTAAGTTTTTTCTACCCGTATTCCTCGATCAAAAAAAGTTTAAAAATCTGGGTGTATAGGACTACAATGGAATACGCTAATGCTTACTGTACATAGATTGTAAAAGGATTACTGGAGAATTTCAGGGGGATTACCTGTGGAGGTATATCCACTCGATTGTACGAGTGTAAACCTCGTCGATTTAGTTTCTAGCTTTAAAATCATAAGTTGAAATTCGACTGTACTTGGGTTTGGTCTTCTTCACGTCTCTAACAAGGACTTTGAAATTAAGGTTAACTTGTGCAGGGTTTTTGCGAAATCGGAAAATCAGGAAATTTGAGGAACTTTCCGCTTTGACTTTGAAAAGAAAAGATCGTTCTTATGACAAACATAGATTAACTTGAGATAATTTTAAAATACCTTGGTTAACCTTACCTTAAAGGTAAATCAAGAAAACTTATGCTCGCTATCATCAAGTAAACCTAGGTTTACTTGATCGAGTTAACTTACTGCATTTCGCTAACCTAACTTCCAACTGAACATAAGCTGAGGTAATTTTAACTTGAGTTTTATAAAAACAAAAAATGCCCCTGACTATAATCTTCAGCCTCGGAAAAAAATTGGAAAACGGTTGTTTCACTTGAAAAT
>Ga0058701_10002000_pt1 | contig 15080 bp, 8 predicted proteins | sample AgamicOrMae_FD_97039 | JGI IMG/M metagenome (GOLD analysis project Ga0058701, IMG submission 97039) | Agave microbial communities from Guanajuato, Mexico - Or.Ma.e | ecosystem: Host-associated > Plants > Phyllosphere > Phylloplane/Leaf | place: Guanajuato, Mexico | collected 2012-06-04
AATTTTCTGGAATATTACTGTACACAAATAACCGTCACAGAGAGCTCGTGAAAAATGTGTTTATTAAGAAACTTGTATTTTTCTGTAAAACAAAAATACAATTAAAAATATTTAAACAGGTGAGTTGTAAAACTCACCTGACTTAAATCAACGATGGACTGAACATGTCGAAGTAAAGGAAACATAAAAACAATCAAATTCGCTTAATGAGTCAAATCATGAGAGTAGTGTGGTACTACTCTCATGCTACAATCGACTAGACAATTTAAAGTGAGCGAATAAAGGAACAGTCTAGGAAAAAATAATGAATAAATTCCCTTAATATATATTCTTATTTGAATAACCAGTCTTAATCATGAGAGTAGCACCCCACCACTCTCATGCTTCAATCGACTAGATAAGTTAAGGGGAGGGGGTATGATGTGATCTTACGGCCAGAGAGAGCAGTCAGGGTGAAGTTCGCGGAAAATCACAGTGTGGTAGTCCCTTGGTTTAGCGCACGCAGTAAATGACAATGCCCTTGTTTGGTAGTGAATAAAAATGCAAAAATGGGGGGAAATGTCACGTGGTTTTCGGCTAGACCCCCCCTCCCCCCCGAAGGGCCACGTGGTTTGTGTACGGCCCCTTAGACATATTTCTAAAAATGTTACAAAGAAGTAACTCTGAGGTATTGTATCAAGGACCAAGGCAAGTGCGTCTGTTTGGGATGACGTCACGCGTCCGAACTCACGCACACGCAGAGCCGATGAGTCATTTGAATGGAGTGGATGGCGCGATCACGGCGAGGTTGGTCGAGGCGGGACGGGCGATGAACGGCGGGCGATGATCGCCACGAGATGCGATGACAATCCAATTTATGGAGGAAGATTCTTGGGGCCACCCGGCCGGACTTCATGTCCGGGAGAACTACCACCTTGAAACTTCCTCACATTTCATATCATGCAGACAGGCTTGCCAAAAGGCCCGGCAAAAAGCCCGCCCATCGGAGACCGCCAATTCGATTCTTGTTCCAAAACATAAGACCACAACCGAGAATTTACATCAACCACATGAGGGTATACCACCTCGCCAGCATTCACGTTCATTAATATACTTAAACTAGGATGGAGTTTATGTTTGCTTTGAATAAGTTAAAACTCAAAGCGGGAATATTTCGTAAATTGGTTATGGCTAGAGTTTGCACGAGAGCTATCAATACACTACTGGGAATCTCTGGTCGAGTCTTGACAAAATGTATGACTAGATCTAAAGGCTTTTTTTCCGAATTTATTTTGGTTTTAAATATAACCGTTACACCCGCTTATGAGTACACCTTTCATTTGGTCCTCTGTTCACGATAGTGTAATTTAATATGCAGCATTACGAGGAGAAAACAAATGTTACATCAAGAGTTTATTTTCCTTCCCCTGAAAGAGGCCTTTTGCGCACTGAATGACTGAAAAAAATAAAACATAAAAAAACGGTGAATCATTAAGTTTCAGAGAATCTTCTCATTTTTAACCCTAAGCAAAACTTCATCATTTTCAAAGCCACTTTTTAAAAACTTCGAGGGAGTTTAAAATTTTGTCCATGGTAAAATTTTACTTAGCTCAATTTTGTAAAATAAAATATAGCTCTGGTTTTATCCCCACGTAAACATTTTACAAGTGCCAAAGCGGGTAGTCATTTTTTTAAGGTTACCAGATTTCAGAGCTTTTTAACCTGATCTTTCCCGAACACAGTAATTTGTTAATAGGCGTCACTTAATTGGGATCAGAACAGAGATTCCTCGACTTAAATTCGGATTTTTTTCCTTGCAGGTTTCGCGTTTCTATAACGAAGCGCACATGCCTTTGGCCAGAGCTGCGCACGCTCACGAAGAAATCACAGGGAACCGCCGACTGGACAGGAATTCGAGTGAAGAAACAAAAGTAACGAGGAAAATCCGGCCAATCAATGGAACCGAAACCGGAGACGCAGCAGGCTCACAACAGGCCAGGCTGCCTGCCATCAACAACAACAGAAGCGAAGTGCAGCTTGCACCGCAACTGCAGCGCCGTGCAGCGGCTTACATCAGCGCGGGAAACGAGCACACCACGGCGTCTGTGCGCCATCTAGCGGCAGAATCGACAACTGCGCGGACCGGTCTTGGACCGCGGTCTCCCGCGTCCTCCGGACAATGGGACACCCCCTGATACCTTTTCAGGGGTCAGACGACCCTTGGATTCTAATTGGTTCGCAGGTGTCCATCCGGCCAATGACATATACGATACTAGACCGCAATGGACGTCTGAGATTTTGGCATATCAGCCAAAAAGACACTTTCCGGCGCCTTTTTTTGCGAATAAATTTCGTGATCGTAATCTTATTTTGAGGTTTTGGTTTATAATGTGAATAAAAGCACTTCGCATATTTCTATTAAGTTGTTAAAATGTAATTCCATAATCTTATTTTATTTTTGATATAGCAGTACTTAGCACTTCCCCATTCATTATTACTGAAGATTTCTTTTTTGTAAATAATTATTTGTGACTACAAAACCTTACGATTTCGCATTCATTTTTAACGTTTTCGTAAAAGAAGGGAAAGAAAAAACGTGGGCTTTAGGAGTGCTTTTCATATCCAAATTTTTCACGGCGCGATTTTTGTCCATGGAAATTTGTTTTAAAAATACTGAAATAATCCATGAAAGAAAGGAAAAAAACATAGCGGGGCAGATGTGATTTGCGTGTTTGATGCGCTTCAAACAGAACGTTTAGGATGTCAGAGGAGATATGATACGGGTCTCACCGATAGAGATATCGCAAAAGTATGAAGATATTTAAATGTCAGTTCGGGGGTCATCTTCACTAGTGGTCACACGATGGCCCTGAGGCCGACAAGTTGAAAAGCCTACCTGCTATGGCCATCCAGGGGTAGAATGTGTGGTTTGAGGGTTGCTGATGCAGTTGAGAGGCGACGGAGGGTTGAGATGAGGAGGAGTTGAGGGAACACGTGTTCCAGGAGCCGCCGAGGGATGCCGATGAGGTCCTCCCCGTGGCAGCGCCCGGGCTGGTGGTGGGGTCGCCGCCGACGAGGCCCACGGAGCCCCCATAGCTCACTCTCGAGTCCGGGGTGCAGGCCGCCGGCCGCACGAGGCTGTTGGCGCCTCCGTTGGCGGAGTTGGCCGATTGCCATACGTCTTTGGCTGCGGCGACGACGGCGGCGTACCTGCGCACAAAGTGCACCCTCAACTCAATTCAAACAAATAGAAAACGCACAAAAGTCCTCGAGAAGGTCGGGGAAATCCAAGAAACTCCTCAAACAGACACAAGAGCTCTTTCATAAGAGCGTTCTTGTGTGAAACAAAAACGCTCGGATGTAAAACCGCACAGTGGTAGGTGCCGTCTTGTAGAACAAAAACGCTCGAATGTAGAAAAGTAGCGGCCTAGGAACTCCTCTGATAAACAGCAACGTTACGAAAAGATAGCAACTCTCTCGGATATGGCCGGAAACCTACTCGAAGGTAAAAAGGAACACTCCAACGAACACCCCTAACAGACAAAAAATGCTCTTTTGTTGGACGAAAACGCTCGAATGTAAACCCGTTACGCTGATATTCCACTAATATTTGTGCCCAAGAGAGGCATTTTTTAACGAAATAAAAACTGATATAGGTCTAAAATTTTGAGATCGTAAAATTTTGGCATAGAACAGAACTAACAATTGTAAGTAAGAATCCATTGAACAGTCACTTAAAATGAAAACTTAACGTCAAGGTTTTAGTTCTTGACTAATTTATTCCTGTACATCAAAAATGGACCATTTTCATTTTTTTCCCTAGAAAGAAGGCTAGTATGTTAAACAATAATACATTCTTAAAAGAACAGAATAAAAACTCTCATGAACAACTAAAAACTGCACTGAAGAAACATAAAAACGCTATCAGTCAAAGAACTTTTCATCAAATCGGGGAAATACAAAAGTTTTTCTCAAGAAACCCAAATAATTCTGGAGCCGCATTCAGAGAATAAACCCTGCAGACACGTCAAGTTGATCCCTAATGCCAAACCACTCTTAGCACGAATAAAACAACAAAAAATTGACAATAACTAAAGCGAGCACCGATATTCAATCAGAGGGCGCAGTCCTACAAAATACATCGCCAGGTCTTTTAATAAACGCGGTCTCAAATTCATTATGCGGTGAATGGAAGGTGTCCGATGGCTGGGTCCGAAACTGGTATTGCACGGTTGACATTCCACGCAAGAGGGCGCGCACAAGCTCCCCCCCTCCCCTCCGGGGCCTCCATAAATCTCCGCCTTCCAAAGACTCAGTTCATAAAATGTTGTTCATTTCTTTTATTGCTTCATTATTATTCTCAGCGTCGATGTACTCCTTTCAAAAGAGGCATCTAAACGACACAAATGTGTGTTCAACAAAGCGATTATGTACTTTCTACAAGAATGTCATTTTACACGCAAAAGAAACAACTCGAATATTTCCAGGAGCATGCTAAAATGCACTTGAATCGTCAAATATTTCCCCCAGAAAACATGTTCTTTTTACAATCCGTAAAAGCTTCAACGGCTCTCAATGCTATGATAGTCTACTGTCTTTACGTGCCAGTTTTAATAATATTCTTACCAGTTTTTGGTACCCTTATTTTTCTTCTTTGGGCAATATCAAGGGACAAGGGTTATACGGAGATTAAGCAGTTTTTAACATAGACCCGGCATAGTCTCCTGCATAGACTAGCCAGTAAATAAAGCCCCCGATAAAAACCCGCCATTTATATCGTTATTGATAATCGGACTTAAACACTATCCGTAACAAGATACACCCAGTTTTTCTGTGTTATCCAATCCAAAAAGAAATTCTAAAACAGAAGTTTTCTTATCATTATTGTGTTTAACTACGGGATTTCCATTTTTAGGGGGCATACAAAAACAAACGTATGGCTAACTGGCTTGATAGAAGAACTTTGTATCGAGAAAAGAAAAGTGTAAACATAGCCCGTTGCAAATATCTGTGTAGTCATTTTCAGGAAAATTACTATCAATTTCCCACTTAATAAGCGGCACTGGTATAACTGGACGTCGTCAATTTCACAACGGGCCTCTAACTACATATTCCACGGGACTGATTGTGAGTTCCCTCTCTCAGACGGTCGCCGAAAGTGTTTAAGGCAATACCCGCCCTCCAAAAGACGAGAAAACTGTAGTTATGCAAGCACACGGTTATTATAGAGCGTTCGGCAAGGTAATCAGGCCCAAATGAGAGAAAGATAGACCGTTTTTAAAACGTATTTAATCTGATGGAACTACGATGCCTTCACGGTAACTTTGAGGGTTGCGCTTCAGTCTTCTTGCGTTTTATCCTGGTTGATTTGATAATGGGAATTATTGATGTTTGAGCGCGTGGGTTAGGTGATAAGCCCTAGGACTTGTCTTGGCGACGAAAGGTAGAATTAGAGATGAAGAAAACGCGACGTTAACATTTAGTATGTCGGTCTCAATCAGCGGGTTCGCCTCCACCCACCCATTAAGAACCTCCTTCGTTCCCAAACGTGGCGAGGGTCAAAGGCTCTCTTGTCACTGCCACTGTAGGCTTAATTACGTGTGGTTGACACTTCTACACGTGTTTTAATATGTCGACACCGCACTAATTATCTAGAATCACTTAATAGCACTTTTTTGTTGTTTCATTCGAAGTGGTTGACCAAGAATGACTTCAAAATACGATTTATTGTAAGCTGAAAATCGATCGTAAAAAATAGCGCACTGGAAAGAAATTTAGTGCCTGTGTTGAATTTTTTTATCGCTAGATTTTAAGCATTACACGAAGGTATATTCATCCTACAGGGTTTCAGGCACCGATTTTATTACAGCGCTATTACGTTGAAAATTTTTTTAAATGTTAAACTTTTTTTGGCTTTGAGGCTCAGTTAGCTACTTGCAGTTGTAACTTTTCCCTAAAAATTTTATCACGAGTGCAGTAAAACCATTTACAAAAACACCGTTCTGACTGCTCTATAAAAATCATACTAGTCAAAGAACATTGTTGCTCATTTTAACCGTCTTTGTTGACTCTCTGCAATTCTTAACTCTTGCCAAGTACGCAAATTTTAAAGAAAAATAAAATACCTAAATTCAGGTGAGCCTGTAATCGGTCCGAAATTACCGCATCCTACAACCTTCGAGAATATATGAATAAATACATATTTAAAAAATCTGAATAAATTTTTTTTAGCTTTCTTCGGGCACAAATTCGTTCCCACTGACAGAGTTCTTTCCGAAGATCTAGTCACACCTAATTTCTCGCTACTTTCTTGTTCTTAACCCTTCGAGTCAAGAAAACGGAAGATGAACACGTAAACAAACGCCTCAATTGCTTGCATCCCATACGGTACGTGAGAACAACCCCTCAATGGACAAATCAAGATTGTCCACGCTCCGATTACGTTCAACCCCTTAAACGCGGAGGTGTGATATGAGGAGACAATTACCCTTAGGGTGAGGCCACCAGCGACTGCCTGCGGCTGCCTGCCCTATTGGGGGTCAAGGTTATACAACAATGCTTCCCTTCAAGACGCGCCACAACAATGATGAGTGCAACAATGCTCCCCCTTCCCCCGCGAATTAGCTCCTCTCGTCCTAATAAAGACATAACTCACTTGACACCCCCTTTTCCGGGGGATGGATACAAGTATTACCGTAACATCGGAAGCGGTCACTTCCGGTTTTCCATCAACAGGGTCTAAACTGACCTAACTCACCACATTCCAGGCCCGTGCACACAGATTTAGCGAACATCGCACATAAGCTACAACTTTTCAAATTCAAGAAAGCTTTGCGGTTTGGTGGTTTTCGGATCGCTATTTAGGCGTACGCACTGATTTGAAAGTGCGACCAATAGCGGAAAACTTAACATTTCCGTCAGGAACATCGTCCTAAATTTCAACGGCAAAGCAGTCTTGCAAGTGAAAAATGTGGTGGTACCAATTCGGAAAATCGTAAATTTTTCGTATTCTATGCCGCCGAAAATATTAGTTTTCCGTGCTCCCGGTTAGCGAACAAAAATCGGAGTTGGTTCGACGACTTGTCGAGGGTTTACTGAGAAGCGCTCCTGAAATTTTGAAGCAATTATGACAACGATGTTTTCCGCAAAAGTAGACTTTTCATTCATTTGAGTTCATTGGCAAGCGCAATACGTTTTTATGCGATCGCGAGATTTTATAGAGGCGCGAAATTTTTGGCTGAATACGTCTACAGGCGACGTTCTGGAGCGTCTCATTTTACCGCTATTTTTTAAATTTTGCTTTGTTGCTCTCTGATTAAATTGCAAACATTAACCCGTTCGCAGCTCTTTGCCGCTTTTACTAGACGAGCTCTCGCGACGAGCTGATATTAACTTTTCTGCAGAGAAATTTCAAACTATAAAATGCCATCGTGTGAAAAACTGTACCGTACAACCTGTTGTTTCAAAAAATTGCGCCGTAGAACTTCTTCGAACTCGTGTGACAACGAAACGATGAGTTGAGCGTAAAAAAAGTCAAAGAGTCAATTCGAGACAGACATCAATCGACGTTCTTCAAAGTATGTCCTGTGATTTATTTTTTCTCCTTTACCGGTAATCGCACCGTTTTGTACCTCAGAGATTTTGAGATATTTGAGCGGGAGAATGTGGCTGAAACATAGTGGCCGGACTAGTTGGCGCTGCCACGATAAGCGATAGACGGTCACTGGTCTACTCCTCTGTTATCTCTTGGAAAACGCCAATTGGCGATGTTTGTCAACAGGCTAGAACGTCGTTGACAACGACGAGGAAGCTTTCGTCCTCCGACGGCGCGGCGCGGCGGTCGGGGCGGAGGGGTAACACGTGGACGGCCACGGCCGGGCGCCTTACCCGTTCTGGTGCTGCTGGTCAGAGGCCAGGCTTCCTTTGACGCAATCCGACTTAGTAGAGCCTGTGCTGTAGTTGACGGATCCTTGTTGACTGCTTTCGTTGGCTGCTGAGTAGAGCTTGCAGGCTGCGGCCACTGACGCATCGTAAGGAGAGTCCTGCGGTGGCCGGGCCTGATGCAGCGCGTGGTGGTGATGGTGCTGGCTGGAGGCGTAAGGTGACATACCCAGCCCCAGAGGAAACCGGTAAGCAGCTGCAGTCTGGTCATGGTGACCACCGGCACCAGCTGCCGACTGGTGATGGTGACTCCCGTAGAAGCCCGTCTGCTCAAAGTATGAGTTCATGGTTCCGGTATGAGGAAAGTGATCGCGAAAATTTGAACTGATTCACGACACGTCACTGCACAACATTTTAGCCTAGGTCCTGACGAAGAGGTCACCTAACCGTGTTCGCATAACACGGCCGGCGACTCGAAAAAGGCGGGGAGATCGCGTGGGAAAAGTCGAACACCTTCACTGTAAACAAACACTTAAAGAGTCGTAAACGACCGCATAATCATAACACAATGAAACGGATGCCTCCGCCGCTCGTAAAAATGTCGGGCTCAAATGCTCGTAAAAGCAAGCAAGGCAGCCAGCACAGAATCGTAAAATCTTCACTGACACGCGTCACGTCACTCGACGCAAGACACTCACACCACCACACTGGATCGCATCACACACCACACATTGTTGCACTATGACACATTCACGTAACACAGGCTGCGAGAGGAAAAAACACGGCGAGTTGACGAGAACGCGAGCTGGCGCGAACGAAGCCACGAGCTGACGAACGCCACGGCGCCAACCAATGTCGTAACTGTAATGGTGACAGAAGCACTTGCGGCTAGTAACGCGAGCGGTCTCTGACTGAGAGCAGCGCGCGACGCACGAATTACCATCCAATACAAGCCTATCTTCCTGCTCGCCCTTCCCTACCCTTCCCTCTTCTCTACTCCACTCTACTCCGTTCCTCCACCTCTTCCCCCCTCGGCTAAAAGCCGCCGCTCTACTTCACTCCTCCCTACCCCCCAGCTTCAGCTTGCGCTCAGCGCCTCTCTCCCTCCTGCTTCCTCGCATCGTCCTGGTGCGCTCTCTCTCTCTCACACACTCTCTGGCCCGTTCGGCCTCGTCCGTCTTGCTGTCCGCTTCCTCGACGTGTTTTCTTCGGGACCAAAAAAAGCTACTTGGGCCCTTCTGCCTCAGCAAGGTCCCAGAGTAAACGTCTAACTTGTACACGAAATTCGCTCGCGGGAAGACACGACGAAGGGCACTATCACCGAGCTAGGGATTTTAGTTTTCGGGAAACAAAATCCAAAATAAAAAAAGGCGCTAAAATCATGGTAGTCAGAAAAAGACACGTGGGCGGTAGAAGAAAAGGTCGAGTGTGTAGCGGCTGATGTTGAGATGAATATACCGGACGGCGTGACAAAGCACAGACGACGATGACGCAACCCAGACAAGACGCATGGTGGGGCAGAGAGAGACGGCGAAAACATTCGCCGTCGGCGTGTGTCAGACAGAGAGCGACGCCACTGGGGAGAAGAGGGAGGGAGGGCGGGGTTTAACGACCGCTCAAATGGACCAATCGCAATTCGAATTCGTCACGGGGGGCAGTGAACAGCGCGTTCTCGCCTCTATCTCTCTTACACCTTATGAAAATCACCTCTAAGCATGAGCGAGATGTCCTCGTCCGACGAAAAGTAGTTCCAAACTGCTGTTCTCCTCCCCCCGGCGGTGCGCCTGCGTCGCCTCCAAATCGCCTCCGGTTGGCTCGTTCCGACCGAGGGGAGGGGGGCGCCGGCGGGGTGGGGGGAGGTCGCCCATGCAGCTTCAGCTACCGCTGAGCGCGCCTTGCCGGTCCTCGCCACAACTCCAGATGGTAGCTCGCTACCGCTCCGCTCAACAAAAGCTCCAACTGGCTGCTAAGTGTGTATTCATTGGCAACACAAGCCCCTCGTAAAATGCCCATCAAGCGGTCGAATATCTTCTTCCAAGCGATGTTTACTACATAATGACGTATCCATTCAATCCTCGTCCGCTTTTTTGTCGCTACCGTAAATAGGGCAGCGGGCGTAGCCAATGCCACTTAAGCGGCAGGCGCACGCCCCACTTTAGAGACAAAACACTCATTCCTTTGAGGGGTAGGCGTGACGAAAGGCAGGCCTTATGAAGACATCTCCAACAGCGTTGACAAAAAGGACCGAACCGGTTCCTTCGTAGAAAAGCCATCATTGATGTGGCCACAGCACCCTTCTTTGACCTTAAGCGTTTCTTTTCACTCGCTGACCAGGGAGTCCAGGCATACCCATTCCGTGGAAGACACGTATCACTGATTCCGCGGAAAAAAAGGACAGCAGCTCAACTGATTTGAAACTTGGAAGTATGTAACACCAAGAATCTGAACTTCAACTTCCACTGCATCATCTGACACCAGCTTTCTGATTCGTGACCAGGCTGAGCAGAGTGACTGCAAGGCAAGGCACACAGTGCCCAACAAAACCTAAACGTATAGCCTGTTACCGACAAACCGACCAGAGACATAGTGATGCGAAACACGAGGTTAGTGACCTAATCTCTACTAAACCTATCGATACAGAGCCCTGTAAAAATAAAGAGGTACAACGCATCGGTTTACCCCAAGTTGCTTTTCAACCCCCAGAAAAACACTCCATCTTCGCGGAATCAAAACCTTGGCAAGATTAATACTGCATGTTTTTGCAAAACAACGCTAGTTTAAGGTTGGTCATTCTTCGTGGGTGGTAATACTTAGAAACCTGTTTTTCTCACAGCGTCTTTTCAAAAAATAAGATAGAGTAATAACAGCTTGTGTTTAATTCGCGGAGTTTCATCTTTTACTATACTTTCCACGTCGAGCTTATTGCCTCTCACTTCTCGATAGCAAATACTGCCGCTATGAAGTTTCTAGCATCATCGGTACTGGGCACCTAACTTAACCAAGTCTACCCAGTCTAATGCCACTAATCCATATTACGTTGTGGAAGTTTGTACAAGAACAACAAATTGAAAGGCACGCCCAGAAACCTTTGAAAAGCATGGGTTGTTCTTTTCCCATCAAAGCGATTCAAGAGCCTTAATTCAGGCCCAGTAATGTCGAATGAAGGCCTCTCGACCAACACTGTAAGGGTACTCCGTTCAAGGCGCAATGTTAAACACGGGTCTAAAAAAAAGGCTGTTGTTAAAGGAGACAAAATGCACGATTCTAATCGCAGAAACTGGCTTTAATCATACGTTAAGGAAGAGTAACCTTCGGTTGAAGCATTATCAATGCAGAGTGATTTCAAATTACACATACCAAGGATTTGGCCAGCTTCGTCTAATTAAAACGAAGCTCCTGCTCTCTTATTTCACATTTCCCGCGTTATCTAAATTGAGTTTATTCTTCTCTTTTCACCAGCCTCAACATTCCACTGTCCTCTCTTGGTCGCGCGAATCAGCGAGAGACTCTGTTAATTTAAAATGTTGAATTTTTCACCTCGGGTTAAACCTCTCATTCATTCCGAGTAGAGCTATAGCGAAACGAGGTTCAGCGCACCTAAACTAAGTTTAACCAACCTAACGTTTCGAGCATTTTTTTTATTTATTTTTTTAATGGAGGAAGCTGGGTGTATTTCTACTCATTTCAACTTCCATAGACGGTTCATAGTGAAATATTCAGTAGGCGACAAATAAACTACCGGAGAATAATGCGTGCTTCGGGTTATTTGGAGAAATCTGGAAAAATCTCTGAAGATTTGCCCCGCAAAAAATGTCGAGCATTTTCAATTCTTCACAAATACTTGGAAAATGAGACATTAAAAAATATAAAGTAAACAGAAAGTCCTTTTCAGATTTTACCGCAAAGAGGTTTTTTTCGTAGCAGTCATCCTGCACAAAACCTGTCATTACGGGCAGCACCTCAAAAGGACCTTTTGGCGGGATACGTCCGAAACAACAATGGCCGGGGAAGGCCCATAAAAGAAGCATTATGTAAGTGGTGTTTTTATTGTTGGGCGAATAATTGTAATGAGTACAGTTTGACACCTCTCCAAGCAAACACCCTTTTCCCCCCCTCTCCACTCCCGAGCCGCCGCCGCCGCAACGGCACGCGCCTGCCCTGCCCCCTTCTCCCCTTCCCACCTACCGACGTGCCCGCCTTGCTCAACAGGCTCATTCGGTCACTTGAGTGACATTTACTGTGGTGTGTAGGGCGTCCGGATAGGTCTATAAAAGTTGAGGTTTCGCTCCTTGAATTCGTGCGGCGGCGCTGCCCCGGCGAGCCGAGCCGGGTCGGGCCGGGCCAGGCAGAGCCATTCGACCAGATTGTGACGACAGTAAAACGACGGAACGGATCGGGCCGGGTGCCGTTTTGCAGGAGATCCGCCGTTTTCCTTAAACCGAAGCCCCTTTTTACGGTATCAAATTGAAAGGCTGTTTTCGCACGGTATCCCCTTTTGCTTTGACCCGCTCGTGTCTTCTTTTTTCGATAACTGAAACTGCAAGCTCTCTATTTGAGAAGTGTAATTTTTCCTTTCTGGTTTTCTATCATTCCCCGCTGACACGAACGAAGCTAGACTGAAAGAAGTTAACCAAGCTAAATATAACCTAACCTCTCGTCACCAATCCTAATGCAACCGCAGAATTAGTGACAACCGACCCGCTACAGTGAAACTACGAATCATTTCACTAAAACATGACACGTGACTAAACAAAACCTACGCAATCGGACAAATTCCACAATCAGTGTGAACCATGATAGAATTTGAAGAGAGTTAATCGAAGTCTCGAAGGAAAAATGAAATTCACTGTGCTATGAAAATTCTTGATTAGGGGCAAATTTGTAGAGGATCTAAACATAATATGTCCTTGAATTGCTAAATATCCGCAGCTCCTAGGTTTACTCGAGTGGAATTGTTTTCATAACAAAATTTCTGACTATATTTAAGAAACCCTGTCAAACGAAAAGCAAGCCAATGAAATATGGCGCCGCATAGATAAACTGGCCTTTTGTTGCGAATGAATTGCTGGAGGCGCCCCCTGACGGGATTTGCTCGCACTAATCTCCTAAACTCGGTTTATCGGTTTTCACATTAAGGGTTGTACCTCAAGGAGATATTGGTGCAAAGTACCTTCCCGGCCCTCCGAGATAATGGATATTACATCACTTTAAAGAGGTGCAAAACTCAGCGACCGTAACGATTTTCCTCTTACCGGTCCGCATAAACAACATAAACCAGTACTACACGTTTTATAATTTGGAAAAATCTTAAAAACTTAAATGAGTACTAAAAAAAGCGCTTGTGCAAACGAAAAGAAGTTTTTTGTAAGGGGAAAAAAACGATAAGAAGTTTAGTTTTGATCTGTTTCAATGATGATCATCCGCGCAATCCTTCCAATATAAAAATATTTTTATAGACGATAAGAAATGTTAATCTTAAATTAAACTCCTACGGATGTTACAGGCATTCAAAAGGCAACGCATTACTTTTCTGAAAACATTTTTAACATGCGTGTTTCGGTTGCGTACCTTTGAAGAGCGCCTGCCGATTGGTGAATAGGCAACCGCAACACACGCGAGTCCTGCGGTTGTCTACGTTACAAGATACGAAATAGAAACTTGCGGCTCGCGTTGCCTATCTTCAAACGGCTTGGAAATTTGAACGTCGACTAGTATCTAAATTTCAATGCTTTAAGATTATCTTTCGGGTGAACTGCTGCCCGAATTAGATAATTAAAAGTTAAAAATACCTAAGTACCGGGCTCAGCATTCAAGTAAACTCTTTTTAGAAAATGGGATGGATATTTTTTTTTAATTCATATATGCCTATACACGAGTTTTAGGTCTATGTTATATCTATCAACGTCTTATTAAATAAACCTATTCATTGTAAATGTAAATCCTACTATATATAAACTTCACACTCAAAAAAAAATTCTTAAGCATTTTTTTTGTCATAGTATCAAAAAGTGAATGTTTATGATAAATTAACGACTTGTTCAATACACAAACGGGTTCTTGGAAAGAAACCAAGAAATATTCATTGAATAATGCCGGTTTTAGGTGGAACACGATGGTAGAAAGGTTTGAGTCTAAGAATACTCAATACTTTCTCAAAATAATAACCAATCACCTCTCAGAAGAAATTTTACCTTCATCCTACACGCAAAGACTATCATAAAATAGGAGTACTTCCTCATCAGTGAAGCTAGAAGCGTTAACAGCTGCCCGTAGTGCATATTTGATCACAGACGGTAGTACATTTAGAAGTAAAGACTCACTATATCACTGGATATTTTTACACCTTGCAAGTCTAATAGGAAGGCTTAATAATCTCTTCAACACTTTTTTTAAAAATATGGTGGGACGTTCAGAATCAGAAGCACACTCGGCGAGGCGGGAAATTTTCGATGATAATTATCAGCGATCATCGATTAACTTTAGAGGAGGAGGGGAGTCGATCTGGCTGGACCTAAAACTCGCCGATCCGGTTTAGCGGAAAATCTTGCGCGAAGGAACCAACGGTGTACATCAAGAAATGGTTCTGATTATGGCCACCACATAAAACCTACGTCCTATTTTCTTTTAGGCCACCGTGCTCGTGGAGGACGCGTGTGGGTGACGAAATAAACTTAACTTCGGAGAAAATGTAAAAATAGTGTAAGCGAGAAGATTATACGGAACAGATTTATATTTCCACTGAAACAACTAGGGAAGAAGGCAGACAGACGCACGATTAGTTTACAACTTCCTGAAAACGTTCAGGCCTGAAATACGTGTGAATAGCATATAAGATTTTTAGCTATATGATGGGAAGTAACAAAAGCGGATTTTTTTCTGTTAGACAAGACCTTATTCCGACTCGGCTTCGTCTCTTTTGATGTAGGTAGCTAGTCTTAAAAATCCTTAATTCTGTCTCGTTAAATCAGGGTATTTGATTAAACGCTATGACATGATTAAGTTTTAGCTTATTACTGTTCATGACATGTATTTTTTTCGGAACGCCAAATATGAGATCAAATCTTCTCAAGTGCATAAATAACTGCAAGTAAGCTATTTCGGATCCTGGGCAACTAAAAAATCAACTGCAAAAATATTTGCATAAAGTATCACTCAAGATACGCCACCATGGGCTTTTTTTCCCTCAAATTTACGTATTTAATTAATGCGTAAATTCAATA
>Ga0058701_10002001_pt1 | contig 15073 bp, 7 predicted proteins | sample AgamicOrMae_FD_97039 | JGI IMG/M metagenome (GOLD analysis project Ga0058701, IMG submission 97039) | Agave microbial communities from Guanajuato, Mexico - Or.Ma.e | ecosystem: Host-associated > Plants > Phyllosphere > Phylloplane/Leaf | place: Guanajuato, Mexico | collected 2012-06-04
ATTATATGATCAGCTTTCTTGGCTGATCAGTTTACTTTTTTAAGAGAATGTGATTATTCGAAGAACAGACGACGAAATCCGCATCTATACAGGGCTTGACCGCAGGCGAATTTTTCAAAACTACCCGCCGACAAGTCAAGAAAATGGTTTTGTCTATGAGCTCCAGAGCGGCAACATTGAAAAACGTAGTCCAGTATTTCACTCGAGTGCAGCCAGTCGAGTGAGCACAGTCGAATCCTGAAAGGTAATCCTGTTGAAATGGAATTTGTGTCGATTGAAATTTACTTAAAGTCTTATGGTAGGGATAAATTAGTATAAATATAACATTCAAAGTGAGGCGATGTTTGTAGAACTGTTTGTTTTGGGTTGGGTCATACGTCACAGATGGATTTCAACATGGCGACGTACCATTAGCAGGTGGTTGATGATTTCGGCAAGATATATCGTAAAGTATCAATAATTAATGCCGTACCAGCTTGAATTTGTTTACGACATGGAAGACAATGAAACTGAGGTATCAGTCCTCGATGTTTACGACATCGCATCGGAAATCGGGAAAGAGTTCGAGAAAATGATCGATGTATATGGGACGGATGCTGTGACGAGTCTTATGCCCAAAGTGATTAATGCCCTAGAGCACCTAGAGGATTTGGCAACTAAAGATGAACGTGAGAAAAATGTTGTTCAAGAACTCCGAGCAAGGATCGCGCATCTGGAGAGCGACAAAGTTGAGAAGGCCGAAGAACGGCTGCGGTTTGAAAAGGTACATAGTTGGCCCAGCTTTTAATGGCACTAAATCAATACTCTAAAGGTCAGAAGTATACCTTCAGGACAGTTAATCCTTTCAAATCATATTCTTATCTGTCATGAGAATACTTTCCTCTTCTTCATTATCTTTAGTTACTTGAGTCACAATGATTTTCATTCTTAGGAGCTGGAACAAATTGAGGATCACTGGCGGGAGGAATCCAAAGATCTTTATTCAATGGTGTCACGATTACAAGATGAAAACAGAAAGCTGTCATCCATGCTTGCAGAGAAAGCTAACAAGTCGTCGGATAGTCAAGGTTAGAAACTTAAGATTGCGAAAACTTTATTATTTGAGCATATGTGGCATTTATGAAGTCAATAATTTGTTGAAAATGCATTGTCTCTTCAGAATCAATCATGTACTTTGTATCTTTTCTGATGATTAACAGGGACAGTTTTAAGCCCAGAGGTAGATACAACTGTTATGCAACGATTACGTATTTTAGTGGATAGGCTGCGAGACCAACTGAAAGACAGGGAGAAAGAGATTCAAGTGAAACAGGCTGAAGTGGATTCAGTAAGTACAAGGAACTCTTTACATGTGCAGTTCCCTTGAATGGAACAGAGAATTCAAATTTCATTCCAGTTCATGGAATGTGATTCTCTGACAGCCTTTGTGATTGCCTGCAGCTTTCAAGCCAAGTGGAGCAGCTGAATCTGGTGACGAAGGAATTACGGCGGAAACATCGTGTGGTTCAGGCCCAAGTCCATACACTGATTGGAGAACGCGCGGACTTTCTTGCTCAAGTTCACGACCAGCAGAGAGAGCTCCAGCTGTTACGACAGAGGCTAGGAGTAGCTCAAAGAGAAAATGAGGACCTAGCCTGTTCGGCCGTAAGTGTTTAACAAGTATTTACTTCCTAATTGCCCACTAACTCTTTAACATTTAACTCTGTAAATACATATGAAACTGTAAAAACTGTAAAATATGTATTTTTCCCTAGGGACGCCCACTACCCAAGGCTCAAAGAGACGTAAATATTGCATGCGCATCACTTAGAGTTGCTAGTGTTGTCTTATTCTTCTAGTTTATTAAACTGTTTTTAATTTTAGTTGTTTTTTTTTACTAGTATTTTTTTATTTATTAATTAATTAATTTTTTTTTAAGAAAGTTTGTACAATTCAAGAGATTATTTTTCATGGTTTGGTGTAGTTCCAATTTAAAAAAAAAATTCTTTTTTAATTTTTAATTAGTTTTTTTTTTTATTATTTTTTATGCGCTGATTTGCCGATGAATGTAATTTATTCATTGCAGTTTACTCATATTCTCATTATGTATCTTCATTTTATGCAAATTTTTTCTTGACCCTTGATGGTTCTTTTAACACATTTTTCACCCTCGCAAATAACGTAACTCACTTAATCTCACTATCCTTTCGCAAGATCTGTACAAAATGAATTAAAAAAAAAATTCAATTTTTAGCTCGGGCATAATACTTTATATTCGAAGATTTATTTTAAAGGGACTCTGAGGACAAGTGTTAATCAAACCTATACGCACTGCTCTTACATTTTTTTGATTTTTCACCAACAGATGATTTATATTTTGTTCAGCTTGCATTTCTCCCAAAAAAGTTAGCCTTGTAAATACAATATATCCTATAACTATAAGAGATAAATTTGTGAATTAAAGAATATCGGTGGATTTGTTGTCTTTTTTTTTTAGGCTGAAATCCCGGATTTAACACACAAGGTTATGTACGACGCAGACGACCCCAACAGGCCCCGCTTTACCACTCAAGAGTTACGGGATATTCTTCACGAGAGGAACGAGCTGAAAGCACGTGTCAGCGACCTCGAAGACGAGCTTGAGATGTACAGACCAAGGAGTTTAGCAAGGTAAGAGATTCTACCGTCTAACCGGGTCGCTTGGCTGTATAACCGCTTTGACTGCCCTCTGGCTGTGCTTGACTGTGTTAATGGCGGCTTTTTGGTGTGCTTGCCTATCTAGCCCTGGCGAGTTATGATGGCACCTCTCTTCCTAACGTTATTGTGTCTCTAATATCGCTGAAATTTAACCTGCTGCGAAAGAGCGTATTCAACTCATCACAAAACCTAAATCGTAGCGTAAAAGTAACGTTACGTTTGAAATGTATTTACGGGCATTGAGAAAGTCGCACGCTGATCGTCAGAAAATTTTCGAACCCCTTAAAAATGTTTATCAAACAACGGAAATCTTCCTCTTTTTGAGGATTTTAACGAAAACAATCTTTTCAACTGTGACTAACTCAAAGACTTAACTCAGTTCCGGAATACCTTATCTCAAAATTTTTCTGTCCGAGCACATCGTTTTCTTGAATTAAAACGTTTTTGAGACACGGTTAATGCGATGAAGGAAGAAAGGTATGTTGGTTATGTCGACCAGATAACACGCAAGGGTCGGCTGATTAGTTTGGCGTCGCAACCATTTCCAGGGCTGATATTACGTCGCCCTCCATGCGGTCGTTGGAGTCGGAGGCGCCGTCCAGCGCGGGCAGCTGTGGGGTCCAACGCAGATTCCGCTCCACCGCCTTCATCCCTTGCCTGTTCCCCCTCCAGATGCCCCTCGACTCCTCTGGCCTCGACTCGTCGTCCCTCTCCACGTCGCCCGTTGTCACGTGCCGCTCCAGCCTGTCCACTTTCGTGTACCCGCCGAATTATCGCTCCTCGTTCCGACTTTCGGTGCAGCGAAGGTCCGCGAATACGACACCGCCTTGCGAGCAGGCCGCGAGAAACGTTCGCTTCGGGACCCCTCACATCAACGGAGCCCCTAAGCAGGCGCCGCGGCCTTGCGAGTCACCGCCGCCTCTAAAGATGTTCCCGTCCGTATCGTCGATCGCTGCCCTCTCACCGGAATCGCCCGATCTTAACGATGAATCGTCGACCCCAACGGATTCGGGGTCGTCGCAGCTGGCGGGCTATTCGACGCCGGTTTGTTGCGGGAAACATACTGCTAACATGTCCGCTCCCTGCTCGATCGAGGCTGCATCGAGCGGTAGAGAGTTTGCAAGGAGGGCAGCGAGACCAATCAAGTTTGCTGTCGATGGGTCGGATTAGCGAGGCAATTCGGAGTTTGCGAAATGGGCGGACGGATTTAGTCGAAGACTAGGCGTGGCGAGAGGCGATAGACGGGAAGGGCAGTGGGCGATGTCGAAGAATAGAAATGGCGAGAAGCGATTGACGGAACGGGCAGTGGGCGATGTTGAAGAATCGGAATGGCGGGAGGCGATTTACGGAACGTGCAGTGGGCAATGTTGAAGAATCGGATTGGCGGGAGATGTTAGGAAACTTATTGAATAGATAACGTGAGAGATTTCGTCGAAGAGATGGAATAACGGAAGGCGTTAGAGGAAATGGGCAACGAGATGAATATTAGTCAATGGGCCGTACTAGCGGGTGGGTATATGGGGTGAAATGGGTCGCGAGAGATAGTCGATGGATCGCGCCGACGGAAGGCGTTAGAGCATATTTGCAACGGGCGTCGAGGGAGATTTAGTTAAGGGTCGGAACAGCGAGAGGCGACAAAGAGTTAAGCCTATTTAGTCCTATCCTATGCCTTCTTAATTTCAGCAAGGAAACAATGACTTTAGTAAGTATTCGGCGCAAACTCAACTCCTTAAACCGCCCCTTCCTATGGTGGCTCTCCGCACACAGAACTCTCAGTTTAGTCGTTATTTTATTATGAGTCTTTTTTTAAGTCGGCATTTTGACTAATTAGTCGTCGTGGTCGTTACTTCTATTCATCAGCAACATTACGAATGTTCCCCATTTTATTAGATTACGTAGCCTTGCAGAGTATTTTTATTCAGATATCCCCTAAACTTTGTGTTAGAAAGAGCGAAAATAGGTATTAAGATTTTTGCGAACGGAACTTACCGAATGAAAAAAAAATTGCCATTAATTGCTATTACGAAGAATATCCCAGCCATTATAATGCTCTGTTTTCATCAAGGGGCCATAATTTTTTTCTTCCAAAATCTCGATCATTTCATTAATTTCAAACAGCTGAGAGCTCTGCGTATATAAATTTATTCTTTGTCTCTCCTTAAATTATTGTAGAAAAACTGCTGTATATTCTATTAATCTATATGCACGAATTGCTGACTTTTGTTGAGCATGATTTTGTATATCTTTGCACAGGTCTATCGTATCGGTAGAATGTATTCCGAATGTGGGCTGCTTCGTTCCTCCAGTTTTACCTTATATTGTTGACGAAAAATTTTGACTTGTGCATGTCGACTTTCTGCTTTTGCGACATTTGTTTTACTCATAACGACATTTTGCTTTTATCTCTTTTGCTGCCTTCATTCGCCTATGCTTTTGTTCTACATCCTCTTTGTATATACATTTTTGTAGCATGCTGACTGCGCTGTGATGTGTATGCTAGTCATTATTTGATAAAGCCTTGACTTATTAAAAGTTTTGGGATTTTTTTGCAAGCTTACTATGTTTTTATTCGACCGCTCCTCACTCAAAAAAACATCGTAATACAGTAATGATCAAAAGTTAACCTAAAAAGTCCTGGTGTACTGTAGATGGGTGAACCCATCGATGAGGAGCAGGAGAATTACTTAGGAGAGAATTCATAGCGGAAAGGTAATCGAGATTTTTCTTAAATGTTTCCGTACAGACTTTAAAAAAATTCTTTTGTCAGTTTTTTTTATTTCTTTTTTTTCGGCGTTATTTTATTCGGACCTTGATTCATTGCATGCATCTATTAGGGAAGAATGACTTTGTCAAACAAATCGTTTAAGTCCGTAATGACAAAGTAATCAAAACTTTGGTAGGTTGAACGGGACTTTTTCGTGATCCCTAACGGACTTGCGGCCATGTGGAAATCGCACTAAGGCACAGTAAAGCCCCACGGCCGTTATCAAAGTTCTATTTGTCGCCGGACTCAATTTTAATCTTATCTCTAAACAAGTGCGAATTGTTTGTTGTCTGAAATTGAGATTCTTGTTCTATTGCAAGCCCATCAATTATCCATCAATTCCAATACATGTCTGTAGGAATTCTCCGCATTACTTGTGGTTTTGTGATCTAAATTTTTTGGTCTAGGATCTGGGTACAGGGTATTTAGCAAAATTTTGAGCTGGAAACACGTCCATCTTGCTCCAAGTTATCTGCGATTTTTCTCAACCTCTGTCAAGTAGTTTTTTTCTCGAGAAAACGTGCAAAAATATTAATAATCATCAACATACTGATATTTTTGCGAGTGCAATAATTTTATATTCGTTTTCAGTCCATCAGACGATCTGGAAGACCCTCCTGTTCAAGGACCCCTTCCTGCTGAACCTGATGATGCCCCCTGGAAAAAGTCAGACTCAGGAATCCGAAAATTGTAAGTAAAACTCGATCCAGATAAAAACGGAAATTTCGAAGTTGACTCTCTTTTGAATTTTCGATAAAAGTTGATTTTTTTCTTTTAGTTGAGTACCGGTACCTAAGTAATATCATGAATACTCAGTTCCGTATGTGTCGCAACTTATCTGTGCCGTTTTCCCCGGTGAAGGAATTATGTTCTGTGATGATCGCTTCATTTGGATAAGTAACTTTTGGTGCCATCAAATGGGTGACCTTTCCCTCCGAACTGTTGAAGAAATTTTTGCCTCGGTAATGTTAGCTTTGGTGACATTGATCATTTTCCTTTTTTTTAAGAAGGTGCATTAGTTTTTCTCTTGATTTTAACCTAAATTCATGTAATTCTTAGCTAACTTTAATATAAATATCCAGATTATCTTGCGGGCAACTCGCAAAAGATACTCGCAGTCCATGGATATTCTTAGTTTTATTTTGGTATTATATTTCGGAGGACGGGAAGAGGTGGATGGTATAGGAGAGCGCTCGAGGAACTTTCTTGGCCGTATTGTGGTTGTTGTCAAAATTATTGGTTCGTCTTAATTCAAGATCAGACTGCGGGTGTGTTTTATTCCCCCCTCTTATGGTTGGTTGTTCTCGTGATCACGAATGGAGATGGTTGGTGGTTCGGGTCAGTTGCGCATGCAAAGTGATAACTATTTTTGGTTGCTGTGATGACGTCATAGGCTTCATTGGTGACTTTAACATTTTAAAACGAGGTGGCATCTTTGTCTACACTCCACCGCATGCAAATTTCTATTTATGAAGTTTTTCCCGCTTTTTTATGATTTTATTTTATTGTTTGGTTGGTTTTGTTTTATTCGTGGTTTTTGTTTTTTCTTTTTATCGCAGATTCGGTTACATAACGTCTCGGTTGACTTCCCATCAGTCTCGGGTTGGACGATGAGAAATTTAAAAGTAAGGGTTTGAATGAATGCATTGATATAACAGGACTAAACAGTTTCGACGGTGGCCAAGATAACAGCGGCATGACTGTGATCGGTTCATTTTTCATTTTCAACAACTCATTCATGATTTAAAAAAAATATATATTTGTCAGAGCGCTTTTTTGTCGGTTCAAAATTCTCATACTTTTTCGCAGCAAGTACATTTTGTTCTGTGAAAGTTTAACTTATATTCCAATGTTTGTTGTCAATTTTTCGTAAACGATGCGGGCTGTTAAGCTTCAATTCTCAAGTCTTCGTCCGTGATCTTTCCGTTGCTATTACGAAATCCTCTTGTCCACCGTCTTTGCCCTTTGGATCCTTTTACAAACTACGCGGATTGATATTAACAGTTTACTAATATCGCGGGGCACATCGTTAGATTACATAAAAGCGAGTTAAAGCACGGAAAATTGTTTATTTCCCTCAACTGATTTACAAGTCTTTTTTTATGTTAAAAATTAACTTTCTTTTCGCCTCCGGTTTGGTTGACCACTGCGTCTGTTCTTGTTATGTAGGAATAAACGTATGTCGGGATTTAATCCATGCTCATGCAGAATTACATGCAATATTGTTAGTCTGATTGATAAAATTCTCATACTTTTAGTTATCAGCTGTCCCTAACAGATATTGGTTAGAAGGTTGCGCTGGAGCCCCTGACAAATCGGGTTTAGGCAGCCCGCACTGCATTTGTGTCGTGCTGTTGCCTACGCGAGGGTTTGTAGGCGCTCACCACGGTCCCACTGTTCAAAAGAACAAAACGATCGATCATAACTTACTTATTTTTTAACCGAAGCATTAGCGCTTTCATCACGAAAGTAAAGTTGTGTTTGAAATAAGCGCATTGCTTTTTTAAAATCAAATGATGGGATTGGTTGCTTGATGATTTGAAAAGAGATCGTCATGGGTCTTTATCAAATAAGCGTAATTTTGGTCCTCATTTGAACGGGGCGTGGGTGAAAAAGCTTTCAGTGTAAAGGGATGTTATTCGTCAAAGCTTCAGAAGAAATCAATACGCAAAATATACTGCTAAAAGCTCCGATAAATTACCTTTACCTGCCTTCTGCAAGAAATCTATGTAAACTTAGCAAGATGTATTTGAAAAAAAACTGTTTCACTGTGTACTTTGCAAAACGATTAACTAAAGGTATATCTATTGCATATTGCTAATTTAGGTTAACTTGGGCAAGGCATTTGCATACCAATGTCGTCATGAGCGGAGATAATTTCAACCAAATTATTTCGTGAAAAGATATGCCAAAATAATTTAAAAAAGCCTTACGTTTTGGAAAATAAATCTCGTGAATGACCTTTTTGGTTAAAGGAATTTTTAAAGCCAGACTTCTAAACTCGGTCTGCGGTCAACCCTAAAACCATTTCAGATATGCAGTCATGTGTTTTTTTATTAATATTTCGGTGGCTGAGTGCAGAACTGTCGCTATCGAGATCGTACCACTGTGTGCAGTCGTTATCCCTATGCTTATACACAGGGGTAACCACTCTACACAGAGGCACGATTCCGATAGCGACTGTCCTGCACTCAGCCACCGATTTGTATTTAATTTTGCTTTTGCATTTATTAATTCAAAGAGTTTTTTCATTTGATTTTTTTAAAATTTATTTATTTTTGTTTGACAGCACCCAAAGAGCCAAAGCTCTGAACTGGGCTAAAAAACAAAAAAATATAATACGTAGTTCGCAATATTTTCAAAAATGTTTTTTAATAATTATTGTTATTGTATTTTTTTTCTTTCTTTATTTTTACTGTAATGTTATACCTAACTTTATCGCGTTTAAAGTCATCCGAACCGCGAATCACTGACAGAAACTTTGGAAGTGTTGCGTCTTTTATGGGAGCTTTTAAAAGTAAACTTGCGTTTGCACGTGTTCGGGTGAAAACTAACTGGTTGAATTTGGCGCCTTTTTTTCCCGCACTCCCTTCCAGCTTTCGGAGGTTGTTCAGTGAGAGCGGCTCAGGTGGAGGGTCCTCCGGCAGCGGGGCTCTTCCGTTTCTGGGAGGTGGAGGTTCAGCTGGATCCAGCCCTAAGCAGACTCTTTCCTCTTCTCTCTCCAAGATTGGTCTTTCTGCTCCTCTGTCGATTCCTGCTGCGGCATCGGGCTCCGCTGTGTGAGACGCCGCCAGCGCCCTCTAGCAGCTCGCCCGCCACCGCCTTCGTATCGCACGTGGACTTCGTCGGCAACCTTCAGCTCGTCATGTGCCGTTTGGCCGAAGGACATTTCTCAACTTAACCTCACTCGCAGTTTTTAACGCTGCGTTTTTAGCCTCTTGTGTTCAACCTTTAACGCATCGGCGCCTAATCTTTTTAAACCTAAACTTACGTTGTTAAGCCTCACGCCGCTTCTCGGCTCTCTCACCGCAGAGGAGTAAGCGGGATAAGGCTCAGTAGGAGTCCCGCTGAGCAATAGCACAATGAGACTCGGTGCGTTTCACTCGATCTGCGCTTTTTGAAGTCATTGACCATTGTAATGAAATTTACGGTTGAACCCAAGAGGAAGGAAATGTGACGGTTAAAACTGAGGGTGCTGAATAGACGCCTGAAATCCCGACCTTGTCCGCTAGTAACTTAGCCTCTTTTTATCCATTGGAACTCCAACACGGATATAAAATTTACCTGATTCTGGTATTGATGTAACGCTTTGGTTACTCTTAAAGCTCGACTTTCAGTAGGCATATCAATTTAATTCTCTCGCCCAGCCCTTTCAGGTAGTGATAAGGAGAATAACAAAAATACTGGGGGTTCAGTTTTTATCTTCATTCTTATAACATTAAAAAATAATTATTATGCCAATGAATTAATTTTACCGTACTCGACAATAGCACATTTGTCGTGCTAGAAAGGAGAGCTAAATATAGTTTACCGTGTGGCGATGTTTTAAAGCTAAGTTACGCGTGGATGATGTTTTTAGGAAGAAAAGGAGAATTTGGGGCGTCTATTTTTTTTCTTATTGTGATGACTGAACGTTGTAAAGGGGTATTTCATCTGATCTGATAACGACAGATCTAACTGCCGTTGTTAGCGATTGGCCTTACCAAAGAACTGTGTGTTTCTTTGTCTTGCATGTTTTGTTCATATGAGGAAAAGAGGGATAGAAAAACCAGGAGACTGTCAAACGCATCCGAAGCGGGTGTGTTTTTATATCTATCCCGCAAATTGATTTTTTATGAGAGGGAGAAAGACAGAACCGTTTTAAGTGACCGGGAGACCATGCTAGATAAATTTTCTAGCTTCCGTACCATTTCCGATTCTTTTCGCGATCTGGGGAATGTTTCCTTCGAGAGAGACATTCTTTCTAGTTTCAAATCATAGCTTTTATTATGTCAGGATCAATATTTTATTTGAATTATCTATTTCAAGAAGTTCTAGCAAAGCGAAGTTTTCGGATTTAGTACCCCTAAATAACGTAACTGTAACAGTATTATGTCGATAACTCTACTTTTAAATATGTTTGCATATCTGCCTTGATATTATTGTTTTTGTATTTATGTCATTTGTTAAGTCACTGCATATTTTATTGGCTGGGTACTACGTTCTTTGAACAGTCTTCTTATCGGTTTAAGATTTTTTTCAACGTCTCTTTTCTCAGATGATTGACTAAAGGCTAAAAACAGCCTGTTTAAAAGCAATGTATTATTAACCTCACGTGCCATTTGACAAACCGGTAGCCGTAAAGCGATACTACCTTAAAGTAATTCAAGCCCATTTTCCTTAATTTTATTCAGATATCCATCCCTAGAGGCAATTTTCGTCACATAACGAAAAGTCGCTTTCACCTGTTATTATTTTTATAATATGCTTTGCGGTGACTATGAAAAAGTCAAGTTGAGATCCCAGGGAACAATTTACTGTATTCTCAATTATGGTATTGACAGTGGAGTAAGATAACTGAAAAATGGCTTAATCCTTGTAACGTAGTATAATTTATGTGGGTAGAGAAAATTATTTTTAATACTAGAGGGGTGGTTAAAGGAGAGACTTTTGAGGTAATATATTATATCAGTAAGAGAGAGCTGGAAATTAAACGTTGGTTTGTTTCCGCTACTGCATTTGTTTAAAATGTTGAGTGTTTGCTGTGTGCAAATCACAGAAAGAAGATTTATTTAGTGTGTTATTATTGATTCTCTTGTGGGACGATTCATGATCGTTGGCTTGGACCTGGTACCAAATGTGATGTTAAGAAACTCTTAGGTCATGTAGTTACATCTAGTCATTTGCATCTCAGGATGTTCCTTCGACTGGGTATATCTGACATCTTCATTCTTTATTTATCGTCTTTCTGCTGTTTCATATATATCGCATACCTAACTAGTTAAACGGCTTGCGTTTGTTTCATGCAGCCGTTGCTGTATATTTTACTGCGGAAATTTCAACGTATGTTGAGTTATTCAGTATTGCCCAAATTTAAAATGCATCTCGTGGCTTTTCTGGGTGATTTTTGATTATGGCATTGTTGTTCCAAGAAATTTACATCCGTAGTTCCAGGAACTTGGCTGCACATTCGGCAACGCCACCGCAGTGCTGAATCGCTACAACAGGAGGACCTTAGTCGACGACGTAATACATTCAACGGAGTTTTCAATTTTCTTTTGCTGATGAATATCTGCTTGTGGTTTCTCATTTTTCATATGCCATGAAAAAACATGAGCCTCTTTCGCAGAAAGCGAAACAGTAATGCAACGGCAGGATAACGATTTCATACCTCACTGTAGTGAGGTAATTTCGCTTCTTAACTTTACTGCTTCCTGAATTCGGATTTTGTAGAAAACGTAGTCTTACTAGAGGACAATACTAGCTTTTCATGGACGTTGAATTAACGATGACAACCATTTTTCCGTTTTTAAAAGTATGTTTTTGTATCTGTGAGAAAGAAGCGGATTTTTGTAAGATAGCGTATGTTGATGCGACCCGGTGAATAGTAACGAGGATAAAACAATGATAAATACAAACTTGATGTGCTCACCTTTTTATTTTGAAGTATACACTTCATTCGCGATGGAAAGTGACCAAGAAAAATTAATCTCGACGACTTAAAATGCTTCCTTGACATTTTCGAGTTTTATTTATTAAAAGATATTCTAATTTTTTACAAACTGTGTTCACTGTATTTATGTATATGAGGTTCCACGACTGTTGATAATGACGCATGACTTTGGTTACATGACAAATATTGGAATCAGCATTTTCAAAGTCCCTCTGGGCGGGGGACTGGTGGGGAATCCCCGAGTGACAGCAGCGACCCTCCTTGAGGGGGCCGGGGTCGCTGCGGTTCGGCACAGGAAATTTGAAAGGTGGAAATTTCCAGATACTGTGTTCCAACCCTCGTTGCCAAGTCGGACGGAGTGAGGCACAAGCCACGAAATCTAGAGAGCCTCACAGGGAGAGATGCATCAACTGCTACGTCACCCTTGCTTCCCACCAACCAGCGTTGCTAGTTTCATGCATCTCACGAATCAGCGCACAGCGCGGGAATAACTTGTCGCCTCTCTCCCTATGAGGCTCTCTAACGAAACCTAACTCAAATTAGGTTATACCCTGACCCAACGGTCGCCAGGCAAGTCGTATTCGGCTTGACGAGCACCGAGCGGAGCGATGGTCGTTAATTCTCAGAATTCAATGAAAGCTTGAATTTGAGTGGAACACAAGAGGTATATACAATGTCACCTTTGAAATTTATAGTGTGACGAGAAATAATTGTGTGGCCTTTTTATGTGATGAATGATAATTGTTGCTTTGAAGAATGACAATTCTTGTGTTAGATTTTTTCAAGCCTGCATTTAAGTGTGCTGTGTTTCGTTGACCTATGATGAGTATGTATGCAGCTAGGATAACAATCGAAATTTGTCAGGAGGTGCTGGATGAGATGTGATATATTCGTGAGAATATAGTTCAGGTTGGAGATCCGGAACTATTTGTGAGCATTTGTTGAATTGTTGAAGCCTTTTGTAGATTTTAAATAGTAAGGGTGGCGTGAAGTCGACGAGTAAGTTTAACCCCAAATTATGGACTTAATGTCTCATCTGAAAAATATGAATAATGACTTTGCAAATTGGGAGATCGTAGAGGCAGTGTTTCTAATCTCTTTTTTTTCGCATTTGGAATTAATTAATTCGAAGGACTATTTTATTTAATCCCTGATGAAACAAAAATCACTGACGCGTGTATGAATATTTCGAAAGACTTTTTTTTTTGAGCTTATCTGAGCGTCATTTAGCTCATTTCTCATTACTTTTTTCTTTTGGACTTACTTAAAACTTGAAGTCCCGGTCAAAGAATCAAATTTTCCCGATATCTACGTTGTTCGATTGAGTCTTTTGCATATCTTCCAAAAAATGTCATATCTTATTTTTGGAGGGACAGGTTTTGGAGCTGTACCTCGTAGAAAATGGGCTTTTTAGGGCATAAGCGCCCATATCTCGTTTAGTTGGAGAATCCTTTGAAAAATGACTGTAAAACCTTTTCGAAAACAGGGTACAGGTTTAAACGTTCTGCCGAGAATGGTTAATTCTTCCCAAACTCTTGGCTATCCGATCAGTGTTCGACTAAACCACACCATAAGTCTGATTCTCTTGTGTGGCTTTAATGTCTTTTTATCAACAAGCATCCGATTTTTCATTTTTGTCATCAAACGCGGGCGTAAATCTTCGACGAGAGTTTTTCCATGTACTATGATGGCTATTTTACATCCTTGTCACGCCCGTTGGAAAAACATTTTTGAAAGAACATGAGCACAGGAGTACAGGAAATAGGTAATTAGCTCTTAATTATATTTATATATGATCACCAACTCGCCAGAACGCTCACATTGTAGAAGGATTACCGTACATCGCAATATTTTGAATCCTATGAATGCACAGTGCTGTTTTCTTCAGCTTCGCGCACTCAAAATTATTTCGATGTAGGCTGTGCTTTCGTGTATGAAACCGTATCTTCCAAACTAAATCAAAATTTCGAAGCAAAGTAACTAAAACTTGTTATCTTAAATTGTTGGGTTGATCGGCGTATCGCGCTTTACTTAAAAAGATAAAACTGAAAAATCCTTTTTTTTTTAAATTAAACTACCATTTTTTGGATTGTGCCACAAGATACATGATGAAGTATCAACCCATCTTTCCTTTATCAGAGAGCTCATTATTCCTTCTTGATCTTTTTCAAACAAGTTCAATTCATGTTTTGCTAGGAGTGTCGCCGTAAGTTGACCTGTTTTAGTAAAGTCAAAGCAAATATCTGAGCATAAGTTTTATGACGTTTTATCCAAACCTATTTTCTCAACACCTTTATAATTTTCGAGGGCGATGAGTTTTTTTTTGTTTTTTTTTTAGCTTTCTGTCTTCCATTCCAAACGTCTTTATACGAGAGGTTTGCGTGATTTTATACTTGAGTTACTTGGTTAAACGACTTTTGACGAGGACGCTTTTGGAAATTTTGTGTAAGGTAACGATGAAGAGGGGAGGACATCTTAGTACCATTATGTATCTGTTCATTATCGCTTTATCATAATGGATACATGTGAAATAAAGAGAAATCACTCTGAACATTGCCAACGCCTTATTTATTCTCGTTCGTTTCGCCTGTATTCAAGAGCTGCAAATTAAAGCAACCAAGAAAAATTTTCACCACGTTCTTTTCTTAGCGTTTAACACTGTAAAAGACACTGCTTGTACAATTTTCCTCGCGTGGTCGTGTCGCGCGTGATTTTGAGTTTCCCGCTCAAGTTGCATGAGTGCTTTTGGTCAGAGAACTGAACCAAATTTAGTTCACTTTCGATCTTTTCACTGTTTCCGCTTCCGGTGATCTGCTTTTGCTCAGGGTTAGAGGCCTAGGCCTCTACTCAGGGTCTGCTCAGGGTGCGTCGGCTCTTATGGCACTTCCGCTGCTCTTATTTTAAAGGTCACGTGACCATTTAGTTCGGGGGAGCAGCCACGCGTGGCGCTACAGTCGCGTTGCCAACACTTCGAACTCAAA
>Ga0058701_10002002_pt1 | contig 15071 bp, 12 predicted proteins | sample AgamicOrMae_FD_97039 | JGI IMG/M metagenome (GOLD analysis project Ga0058701, IMG submission 97039) | Agave microbial communities from Guanajuato, Mexico - Or.Ma.e | ecosystem: Host-associated > Plants > Phyllosphere > Phylloplane/Leaf | place: Guanajuato, Mexico | collected 2012-06-04
GAGCAGAAAGCATTGGCGAGATAGTACACTATTTCGCAATAGTTTCGTTTAATTTTGGCATCAAAATTTCCCCTTAGAAGTGCGCCAATTTTTGATTAGTTTTTACCCGGAAACCTAAGCAGTGACGCTATTTCACACAGTTGTCAGTTGGCGCAAGTTTTTCCATCTTCAGGAGCGACGCCATCACAGGCCTCCTCTCCTGGCTTTCGTAAAATTTTCTTTTTTGTTGCCGTCAATCTCTGTTTTCTGTTCATGTAAGGGCATGTGTAATGTCCTCTGTGTAGCCTTCTGAGTGGTTCGATGATCGGTTCTTATTTCGAAATCGATGACTTCAACAGTTATATCGTTCAGTCCTTCCTTTCATTGTACCTTCTTAACCAGTGACCCTTCAGGTGCTTGAGTAAACTGCGTGATCACATAAACACAACATTCTGGTTCCCTTGGGTTAGGATGTGTTGTTGGTGGTCGAGAGTACCTTGCTGATGTCAACCGAGACTTTTGACATTGAAGGTCATGCATTTGATTTAACATCATACTCCTTCACACAAGTTTATCTTTATGGTCTTTATTTCTTGTTAATTGTTGGTAAATAAATTAATTTTACATTAAAAATCAACTGTCTTGCAGCTAGATTGAATTGCAAGGGTTGTCATTGCCTTCTTTACAACCATTTACATTATTTGGTATACTGCTTGTCATTTCCTTTTAATGGCATTCAAATGAACTGCGGGCTTTTATGAGTCTCCATTTTTTTAAATTAAACATGTTGGAACATTTCAATTACATCTACATACTTCATTACAATTTCTTCACTTTTTTCAGTCTATTTATCAGTACCAACTCACTTTGAGTTGATACTTACCTTTAGAACTCCTCTCAGGTAAAAATTAATCTCCTGATAGCATCATTTAAAACTAGTGTATCACCTCTGTCGTTTAACCAAAACCCTCATTTATTTTTTAGTTATTTTACCATACTATTCATTTGCAATATTATTTGGTCGATTTTCTGTTCAGATGGCGGAATTGGGAAATCTTTTCCCCGTTCTGCGCGGCGGCGCGAAAATCCTGGACCAGCGGCACCCCCGAAGCATGACCCGATTCGGAAACAAAATCCACAGAAAAGCAAAGCTTTTGACAAGAGACCTCGACCCCGCGGTTCTTGTATGGCAAGTGGAACGGCGTGTTCCCAGGTAAGCAATTTTGCAATTACCTTAAGGTAGTCCCGTCACGAAGGTCGAAGTTGTTGTTAAACCCTCAAATTTTAACAGAACAATCTGTAGATCAAAAAATCACAAGTAAAGGGTAGGCCAACGCAGAAAATTTGAAACGTGGTACATCCGAAGTTTACATTGGTCGTGTGGAAAAACGTCAAAAATAGGAGTTTTGTACGTGTTTTTTTCAGTATTTGATACGGGCCTTCATTATCCACATGCACCTTTCCCAATCATACCCTCAGGACAAAAGTATATTACTTTTCATCTAACACATTTTCTCGATAGACGCACCTATTGGCGGCAATATAATCACTTCTCAGTCTTTTGCACTATCAGCCATCGCAGTGTGACAGACTTTTTTCCAAGTCTACCCGCGGCACAAGAATAACATTTCTATAAAGCTCATTATTTTATTTTATTTTTTTCGCGCACCCAACGCAGGAAAAGCGCAGCGAGTAGTTACAACTTTCCAAACGCTTTGTCAAAGTTTTATTAGAACTTTGTGAGGAGTTTAATTGCATCAATCATTAGTATTTTGTGTGAAATGCGGGCTAAAAATTCGTTTAGAAGATATATTCCGAGGTATTAACCTCTCGATTCAATTTTACAACTCTATTTTGAACACAATATAATTAACAATTAATTATATGAATTATAATATAATGAGGTACCACAAACGACTTGAGCGTTTATTAGAACTTTGGCGAAATTTTAAAGTACCGTTAGCGCTGAAAAAATAGCGGCGCTATGGTCGCTAACGAGTTTAGTTAGCGTAGCGCGCAAACGCTAATGCCATCCGAAAACATTAGCGTGCTAACGCTAAAATACCGTTAGCATTAGCGACCGTAGCGCCGCTAACGCTAAATTAGCGATGCCAACCCTTGTTTGACGTTTGAGCTCCGATTTTTTTTTCTTACGGAGTCCCCTTAGCCTCAGCCGATGTCTGAGAGCCCAGAGCTCTATGTAGACAGGGGTTGGGATAGGGTAGGGGAAGGGTGTATAATTTTTTAACCAATTATTCTGTGTGCAGGTAGGAGAGAGTGAAGCCGAGTATGGTTCAGTCTTTTCTCCTGGAAGTAAAAAACATAACTTAAATCACTTGTTGAACTTCCATTACGCCCCTCGTCAAACCACCCAAAGCCACCAATGGCGGAGTGGTGGGGCCGGCGCGTGTGCACGCTTCCTCCTCGGATCCTATCCGCATAAGTACAACAAGGAGCAGTTTCTTCAAGCCAAGTGAGTAAATTTTCTCCTCGCTGCAACTCTCAAGAACGAATTTTAACTCTTCTTTTTGTTCCAGCTGCCAATTCGTTGTAAAAGCTGGCGCGGATTACCGCCAATATCTGTGTAATCCTGACCAGCTCGTGGATTGGGACCACATTGAGCAAATAGTAAGTGGTCTGAACTAACCTCACACAGCTAAAATGTGGGATAGTTTTTCTGTAAATCCATTGAAGACTCACTAACCAGCATTCTTATGGTTTATTCTAAGTAACTGGATTTATTTTATAAAATTTAAATATAAAATATTGAAACTTTTGTGAGACTCCCCAAAGCGCTGTAAGCTGTGATCGTCTTATCTGTGTATTTGGAATTAAAAGGAGTATGATTGTTTTTCAGCGAGTGATAAGCGCGGAAGTACCATCTTGTCCGATTTGCTTATATCCACCAGTTGCCGCAAAAATGACGCGTTGTGGCCACGTGTTTTGTTGGTCTTGCATTCTGCACTATTTGGCACTCTCGGATACGGCTTGGCGGAAGTGCCCGATCTGCTACGAAGCGGTGCACAAGAAAGATTTGAAGAGGTAAGTGTTCACGGTTGCGATGAGGTGTGTTCCGAACGCGATTCTCATTGTGGAATTGTCTCAGTGTGATGGCGATGGCGACCAAGTCTTACGACGTGGGCGATATGATCGAGATGCGCCTGATGCGGCGCGAGAAAGGCTCTCTGCAAGTGATTCCCGTGGAGCAGTATGAACAGTGGCCCAAGCGCAGTCTCCTCACAGTCGCCGACCGAGTGGACACGGCCTACGCGAAACTGCTCGAAGCCGACGCGCACCAGGTGACTTGAATTCGAATATTCTTGAGTGGTTCGGTGGCTGTGTTGGCCAGTGTTGTTCACGCTCCATATTTTTAGGTTATGGAAATCCTGAAGCGAGAGCGGAGTGAGTTGGAAGAACAGTTGGAAGCCGGGAAGGACACTGAGGAAGTTTGCTTCGTGGAATCGGCTCTGACGCTGTTAGCTGACAGAGAGGCAGCGGCTCAGGTAACTAAACGTTTACGTGAGACGCTTGTTTAGAGTCACTTTAACGGGTTGTAACCCCAAAGAGCAGGAATTCCTTGAAAAATTGTAGAATTTCCTTCGTCTGATGAAGCCGCGGGAAACTAACGAACCACACCTGGGAAAATTACTTCATATCAATTTCAACAAGATTGTTTGGAATGTAGGGGATTTAAATCAAGGTTTATTGCGAACTTGGGTTAAGTTAACCAAAGTACATCTCAAACCTGGGTTACCTTAAGATAGGCATTTTTAAACCTAAGGTCAGCGTGATTGCAAGTAGTTGTAGCAATATTTTTAGTGAATAATTCGCAAGCTGTGATTCTTTTGCGTTGAAAATCCCGAAAACGGCCCTTGAAACCAAGGAAACGCCTTTCGGCCAATGCGTGTACCTAACTTTCTAACCTTTTTTTTATGTGTGAAGGTTCAGGACCTGAAGAATGGGGTAGATGAAAACGCCGAAGAAGTTGCCCAAGTGCTTGACAAAGAAGTGAGCAGTTCATCAGCTCCTGATCCGGTGAGTCATCTTCACATCTGCGAAGCTTGCTTTTAAAAAGTGTTCAAATTTTTGTTTCAAAAATTAAAAAAAAATTAAGTTCCAAATTTAGTTTTTCTCGTGACGTGGGAGTCGTAATGATATTATAGGTGAAACGTATTAGCACTGTCTCTGTTGAAATTTGGGATTCAGCCCTCATTTGATCCCTCTCATAATTTTTATTTTCATTTACCTAAAATAGCACGAATGGTATTGACACTTCAAATTGTAGATTTGTGCTTTTCCTCCCTTAAAAAATTTAAAGAAATAAGGAATGGGCACTTGTACGAGTTTTGGTTGCTCTGATGTGCAGTGTTTCCAAGGCGATTATCTTTTTGGAGGCGAAGGCGAAGAGGTGGAAACTGACGGTGCGAAGGAAGCAAGGTTGGCGCCGCTTTATTTTTTGGTTTCTTAATAAGTTTTTAAAAAAAGTTTAAAGACATCTAAAGGAGCAATTTCGTTCCAGGGAAAGACAAGATAGTGGCAGCTCCGAGGAAGTAAACAACATAACCTCGGAAGATCTGGAGCCGAGCTCAAGTCAGCAGCCCGTGAAAACGTTTTATTTCTACCAAGGTAATGTATTAAATGAACCTGCTTCTGGAAAGGCACTCCAAAGGTTGCGTAATGTACTTCTAGTGTTCTAACCCTGCTCTTAAATTGCGAGGATAAACATGTTCCTGCGAAGGCATGACTTGATTGCTTCGATTACAGCGGCGGACGGTCAGCACATCTATCTCCACGGCCTGAACGCGCGGATGCTGGAGCTGGGCTACGGGTCCCTAGACAAGTGCCCCCCGACGTTGACCGCCCGGATCGTCGAGAAGGAGTTCGGCACCATGACGACGGAGCTGCGGCGCCGCCTGCGCCACCTCCAGCACCTCCCGATCACCTGCCCGTTCGAGGTCGCGGAGGTCAAGCTCAACCCCCCGATCATCCCGGACTTCGCCGTGGACGCTTACAGAGGTAAGTCCCTCTCCTCTCGCAACGTAGTCCTTTGTAGAGGATCTCCTCGCAACAGCGCCGCGTTGATGACGGACAAAGCAGCTGACGGGGCGATCGGTGTTGCAGATCAGCTGGAGGTCCGGCAGCGCAAGCGCGCGAAGAGGGCTCAAGAAGAGAGGCGGCGGGAGAGGAAGATCAACGAGGAGGAGAATCGGCGCTGGGGCCGCAAGCCCTCCCCAAGGATCCGCATCGGCTCGCACGTCCAGTTCCCCACCTGCGGCACGGGCACGGGCACGGGCTCCTCGCCTCCGCCTCCTGTGTAAGTCTCGACTTCCCCTCCGTTTGTTGGTTGGCGTCTCGTCTTCGTCTGACAGCTGTTTGTTTGCAGCGGCGAAGTTTCCAAGTCTCCTTCGATGTCGAGCGTCGCCAGCAGCGCGTCCCGCTCGCCAGTCAATCTCTCCCTTGAGAATCTGAGCCTCAACGACGCCGTTCCCCTCTCAGAAAGCGCTTCATCCAAAGATAACGGTCCGTCTTTCGCTCAGGTGAGGAATCAAAAGGCTTCACGTAAATTGATCCTATCAAAGCTAGTTTGAAATCCCGCTCCTGTGTCGGTGGCTCTTTGACCGCTTTCGATGAGCGAATGGCTTGTTGCTGGTTGGCAGATGCTTCGAACAGCTCCTGCGGCGGTCCCGAGCTGGGGGCCCCGCCCGGGGTCCAGTCCACCCAGGTACACGTCGGTGACGGGCGCCGCAGTGACGGCCCGGACGGTTCGCCAGCGCCGCCACTCCGACAGCGACCCGGAGCCCGAGGCGGAGCCCGAGGCGTCCGCCCACGCGCCCTCGTACAGCCAGAGCTTCATGGAGTCCATCAGCCGCGCCATGGCCGAGCACAGCGCCGTGTCCGCCTCTGCGGAGGCTGACCAGCAGCCCAAAGGCGGCAAAAAGAAGAAGAACAAGTGCAAAGTGCTTTTTGTAACAGCAAGGGCATGTAGCGGCAAGTAAATGACATTTCCACGTCGTAGCGGTCGAAACGGATCATGCCGGAAACGAGAATTTTACTTCGCTATTTTAGGTTTCTATTCCATCACCGTTTTTTGGGTTTTAACGTCTGTAATTGTTTATTTTCCAGGATTTTTGTTTTGTTTTTTTAATTACCGAAGCTACCATACAGAAAACAAGCGTGTAAAGGTCCACTTCAGTTACTTAACTCTGTTTCGCTTCATTTCATTGGTTAGCTCAAGTAAACCAAACTTTATTTTTACCCTCTGTGGTTAGCGATGGTGAATTATAATCAAATAATTATTATGGAAGCGGCTTGTATGTTCTCTGCCTCTGTAATCCAAATTACCCCAGATTATTTAAAGCGAAAGGAACCCTGGTCAAAGTAGATCATCACTGCAACTCGCTGTTTATTTTCAACTATTGTATTTATTTACAAACAGATAAATTTTAGGCGTTTCGTGTTCTGCAATGGCGAGCCAGTCAAGCAGGTTTTCTGGGGTTCGCACTTAAGTCTGCCTTAATAATTTGGAACAGGTTGAACGGCAGAGCCATTGTATAGTGGAAAAGTTCATCTTTATTTCTTGCCGCTGAGACGAATATTGTATGTGCTTGAAGTACGTACGAAGAGAAGGTCATCCTCTCAAACAAAGGAGATTTGTTTCAAAATTTGTTTTCGTAAATTTAAGTGTGTAGGAAGAGGTTCCAAAAAATAAACATAGAACAATCATGAAAAACCAACTTCGATCGATAAGCTAGCTTTGTTGATACCAAAGTGCTACCAGTCGAAATAATTCAGTCTTTTAATTTTATCGAAATTTCCCGGTCACGTGAGATGAAGATCGTATTTATTTAAACTATGTGCAGTTAATTATTTTCTAACGTGCGGATGCTAACTTGCTTTTCTTCGCAGTAGTAGTAGAAGATTTGCTGTTGATGTGATATGGCGTCTGTTGGAGCCATGCACATCGACTTGGAATCTCCATCTGATTTTTCGGTGTTACCTTAATAAAACGTAGTCAACGCATACTGATGTTTCCGACCTTTTAGGCCCTGCTGGAATTTCTGCTCGCGTTTGTCTGTTGGCCTTCGGGAATTGAGGTGCTTTCGCTGGAAGCAATCCTCCCCACGGCCGACGAGCAGAAATTCTGGCAGTGCTAAGGCGAAATCTGTTTGAAAGACAAAGCTATTTGGCAAATCATGTCCTTGAAGTTGAGATCCATTTTTTTTTTCCACGAAATGTTACACTATGGGACTATAGAAATAAATGGATTTCCTTGGTTAACTAATTTTGATTGATTTTGTAATTAACCTGATCTAGAGGTTCATCGTTGTCGAGAGTACACAGCTCGCGGCGGTCAACCAGTCTCGCTCTAACAAAGGAACATGTGCTCGTCAAAAATTCAGAAAGAAACAAAGGAAAAACACCTGTGTAGAGGTTTCGAGTGTACCTCATGCCTGCCTGATGTTCTGCAGCCTAGATGCCTTCGAAGTTTGACGTTTTGGAGAAGACGGCAATGAAGGCGCTCTTTGCTGGATCGTCATTTTGACTTGATTTCAGGCTTTTTGAACTTGGAAAGAGTTTCTTCTTCTCCCCTTATTGTGATACAAGCCAGAAATAGTCGAAATGGACTAAGAGCCGTGAGCGCCTTTCTTCGGTCCTCTTCAAAACGTCAAACTTTTCCACCTCAAGGGGGCACACTACCAAGATTAATTCATGGATTACTTTGCAGATATCAGCAAGTTTTAGAAGGAACATCTGCATTTTTTTTCCCTAAAGAGCTTTTTTTTTCTCAATATCCTGAAAATGTCGGTCGGTTGCATGACGCAAGTAACACTAAAAATTTCATTGTATAATCAAAAAAAGGCGGCTTTTTTTTCCCCTTGCGGAGGGAGATGTCGACTCATTGCTGAACATAATGATAATATTTACAATTATCAGCAAATTGGATTTAAAAAATCAACATTTTTTAACTGGAGAATGCGAATTAATTCAAAGTAGTTCTTTAGTTAAATTTTATTGGTGTTATCAGCTACCTTCAGGAATATTGTTTTTGTTGTCCCGAAGTTGCGTCATGCTGTAAGGCATCATCCACTAAGGTCGAGGATTTTCTTTGTTTAAATATTGGGTATTTCCATCGTTCTTTGTTACAACTGAAATCTTATCGTGAGCGAAAGTAAAAGCGCGGAGAGAAGATAAAATGAACTATCATGGTGAAAGGAGCAAGATCTATGGAAACATTGAGGGAATTAAAATCTTTCCATGATGAAAAAAAAAAAAAAAACAATACCAATTGGGAACTCTCCATAAACATTTTATTACAAAGTAATTTTCCAGGTAAAATTAGGACTAGTTCAAGGTCAATCTAATGAGGGGGAAAAGTTCATTGGTAAAGGCAGACCTGTCACATACAGGTCTTGACATGTGAGAAAAAGAAGATTCATGGCTGTAGTGGACACATAGAAAATATAACTTTTCATAAAGAACAAGTACGATTTGGATGTCATAGAACAATGATTTCTCAACTAACAAGCATGAAACAAATTACTCAATGTCTTCCACCTCCAAACTGTGAAGTCCCATCTGCAATACAAAACAAAACATGATGTAGTAAGCGCTACTGAAATTAATTCAAATATTGAAAAAAATCTTTGCAGAACATACCTGGCCCTGTCCTGGCAGACGTTGTATCAATAGTTCAAATACTTCTGGCGGCAGTGTCTGCTGAAGAACTTGCAATAATTGTGCGGGTTGCCGGCATACCCTAACAGCATTGCTCAAGTGCTCAACACCTTCAACAAAGTCTCCACTGGCCAACTTTAACTCGCCAAGCTGAACCTAAAAACAAAAGACAAATTTGTTTTAGAAAACAACAAAACAATCTGATGAAGAAAAGGAAGCACCAAAACATAGGAATTAGCAAACACAATCCTAACCTCTTGAAGGAAGTATTGTTGCATTTCTTGGGCGTTTCCTAAGTTAGGGATTCCACCCCGGGCGCTATTGCGTGCAGCTTCATTGGCCCTGCGACCTGCAATGCGATGAAATCGTCAATTGAGGAGACTAAACGCATGAGATCCTTGAAAAATTACAAGACATCCACCCAACACCAAAATAAGGTGACGATCCGTCGGCCTCGGAAATCGAGTAAAAGAAACGAACACAACGGAATGTCTGAGAAAGCAATAAATAGATATGTGATCCATCACGAGTCAACACTTAAGGCAAACATAACCAGAAGTACTCACGCTCTCTTAATTTTTTCTTGAAATTGGGATCACTCCTTCGTTGTCTGTCAAAGTACAAACAATAACCCAAAAACAAGGTTCCAGCGACGCCCGCTACGACGCCAATTGCCGTTTTCGACATAGTGGTCATGATTTAAAGTTAAGTTAACCGATCAATCTAAATTTTCTAATCCCACAACAACCACCATTACCACCACAGAGAGTGAAGTCTGTTCTTCTATGTTCAGACAACAATTGAGCACCTTGAAAAAAATTTGACCATAATATGACCGTCTTATTTTCTTATTTTTTTCGTCGTCGTTCAGGCTGATATTTTACAGAATAGTATTTATAAACCTATCAATTAATCTGTCAATTTATTGTTTTCGTGTGAAAAACGATTGGCCCACGTATATTTTTTTTGGAAAATTACGGAAGAGAGCCGCAATGTGAAGCTCAATTTTTCATACTCTAAATTAAAGGGCCGTATTTTGATCTGATTTTGATAAACTATCGCGGAAATCATATTTTAAGTTGTATTGTAAAAATGACCGCTCTCACTGATTGCATATTATTTTAATATCAAAAAATTATTACAAAATACTGCGTCTTTTTAAAAATGCTGTCTTAGTTGTTTTACGCTCTCTTTGAGGTGTGTTTTTTATTTTTCTTTTTGTTCAGAGACGCCATTGGTTCATGTTCCTCGGTACATCTACACAAAGGATCATCCGAAAAGTAATCATTTTTGAGTGTTAAAATTATTCGTGCCGATGTCCAGTGCTCCGCAAATTGCAAACGTGTGTGCCTTCTTTCTCTCAAGAAAGTTTTGGAATAAATTATCGCGCACTTTGTTCATCTCCCTCAGAGAGCGTGACAGTACAAGCCGATAGGCGATAGGCCTCAGCTTCAGCGCAGCGTAGGCTTAACGCGGGCCTGTGTAAAGTTTTCTGCAACAACAGCGAATGAATGCTGTCCTCACTCTCAGCGCCCGAAAGTCCTCGGCAGTAATTTCTGCATAGCGCCCTGCGTCTTGCCTCCAGTCAGCAGTGCTAGCACAGTGTACATGTATCTTGCGGAATGGCGAGCGAGGCCTAACCTAATGTTTGGGTTAGCTATCTTATGGGTGAATGCTTTTCTTGCAGAAGACCTGGAAGAGTGGCCTCCACAGGCATTGTGGAGGCGCCTAAGGGACATGAGGGTAGGACTGTCCAGGACCGATGTTCCCAATATTTGAAAATGGCTAATATGAAAATGGCCAATCCTATCAAAGGACTTGTAAGCAAGAAAAAGAAGAGGTACACTCAGGATGGATTTGACCTGGACCTCACATGTATCCTTTTTTGCTGCCAAGCACATTAATCATACCTTTGATACGTACTCTTTTATGTCACCGTTGGAGCCAGTGTAATATGTACACCTTGACCACCTCCAGGTGGTATTGTACTGATTTTGTCATCCAGCTGATTTTAAGGTCATAGTTGACATTGTGTTATGCTTAAATGTGTGGATTTTTAGGGTGTGTGATTGATCAACTTTGCTGACTATCATTGAGAATTTTCCTTGACAGATGCTTTCAGACATTTGCAATAACCTCATTGCAATGGGGTTTCCAGCTGAAAAATTAGAGGGTGTGTATAGGAATCATATAGATGATGTTAAAAAGTTCCTTGAATCAAAGCACAAGGATCATTATAAGATTTATAATCTGTGCTCTGAGAGGTCCTATGACCCAAGTAAATTTATGGAAAGAGTGGCAAATTACCCTTTTGATGACCACAATCCTCCTAAATTAGAGGATATTAAGCCATTCTGTGCCGACGTTCATGCCTGGTTAGAAGAGGATGAAAGGAATGTGGCAGCAGTTCACTGCAAAGCTGGAAAGGTAAGGGAAATCCATTGTTTACCTTCTGAGATGTTCTTGTGGTTTTTTAGTTTGGTGGGAGGTGGAAGAATGGACCATCTTATGCAGATAAGCCTTTGGCCTTGATCAGGAATATTTGGCTTACAATGCAGTTAACCATTCTCTGTATTGATTTTGCTGAGTTCATTCTATAGCCACTTTTTGCTACAATCATGTCATTGTCAGTTTAAGCCTTTTTTTGCAATTCAACTATATTTTTGAAAAAATATTTGCATATGTTACTTTTGGAGCAAGACTGAATATGTATCCAACTTGGTACAGTACCTTTCTGAGATGAAAGTCAGGTGTAAATCTAAACAAAAATCTTTGTAGATGTTATCTACATGAGAATTTTTTAGCTCGTTTGCAGTAGTACTTGCTTGAAATTTTCAAGTTGAAGGATCAGTTGAAAAAGTGTTGATGATGTTGTCAGTGCAGTTGTTGCCAAATTTGTAGTGCTGACCTTTTGAGTTATTACTTTAAAAAAAAATGTTTTACCACTAGTTGCACACCATCAATTCTGTCCTAACTGTAGCACAATTTATTTGTATTAACTGTTGTGTTTTGTACATCTTGTAGCAAAGTATTGACTAATTTTAGAAGCAATAGTACTAACCTCAAAAATTTGTTTTTCAGGGACGAACGGGTGTGATGGTGTGCTGCTACATGCTCCATGCCAGAATGTTTCCGACTGCAAGTGAAGCTCTGAATTACTACGGTCAAATGAGGACCACCGACGAAAAAGTAAGAGACTTCGATCGTAGGAAAAGATAGCCTCGTATCGTTGTGCGTAGGACAGAGAGCGGCGTGTCTATTCCGCTTAATGAAATCGTACGTCTGTCGCAGGGTGTAACTATTCCCAGTCAGCGCCGTTACGTTGAATACTACGCCAGCCTAGTTCAAGAGGATCAGGAGTACCAGCCAGTGTCTCTAGAACCTCTAGAAATTAAACTAGAACCTCTCCCAGTTTTGAACGGAGCTCAGAGCAGTAAGTAGCTCGTCGATTTTCGTGTTTTCCGGAAACCGTCCTCGTCTCACTCTCACTCTATACTTCTGTTTAGGTATAATATGCACCATCTCCGTTGCGTCAAAGAAAATATTCACATCACCGCCGCAGGAGGTCAAGAAGGGCGCGCCCAGCCTTACCATCAATATTAAGGACTATGTCAAAGATTGTGTCTATTTAGAAGGAGATGTAAAAGTTGAAGTCTTTAGTAAATCGAAGATAACCAGAAAGGTAAGGCACTCCTTTTCTGCAAAGCAAATTTTCCTTCTCAAACTCCCACGAAGAGGAGACCATAACGAGTTGCTTTTCGCAGAGGCGCATTCTACAGTTTTTCGGTTCGAAACCCTCCTGTTGTATTGTTGGCTGCGGGAGACCGTATGATGGCTATCTTTCTATAAGGGATGTGTTCTCTGCGAATTTTCGGCTCTTAAGAAAATTTCTTTTGTAATGTATAAATCATTTTTTAAATCTAATGTACGCTAGTCTTTTCAAAGAATTCCGATATTTTTCAAATATATTTTTTTTTTGGGGGGGGGGGCTCCCAACCCGTTAAAAGTCGGGAGGAAAGTCCCATGGGTCAGGGATAGTGAGGTAAAAGTCGGGGAAATTTAATTGGAATCTGGTAACAAGCATGTTTTCGCTTTAAGATATCTTACTAATTGTATCAATGCGCCTTTGTGAACGGACCCCTGAGGTAAGGAATGGGATGCTGAATTTTTTTTTCTTGGCCCGTAGGAACGGTTGTTCCAGTTTTGGTTTAACACATTCTTCGTTCGGGAAGAAGTGAAACGAGTAGCTGAGTGGCGGGAGAACGGGAACGACAACGACGGAGGAGAGCTGGTTCATAGAGCAGGGAGGTGAGTCTAGAGTGATACTCGTGGCGCAGTCGGCAATCAGTCCGTTGACGCTATCAACTTTTGTATTTGTTCCTTGATTGACACCTCTTGTTTGGTTGCAGGACGCCCGAATCCGACAACACCGCCCTCAAGTTGCAATTAAGCAAATGGCAGTTAGATCTTGCCCATAAGGATAAACATGATAGCAAATTCCCAACTAATTTTTCGGTAAGTTGGCAATTGCACTTTGTTGTTCGGAGATTTCAACCAACAGATATCCCTGTCATTGCTGGAAAACCAAATAACTTCTCGACGTGATGTAAAAATCAACCTACTACCGCCCGTGATGCCGTTCGGAAACAGAAAAATTTATTTTAGAGGATCTTTTTTGTTCAGTATTGTCACAATTTTAAAAATATCACCCCTCTGGAAACCTGAAATTCAATTATTTAGGCATTTTCCAAAGCTTAAAATTGCGTTATTTTATGGGGAAAATCCTTCGAAATTCTCTTAAATTTCACTCCAAATGGGTTGTTATGGGTTAAGCTCTCGATCTGATGTAAAAAATATGTTCACGGCGCGAAAAATGGCCTTAACTGAACAAACTTGGGGGGGGAAAAGCTCTCGTCGGTTTGCTGGATTACCGGGATTGATGAGGAAGTATCTTGTGCCTCAATTTTTACCTCATTTTTTTGGCCCTCTCGTTTTTTAGGTGGATAGGTATCTTTGTTTTTCTCCAACGGCCTTGCACACCAACCCTGAATGAAAAAGCATGTTTGTTGTGTCCAGGTCCAAGTTTTGTTAAAGAAAGCGTCGCGGTCGTCGGAGGCGCGCTGGCGGGGGAGCCTGTCGGTGGCCGGCGACAGGAAGCAGTCAAAGAAAGAGGCAGACTCGAGCGAGCCGTCGACCGGGGACGAAGAAGAGGAGGAGGACGGATGGGAATCCGGTAAGTGGATCGGAGACACTTACTCACGTCTCGACGCGACGGAGACTCGACGAGCTGCCGTGGAGAATCTCCTGTTGAGTCTAACTTTACTTTGTTTTAATGCTGCCCCTGACGATGAAGATGAGGGGAACCCGCGGCTCCATGAGTAACTCCACTTGCGGGAGCAAGCGAGCGAAAAAGTACGATCATTTTACAACTTCTTTCAGTTAAGCCTGCTTATTTAGGGTCGGATTTCACTACTCTCGTCTCTGGACATTCCTGACTAGCGGCAGCGGCCCTTGTGGTTTGGAAGTGCGCTTTACAGCAGAGAGAAATTCCACAGTGTCTAAAAAAGCGATCATTCGATTAACAGTCTCCAACCTAGCTGTACTTGTCCCATAACCTAATGGTTCCTCACCTCTTCTCTTGACTGGACCTCATTTCCGACCTGCCCATACCTGACCTACAAGTCTTATCTGAATTTTAACATACCCTCTTGCCTTATACCTGACTTCTTTTCCATTTGTAGCAATATAACAGTATCCAGAAAGTGCAAAAAAAAGTAGTTTTACTCAAGTTCGCTTTTTGTCGGAACTGTGAATTATCCTCTGAGCCGTTTTTTGCAGGGAAATATCTATGAATAGCGACTTCAAACTATCGAATCCCGAACATTTTTTTTTTCTTTCTTATTTTTTAAGCGATGAGGTTGTATTGAAGTCGGACCTTAAATATCGGCGTTAAATGTTAGATCTGTGCATGCTTGTTTCGGAGGAGATAATGTGCTCGTTTTTAGTTAGGGGTGCGTTCGGAACATCAGCAGGGCTACCAGTGAGTCATTTTTATCACTTTTTTGTCACTTAAAACCATCTCTGTCACTGTTCGTCACTTGCGTATAATTTAGTCTTTTTTTTTCATATTTTTAAAGATCCTCCTTGATTAGTCTCATGCGTTGAAATATCGTTTTTGCGCGGACCGATGACCCTCAAATATGATCGCTCATTCGCGTCCTGCCCTCGCGCGAAGAGCATTTTAAGTTACCCCTTCCTCTTTAACCTCCTGTCCGCGAACTGCCGCCTCTCCCGGTCTGTTCAAAATCAACAAATTGAGCAACAGACATCGGTTCCAACTATTTTTTTGTTCCGTCAATCAGATGCAATCTTCAAAAGTTATACATTCAAAATAAAATTTCGGGCCGAAAAATTAA
>Ga0058701_10002003_pt1 | contig 15070 bp, 7 predicted proteins | sample AgamicOrMae_FD_97039 | JGI IMG/M metagenome (GOLD analysis project Ga0058701, IMG submission 97039) | Agave microbial communities from Guanajuato, Mexico - Or.Ma.e | ecosystem: Host-associated > Plants > Phyllosphere > Phylloplane/Leaf | place: Guanajuato, Mexico | collected 2012-06-04
ATGGGAGCAGTACTGGAGCGGTGGTATGGGATCTGGTGTAAAGCGCTGCGGCAGAAAGGTCGCCGATGACTCCCTTAGCGGCATATTTTTCAAAATCTTAGCTCATGGCTCGGTTTCAATCGCACCAAGGTGCCCGTTTCCACAAAAAAAAGAGGACGTCATCGGGGACCTCGAGGTCACCGATGACGTCCTCAATCTCCTGTTTTTCCGTAGAAATAGACACCTTGGTGCGATCAAATGTGCGTCATCAATTCGAGAGTAATCCTCTCGTTTTGAGATTACTTTTTTCTGGGTGGAGGAGATTATTTTGTTGCAGGAAACCCACATTACTTTGTCTCAATACAGGAAGTCACAAATTGAATATGGTCTGATATTTTAAAATTGCAAATTAACGTAGTAATTTGGGAGTTGATGTTTTCTATGTTTTAGAGTATGGATGAGTCTCCCTCGACGGACTTTGCAATACCGTCGCGTCTCGTTTCGAGTATGGATGAATCTCCCTTGTTAGACTGCTTCTTTTGGAGTATGGATGAGTCTCCCTTGATAGACTGTAGTGCCGCGGGGTCGTTTGAAATCGTCGTTAGTTGCCCAGTCTTTGAAGCCATACTGCTCCGATACCGGCTTACCTCGTTCCGAGTCTCTGAGAGACTCAAGAGACCGCTAGCAATACCGATGTGTACCGTCCCATACCAATCCAATACCAATCCATACTCAAACTTTTTGTCACGGGTCGGCATAGCAATGTGTTTAGGAATTTATTTCTTTAGAGACTTTTAGACAGGGCGAACTTTACCAATTAAATTATCCATGAAAGAACTCAATACATTCCAGATATATTCACGAAAAGTTTGTGTGTTATGGGTTTCCCCAGAATATTGTCTGAATTCTCAAGAGTTTCACACATATGAATTAATATTTTTCTATAAATTTCTCATAGAACTTTACGAGAACTCTAGACTACGCATGTGAAAAAAAATGATGCCAATACTTCCTTTTTTTATGTACTGTGAGTATATTATATGCGTGAATCTAATTTATGTCCTGTGCACCACTTTAGGTATTCGTTTCCAAAAATAATTTACGAAATTTAGTCTAATATTCTAGAATAATTAAGAAATATACTTTTGAGCACATATTAATGTCATAAGTTCTTAAGAGCTCTTTTACGTTTTCAACATTTTTTTTCTCCTTCCTTTATTATGAAAACACAGGTTTTAAAAATGCTTCCTAAGCAACGAAGGGTTGAAAAGTAGTTCTATGCTAGAATGGATGCAAAGAGGATTACATTGGAAGTATCCCGAAACCAAAATGGGGGACTTCTGCTTTTTAATCAGGCAATTCTCACTCCCTTTGTGTGGTTTACGGAAATTACCGTTAAAGATTGTCATTTTCAAATGACAGCCATATTAAGAAGAAGACGGCACAAAAGCATTATTTCTTATGTTTTGTTTTATACGACTTTTCGGCGGGGGAGAATATGAGGCCTCTTTCTGTTTTTCACGGGCTGTCATATAATTGGCAATAATAACGTCTTTTTTTGTCTTTTTTTTGTCTTAAAGATGTTGTTAATATGACATTGTCCTTATCAAACCCTAGTGGCATAAAATTAACGACATGAGAAATTCTAATATGTTCATACTAAAACAGGATACCAGATAAAATCATGAATGACGGGTTTATAATCACAGTGCAAAGGGATTCTGAAGACTTCTCTGTAAAACGATTTTTTTTTCGAAGGATTAGCAAGTTTGATAAAAACAGAGTGAGTATCGGGGCGAGCGACTTTTCACTCTAAAAATCAATTATTAGACGTGAATCAGTTTTGTCAACAAGTGTTGGACCAGCGAAAAAGTAATGTAGTATTCCAGCATTGTTTTTTATGAGGTTTTGACCCGACTAAGTACTTCTGGAATATTTATACACGATGTCTAACTAATCGACTAATTTGCATGTTCCTTTTTTCCCCCTTTTAAGTTACTCATTTTTGTTAGAGAATAAGAATGTGCGGACTTGCATTAGTCGTTTCTAATATGCTGCTACAAGAATGGCACGTTTGGTCGCTATTTTACAAAATTTTCTGATAAAAACTGGAGCTTTTTTTAAATTTATTTTAACGCATTTAATCTGATTGAAGAGTTCCCGCCGTAATATGCAATACGAACTCTGGAAACTATGTATATTTCTGGAGGAAATTCTAGTTCAACTTTGTCTGAGGCTATAATTCGATTCGTGCCAAAGTGCCGTTTCACTTCATTTCAGGCCAGAGAATTCCTCCTCCCGCTCTTTTTTTTTCAATATTTACATGGATTCAAACTCGGTCAACCCATTATCATCATATGATGCTTGTCGGAACAATCGGCACATGAAGATGACGTTTTATCCAGCACAAAAATACCTAAAAAAAATGTCCTCAAAAATTTTCATTAGAATTCGAGTTTACGCTCTAGCCAGAAATTCTTGATAAATGCTGGCTAGAAAAAATTAAGTGCAAACACGTTACCCACTGCTACAGCAATGTGGGAATGAAGACTGACTTCACCTCCAAAACTCATGCACCATCTCCTACAACCGGTACTAATTATTGAGAAACCGCCTTTCCGCGTAAAGGCAGTGATTCGTAAGTCGAACCATTTTATTAATTACGCTAAGAGTGATGTAACTGGTCGCATGGGATCAGTTTTCTTAAGACAAAACCGGCGTTTTCTCAGCGGCGTCCTCCATACTCGTACAATGGATGGCTGGCCCCACGGCATTGGCTAAAACAAAGGAGAGGGGAGCGGGACTGAGAGCACTGCTGCTCTGCCGGAGAGGGGGGGGATAAAAAAAGCGGTTAAAAGGAGCGAGGGGAGCTGGTGCTCCGAGGGGGAAGCAACGGCCGACCGGATTGGTCGGAGCAACGCTTGCCTCGCAGCGGACGATACCTTCACACACTCACAGTCGTCCCTCGGCCGCATTTCCGTTGTGACGACAATTTCAGTTTGGTACTCATAACAAAATGAGCTGGAATTTTTAACCGACGTCTTTGCTTAGCACCGTCTGAGATGAAATCGTCTCCACACTGTAAATTTTAAAGTTGCTATTACGCTTTTGCTGGCGAGGCACAAGACATCTACGTCGCCACGCAGGATACCGCACATCTCTCTGCGGCAGTTATTCCTGCCGAAAAAGAGGTGTCATCAGGTTTGATGATAATTGACGGAGTTAGCCTATGTGATGAGGAAGTGAGGCTCAAGTTAAACTTTCTTTAGACTATCTTGGTTTACTTACCAGTTTTGTTTAACCAAACCTTGATTAACCGTACCTTGTTTAACCTAATCGATGTCATCATCGTAAATCCTCCTTTGTAGGTTTACCAGTATCTATACTTATGAAGGTTTACCGCACAGGATGAGCTGGCATTCTTACATTTGTCCTTATGTTTGTCTAATTCAGTTGTCTGTGTTAGATTTTAGGAGTGAAGAGCGCTTTCGAATTCTGCCTTGGACATCTTGCTCCTGCAATGACGAAAACGGCGGGTAATTACAGTAGACCTGTTTTAAAAGGGAAACATAGTGTTCTGACGTTGAGCTACAGGTTTTGAAGCCTAAAATGTTTCGAATGTTGAGCTTCTTAAAATCAGGAACTTCGCATTAAGAAGACGCATTTCCGGTTGTTAAAGATGTTTTCGCCGCAGAACCCAGCGGTGATTCCCGAGGCCTCGATCACCATAAACAAGCAGGGCCGCAGACTGTTCAACTCACCAACTTTTCTGCTCAACCAAATATTTTGGGGCACCGCCTTAAAGACTTCAATCTTGAGGTGATTGTGTTATTTTCTAGAGTTTTGTCCTACTGGAAAAGACATAAACAACATGCTTTCCATGATTATAGTTTTATTTATAAGACATCTGTGGTAAAATAATATATCACCTATGTTTTTTGATAAATCATGAACTTTTTTGAAATCATGTACCTTGTTTGGATGTAAAGCTCAAACAGAAACTCAGTAATCCCTGCTTTAGATAGTCCCATACCCATTTCAGGTATGAAGATAAAACATGGTAAAAGCGTAATTTGGTTACTTTTTAAGATGAACTCATCAATATAGCCATATCAGTGGCAAGGTCTCGTCAAGAGCTCTCAATTAACGTGGTTGTCGATGAGTGTATCTTTAATAAAAATAACGAAACTACGCACTTCCCCTGTTTTGTCTTGATATCCTACACAGGTGTGGGACTACTGGACACAAGGATTAGTTTTCTTTCTGTGAAAGGGAATACTTCCTAATGTGGTCATTTTTCAAGAAAGACATATCTGGATGTACACTTCTTACTCAGCATTTTCGTGTAACGTGAGTTTTGGTACTCTAAACAAACCGACCTTAATACTTCGCTGTATGCCCCGTAACTAACACGAAAGCGAGACCACCTGAACAGTCATATTGCTTCGGTGATTTGGAGTATTCGTTTTTTTTTCGGTAGTGAAGGCACACTTTTTTCCTGTGGCTTGACGCAATCCGTGCTTAATAATTAGTGGCGTCATTGTGTATGCGGCTTGTACAGTCCTGGTGTCGCGCAGCGTCGACCGGGTATTTCACGCAGACGTCAACAATACCTCGGTTTCATGTATTATTCAAGGCGACGGTCGTGCCGCCTGCGTTTAGATACACCGCTTTGGGACCTTAAGCTTCGTCCGGTCATCTTCAAGGATTTTGCCTAGACATCGTCAAAATGTCACCGCACCAAACAGCCCGTTTCACACACCCTCTCATTTTATACGGCTTGGGTTGAACATTTCGTTGCCAGACCGAGCGATGCGATGCTTAAACATAACCTTACGTTACCTATAATAGATTCTTTTAGCCTAAGTTATCTTTGCCTATCGTCTATTTATCAAGGCTGCTGCCGCCCAAGGCGAGTTGATATCAAGCAATAAGCTTAGCGACAGGGACAAAGGGTTGAGTTAGAAAAGTTGCCCTGTACCTGGCGCTGCTACAGCAACAATCTTCTTGTTGATAAGAGGTAGAACACAAGAAGTATAATATGCCATTTTTAAAGTTTCAAGGGAGCGACCCACAGCAATTTTTAATTTAGTTCGGAGGTAGCTGAGGATCGGCTAACCTTTTAAGTTTCCCGCCCACCTGCGCGGGAACGCGTGCTGAAGGTGTCAACAATCATGGTCCCTCCATGCAACAATGATGGAGAAAGAAGCGCATTCAAAAATGAACCATTAAAATTCGTTGATGAGGCATGTTTACTGAACCAGCGGTCCCTATTGTTCGGTGTCCCTTCGACAAGGCGACTCGTCTTAGCTACTGCAAGCAGGTGGTCCCGCTTCAGCCATTGTTGAAAACCAACAATTAGATTATCAAAAAAATGAGGTGTTGGTGACAGACTACAAGATATGTTTGTTTACTGAATAGAATTGGCCGCAATAATGCGACACTTTGCGGATGAAATGCCAATTAAATTTAGTGGTTACGCAACAATGCAGGGTGGGGACACTAAAACCTGGTTATGTTATTGATCACAGTAAAGGTGAACTCGCTAATTGTTGTCAGGGGACGTGCTCCAACTGCGTAACCTTACGGGTCTTCGCAAAGAAACTGATAGTTTGTGGGTTCTGGAAATGATGATTAAACTAAGGGAATTTTTTCAGAGAACCAGCCTTGAAAATTTTAATTTCGTGAAATGAATCATACAGAGTGAACGTTGTTTTAGGTTTAGAAAAGGAAGAAGAAAAGTCCATGAAGACTATGACCGTCTTCGTAATTAATCTTTTGTGGTAAACCTAAAAACATAGGCTCATTGAAAATAAGGTTGTGTTTTTAGTTTTGAAATAATGTCAGCATGAAATGTAGCATATTTTACTTTGTTTGAGCAAAAAGAATCAAGATGAATCACACATGTTACAAAGCTTTTTGAAATATATAAAAAAAAGTCTATGTTAGGTATAGGCACTTTTTTTGACAACAGTGGTGAAATAACAAATCTTCATCTTCGCCTTAGAATAATTTAACCTCGGTATAAAATATATATATTACTCGATCAGCGTTCATCTTTAAAAAATCAGATTCCGTATGAATTATTTCTCTACCAAGTTTTGTCAAGTTCATGGAATTCATACTATAATTCTGGTAACATTCGTTGACTTGTGCCTATTCAAATACCGGTATCGCTTCCCCTGACCTAGGAACGCAAGAGGTGAACAAGTGCAACCTTCAAATTTAGTCTACAGAGTAAAAATATATGCGGTGTAAAATGCATTACTGATGTTTTCGGTGCCACAGTACCACGTAAAATGTGTGTGATTTTTGCATAGAATTGCAACAATGTCGTGGTGACAAAAGTTGAAACTGCGACGCTGCACGGCGTCTTTCTTGCTCACTGTGAATCCGTATTTGCATGTCTGTGGGCCCTGAAATCCCGCAACCCGATATGAAGCTCTCGGCCGTTCCGATATAACAATAAAATCTCACACAGCACGAGGGATCTCGGCGAAAAAGGGAAAAGTCCTACATGACAAGGGCATTGGGCCCAAAAAATTCAATATTATTTATAACGTTTGTGATTTGCCATGAATTATACATGGTTGTGTTTTGTTCAACATTGATGATGTATGTCAAATTACGAGAGGCTGTAACGAAACGTGGAGGGTGTCGGGTCGGCAGAGGGGTGGAAGGGGGTGGAAGGGAGATGCGTTGCACCGCAGGGACAGCTGGGCTAGGGTCGAACAAGGTCGAGGGCCAGCTCCTCACATAACAGCCAATACTTTTTTTGAACACTCATCTGCGGAGGGTGGTCCGAAACCGCTCCTTGGAATATAACAACGATCCCAAGGGTAACTTTGAAGCAAACAGCGATGATACTGTCCACATAGACTATGAAGAGATACAGTTTACCATATTTTATCGAGACATTTTTAGTAAATCAAACAACACTAGTACCGACCTGTAGCCAGAAACTGCCTCAAAACTTCCTATGTTTTAAAAACAGGAGATTTTTTGTTATGTTTACCTTGTTTCTATTTTTGATTTACAACATTTTTATTTATTTTTCAGTCGAGACTTAATGAAATACCATTCGTGAAGCTATGACAGGCGGTGTTTTGACAAAGGCGACATCATGTTTTTTCCTTATAAAACTCTAATAAGAGATTTTCGACGTGATAATATTTGAACAGGTTGAAAATACGTTATCGGTTTGAAGTACTCCAAGGTGTATTCCAAGCTGCACTCAAATAATCTTAGAAGCACGATAAAGCCTATGTTTTTGCAAAAAAAAATATTTCTCTATCATCTTCCACTATGTTATGGGGTTCAAATGCAAGCGGTAGGATATCAATGTGAGAAAAGAATTCTTAGTTATGTCGGATCATTATTTTTTTCTGTTGACGGGCTTTAGACCGTATAGTCTCTTCAGCAAGTATTTTTTTTATTTTTACATGGTAAATAAAAAAAATAAAATTATTTTATTTCGAAAATTGGTTTTGCTAATCAAAGCCTTGGTTGAAAAGATTCTGTCTTTTTTTTAGGTAAATGACTTCTATTTACAGTACAGGAAAAGAGGCTTTTTAAAAAAAAATCATTGAAAAAGTTTTGTTTGCCGGGGCAAAAACTCATCATTCAGAGCACGCATACGTACGATTTTTTGTTTGAGTCGCTTATTAGTTTGGACTTTACGAAGTATCTTCACTCGTTGACACTGGGTAGGTGTCCTAATCTGCAAAAGCATTCGCAAGTACCTAAAGGTGAGCCTCCAGTGCAACGCCTGTCGGGGCCTGATGTCATCACGATCCATTGTACCCCATCCTCCCCTCCTTCTTAGGATCCTGCATCTTTTGTGCGCCTTAAGACGGCGGAGGGGAAAGGGGGTAGCGGTCCGTGAAAACACGTGTTTTCGGCAAAACTTCAGAAGTTGGACCACTTACGGGAAATCCTTCTCTGTAGGCGGGTATCTAATTGGACCTGTCAGGTATAGCTCACATCAAAGCCGTCCAGCTTAGCCCACACTAAACTTGTGTCGCGGATTAAAATTGGGAATAGGTATATCCAGGTTGGACCTTATAAGAATCATTTCCTATTAACTTCCGTTTTGCGACTCTTATTGGGATTGTGGGTCAGGGAACGAAACTGGCATCAACAAGAACGGTTGTAGTAAAAGGGATGCCTTTAAAAAGAAGAAAACATTTGGCAGGCTACGAGCCTTATTAAGCTCTGTTAATTTATCTAGGGTACGGTAAGTACGGTACATCGCTTTTTTTAAAAAAATTAATGAATTGCCAGATTTTTCTTATGCGAAGTTTCTCGTTTTTTAAAGCAAATTTTCTTAAGATTTCGAAAAACAAAAAAAGCTATCAGAAAATCATAAGTTTTTACATGTTTTAGGACTTTTTTTATTGTAAAAGGATAAACAAAGATTTAGAAAAAAATCTTATTTTAATTGATTTATTAATATATATAATAGTAATTATTAATGCGATTATTATGTTTGTGTCAATTAAAAAAAAAGCAATTAAAAAGGACAGGATTGACAACCAACACCTTAAAAATCATTTTTGAAAATTTCGAAACATATTTGCAGGGTTTTAAATTATCACTCATAAATCAAAAAGAAATCAACGAATATCCAAGGTAGACGGCCCATTTAATAGACAAGAAGTCAATTCACTCTTCCGATTAAGCGCGAGTCAAGCAGGTTCTTAACGTCATATCCAGCCTAAAGTCATGAGATTTGGCTTTGGCTAAGATAAATAAAGCTGAGATTAGGTTGAATCAGATTAAGATTTTAGGCAGAGTTGTATTCGTCATATCTTTCAATCATCGAAGGAACCAATGTCGACCTTTGTTCTCAGTCCATACCAAAAGACGCGACCCCCGTTGTATGAGACTTTCTGTATGTTTAAGGGTCTCATCACTGTTTATCACCACTTTTCAAAAGTGCGAGGAATGTTAGTCTGAGTAATTAACTCTGGTTAGCAAAGGCGAGATGCAGAAGCTGACCTTGAGTAAATATTTGTGGTTGTCAATGAGGCGAGGCGAATCTGGTGGTTCTCAAATAAGGACAAGCAAAAGGCTTAACTTTTCCGCACCCCGCTCAGCTGGCGATGAATTTAATTGCGTTTCCGATTGCAGTGTTGTGACACTGCTTGGCTGGTGATAATTCGGGCTCCAAAGGGTTTATGATGTGAGAGGGTTAGTCAAATTACGACTGTCTTATCTCGTGGAGGGGAGATACGACCCACCGGTGTCATTTGCCCCTAGCTGCGACCCCGGGCTCCCGCTCCGACCCGCGTAGCTACCGCCGACCCCTATACGTCCCTATAAATCGGCGCGATTGCAGGACGTCCCGCTGGGCTGCCATCTTGTAATTTTCCTCTGGAAGGAGAAAAACAAGTGGTATCAGTCTAGATAATCCCGGAACTCCCGGAACCTCTGCAGGACGAGATTCTCCCACAAAGTCCAACCCCCTCCCCCTTCGCCAAGCCAAAAATTCCACCCTCAGTTCAGCCTCTACCTTACAGTCTAATCCAGCTTATCCCGAAAGTAATTTTTGGACCTTTTCAAAAAGAAATCCTGGAGAAGAAAAACAGTCGCCGAAATAGAAACTTGTTCGCCAAGTACCGCACTCGTCGAATACATAAATCGCGCGAACATGCTCGCGTTATAAATCCGTTCGAGCTGGCCTCTCAGAAATTATTTTTGTTGTTTTAAGAATACTCTTCCACCCAGAGTCATTCAAAGATAAATTTAGAAAAGGGATTTTTTGGCTTTTCTTACAAGATGCATGTAGGAAACTTGTTTAAAAATAGACGGGTTGCCGATCTATTTTTTAATTTTTTTCCGAACTGGTCAGGGAAAGTTTAAAAAAGATACACATGCTCTCATGGCGGAGCAGGAAAAAGCTCAAATTAGGTTTTTTTTTTCAAAGAGGGTCGAACAAACTCACCTTCTTAGCACACTGCATTTAAACTCGGTTAGAGGTTCGCGGTTCAAATCCGCGATCAAATGCCGTGGGCACCCTCACCAAATCACGGAGATCCTTGGAACCTCGCCAGCCACGGAGCCCTGAGAAGGCACTCTACCTGATCTCAGATCTGATGAATTTGCGCGTCAGGATGCTGGCCCTCAAACACGTCATCCCGTAAGATCTGGAAAGTGTTAAAGAGGTACTTAACCACGAGTATTCTTTTTTCCTTCAAGTTTAAATAATACTGTTTTAGATGCCGATAGTAGAGGTTAGAGGTTCGTGGTTCATATACGCGATTAAATGCTGTTGACAGCCTCGCAACAAAGCGAAGATCCTGGAATCTGGCTGGCTGGGTACCTTCCACGTAGCCGCTGAATTGACCTACCAAATCTCACTCTGACGAAGTACGCGTCAGGAGGTAGCTTCTGAAAACACCCTCCATTTTCCCTATGTATATTTCCCAATCATACCTTCAGGACAAAAGAATATATTTTTTCATCTAACACATTTTCTCGAAGGACGCAAAACCTGTTGGCGACAATAATCACTTCTCACTTGTCAGTCTGTTGCACTATCAGCCATCGCAGTGTGCCAAAAATTTTCCCAACACTAACGTAAGTCCATCCGCGGAAAAGGAATAACACTTCTGTAAAGCCCGTTTATTTTTACTTTTTTTTACGCACGTCGAATTTCACAGAGTGACCGAATGTTTCACCGGATGTTTTGATCTTTAATTGATTCTTGCTTGCTCGCATCATTCGTGCGTCAATTTCAAAATTTTAAAAAGTTATCTTTATCTTAAAATTTCAATGAAATGAGGCATTTCAGTATCTCCCATAAGCGCACAAAGGCATTTGTGAGTTCTAACAAAGCCCCATGAAAGAACCTCCTTTCGCACGTTGAAATGTTCCCACCCTACAAGTGCTGTATGGCGTGTTACATTTTGACTTAACATTCCTGTTCACACCTTCGCATAAGGAGCTTCTTTTCTTGTCTTGGACTTTTCCCTGTACATCCTATGGTTTCGGCTGTGATACCTGGTGGCTAACGGACGTCATCCGCGTTGAGCGCTATACTTGTTCTTTCTACCTCCACAATTAAAAGTACAGTAGGTAGGGAGAGGTAGGGAAGAACGCTAGTAAAAATTAGCTTGTCTCCCTTGGGCACCGATCCACAGAATTTAGGGTGTATATACCGCGATAAAAATGGTGAAATATTTTTGATAGGCAATTACAAGTAGTGCCGGTACTTTCTGCAATGCAGTTGTCGACCACGTGTTTATCCTTCGGATAATCCCCCGCGAAAATGACGCGAACCTCCCACATTGCCAAAGGCAGCCGGAGGCTGTTGCTCCTCTTCTTCTGACAGACGATTGGTAAAAATGGTTTTGGAGCGGACGTTGCAGCCGTGGAGCTGAACAAGCCAGGCCACCCACTCTGCCCGTCCGTCCTACCGTCGGCTACCTTCGGCCCAATGTCTTGTCTTTACCATGAAAAACCAGCGTACCGTAAGAAAACCTGCATACCCGGCTTTTCGCTATACCTGCGCGAAACGCGTTCAGCGAAGAGGAATTGCTTTAATTGTGCACAATAGCCAGAACCTGCACTGTTTGAGTCAGGTCGGTCAATTATATGAAGTGATTTTTTTTTCGTTGAACTTGGAAGGCTTTTCTCGTTTTGTGCGTTGAACATCGAAGACGAGTTTCAATCACTTCATTTTCTGTGCTTGCGGCAAGGCGGCGTAATGCTCCCAGCCTAACATGGGATATGCTATAAATGTATCTATTAAATCTTGCCGACTTTACTTTTCGTGTTGTATTGAGTTTGCCTCCACGCGATTGAAGACCATCGAGGTAATTTTAAAATTTACCATACATTTAAAATTTACTAATGAATAGTAAAGCCTTAAAAAATAAAATTGTGCTTTTGAATGCAGCACTTGAAGCATTGCAAGTTCTTCGGATTTTTTTCTACTTTTTCTCGAATATTAGAATTTTGAAAGTAAAACGGCGATTTTGCTGCTATAAAATTAAGAAAAACATTTTCGGTTTTGAAAAATTTTACGGGCAGAGCCGCTCCTGAATTCAAGGTGACGCGTCCACATGCGGGGACTCTACACGTATTTAAGATCAAAAATGTCTTTTATTCGTATTTGTATCTTATTCGTGCGACGTGTCGGAAGTGGCGAATCAACTGTTAGTATACATGACGATTTGAAACCTCTCCGGTACTTCGGCCACGAAAAGTAAAATCCGGGATGTAGTCTAAGTGATTGACGTTGCGGGTCGCAGCCACAGGATATCTATCCCCCGTCAAATTAACTTGAAATTCGATCGAGAAGCAAGACAAGCCCAGTGCCTGCAGCCCAGCCTCAGCCCAGGAATGCTGAATTGAACGGCGATAGCGGGAACCACAAGTTCCCTTCCTCCTGTGGCTCAAGAGACCCGCATCACGGGGACGTTTAATATAGGCTGGTCATGTAATCCCTCCCTGCCCCCCCCCTTGCGTCGAGGACTCAGCCATGATTGACATCGCATCATCCGACAGCAATATTGGTTTCTCACCGTTTTGCCAAATTCTGTGTCCGTCTGTCGGGAGAAAGGCTCTGCAGGGGGAAGTTTGCTGTGTAAATTTCTCATAACGCAAGGACACTTGCAGCTATCTCGTGACTCCGTTCATGTGTGAAAAATTCGTTCCGCCTATACACTCCCAGTTTTCAAAGGTGCATATTTCATAAGATAGGTCTCATTTAACCTCGTTCAGCTATTTATTAATGAGGATTGACAGCATAAATCCGCGTTATGTTAATCTAAATTAGGTTGTATGCGGTATGCGCGTAACGCAGAGGAAGAAGTTTTCTGAGAGGCGTGGTCTGTTATGTCTTTAGTATGTGACCATGACCTCAATATCAATAGTAATTAGATGGTTTTGAAAGGAACCCATTTTATTTTCCTTTGTTACTCAGAAATGGTTTAAAGCATCCAGGCTACTCACCAAAAGGGAACGTCAAAGAACTAAGCAGGGGCGAGGGGTAGGGGGAGGGCATCCTCGTGTCTTTATTATACACTCTTTGATTTATTCACTCTTTGACAATTTGAAATACTCATTTTTCGACTAATTGATTTAGTCATTTTTGTTTAACTATTTCATTTAGTCATTTTTAAATTCAGTTTAAAATTATCGGCTTAGCGGTTAAAACATTTCTACCATATTTAGTATTAATATTTTCTAGTACCAATATTAGTTTGGTCATTGAGTGTAAAATAAGTCATTTTTTGTACACTATTTATTCGACGAGTTCTTTTTTCACTACTAATAGTCATTTTTGACTAAAAATAGTCGAAATTGACTGATTGAAATATAAAAATTTCAACTGCTAAACTTTAGTCAAATTTGATTATTTTTAATAGTAAACTGAAAATGACCAATGAAATAGTTAAAAGTGACTAAACAATGGTCATTTTTCACTACAAAATAGTCAAAATTGACTAATTGAAATATTAAAATTTCAGCCACTATTCCTAAGTAAAATTTGACTACTTCACTTTTACAGTGTATAGGTTTTACGCCCATGACCTTGGACGTAGATATGCTAACGTAATTAGTACTTCAAATTCCCGAAATAGACAAGATTAAAAGACAGCACAATTTTACGGATGTTTCCATGTGTACTAGCGACACAACTTTTTATTCCCAGCGGTCAGCTTTAAAGCGTAGACTTTTTACCTGTGTGTGTCTAATTGATTCAACGTTACAATTCATTCAAAGCATTATAACGACATAGAAAAGCGTTGCTTAGGTTATACTGTGTTAGAGTGCATTCACCTCTCTGCGCTCCACTCAAAAGTGTCTTCTTCATCACGACTCAACCATTTCCTTGAGCTATATCGCTAAGCAGGATGATTTTCTCAGAAGCAACTGACGCCGAGAGGTAAGTGGCATCACGCCCAGCAACCTTACAAAAAAGTTAGGTAAGGTGCCTTGTGTCTCACTCCGCTGCCACTGCCCTCAATTTGGCAACGAGTAGTGAAACTCAAGGTATGGAAAATTCCACTTTCGAATGTTACAAGGCGGTGAAATTTGTTGGTTCAATGCTGTTTCCTAGTTTTGACGGTTGCTTGAATACTGGTTACCTCTTCGCACGGCGCTTTTTCTCGTTCCTCGTGTTTCTAGTAATGATAAATGTATGTTTGCGGTCGGAGCCGGATACGTGGTAGCTTGTCCTTCAAGCGTCACGAACGTGTTGGCCTTCTCACGTATTTTAGACGTTCGCTTTTCGTCAGCACCCACAACTCATCACCTTCGACAGACCTCTCATGGAAATTTTCGCGCCAGCCGACAAAAATCAATTTTAGTTCATGGCAGGATATTCAACACCTCATTTTCGAACTCAACATTCAGTAAAATACATCGGTACAGTATTTTGGGACTGATAGCTCTTCAGTTGTTGGCGAATAAAAATATTTCTACATTGTATTTTTAGATTATACATTTTCTAGCTTTTGTATTCTACCTTTGATCACCAAAACGATCCAAGATAATAAGAAGGAAGACTACTTATCTACGCTGATGCGTATCTTGAATTCACCTAAAATGTCATATTGAAGTAGGGTAAAATACAAAGCACTGAAGAAACTGCAAGCATTAAAGCTAAAAGTACGATACACGCTAAATTTTGAAAGTTACATTTTCAACCTATTGTGCTCTACCCTAGTCAATACTCTCTTTACGTACTGATCACTAACGATACGCAATCACGTGGTTGGGTACTATCAAGTGCCTCTCTTGGCGTGGGTATCGTCAAGCCTGATACCAGTTTTCGAGGTTACCTATTAGGCTTGTTAATCGTATGATTGCATTAAGCTGATGCCTCGCTCTACTGTCACTCCGCTCGGTTTTGTGACGGAATATGAAACCAGAGTTGGGAAATGGGCCTGACTTATGATGTAAATACTTGGCATTGTGCCCAACGAGCGCCTAGATCGTATTCTGTGAGCGTCACCATCGCGTTCAGTTCACCTCACACTCACCAACAAGGTCAGGGGCAGAGTTCACAAGAGCTTTCCGATACTTCACCACCGTCGGAAGTATGCGGGCTCCACTTCCGGCGCAGCGCACTTAAATG
>Ga0058701_10002004_pt1 | contig 15069 bp, 7 predicted proteins | sample AgamicOrMae_FD_97039 | JGI IMG/M metagenome (GOLD analysis project Ga0058701, IMG submission 97039) | Agave microbial communities from Guanajuato, Mexico - Or.Ma.e | ecosystem: Host-associated > Plants > Phyllosphere > Phylloplane/Leaf | place: Guanajuato, Mexico | collected 2012-06-04
CCGTTCGCCAGCGTTACGCTGAGGCAGAACCCCCCCCCAGCGCGACGTAATACTTGAACGGCCCTATAATAATTTTTCCTGCAGAACATTATATTTGTTAACGTACATGCGTTGCGATAAGCTGGTCCACTCTACTACAAGCGAACGGGCTTAACCGAAAAGCATTGCATACAACGAAGCAATGAAGCGAAACACCTTTGCATTAACTCCATAGCTCTTGACATAATCCAGGTACCCTTCCCTTATTAAAGGTAAAAAAAAAGGCTGCCTGTTTGCTTATTCAACGCAACAAAATAAAAAGATTTCTATTTAAATGTAAAAAGATATTTTTCCAATTAACCAGCATACAACTTTGTATATTTATTAATTCAAGATTTTGATTGAATTTGAAAATAAGTAATTATCCGAGGAAAAAATCACACATAAAAAAAAATTATTAATGCCACAGAACCATGAGCCATTTCTTGAGGAACAATGATCTTTGTCGGAGGCCATTGTATTCTGACCTAGAGGAGGCTAGTCTGACCTGTGCAGCAAAGTTCAAGGGGGGGATTTTTTTCTTGTGTTCCACCCTGTTTTAATTTTTGATACCATTATTAGAATTAACGATAAACAACCGCATGTGTTAGGTGAATCTTGACTGAACTAACCTTGCTTATTTCTCAGTGGCAAGGCCTAAGTTAAATTACCCTTGGTTAAGCAGGTTACGTCGCTTTCACCTCGCTCGGCTGTCGCTCTGCTTGGCTTGGTACACAATAGATGGACAATGCCACCATGGAGAATACTCCATGATGCCACCTTTCAACTTTGCAAAGGTTGAATACTCACGGTGAAAAATCGGATTCGATGGCGTCGGCCTCTAAAGAGTTATCCGCAGTAACTTCGTCTGGCTGAGACCCTTCCGCGCTCTTTTTCCCGCCCTGAAAAGCAGATATCAATTAGACAATGATCTCTTCACCGTCACAAACAGACAAATAGGCAGCGACGTACCTCAACGAGAAGTCGATCTCGAAGGTGTTGGTCTGTTTTCAGTGCAGTGACAATCAGCTTGAAACTTATGTCAAGCAAATTAGCACATTCCCTGCACACTGTGGAAGGCAGCTTGTCTGACGGTTTTATCTACACAAAATTTGGCATTAAACATTTTAAATGGAGGCACAAATGAAGCATAGGGTACACTACTGAGGCTGGTTAAAGATTAGATAACTCACCGTGATTGGAATACAACGTCGAAGTTTCTCATGTAATTTAGACATCTTGCCCTCTTTACTGAATATACTGAGAAGGCTATTCTTGGACTCAAATGTTCTCCCACAAAGTCTGCAGCATCGCTCATTTTCTGAAACTGAGCCCTTAGGGAGAATATTTTTGTTGGTAATAATTACGCCATCCTGGAATTATAAATAAGAATTAAGACGAACCAAAGAGCTGCCTTAAACAAGTGGCTTTCAGGTAATCCTTGTAAATCAGGTATTTCTGTGCAATGGGCAACTTCACAATGCTTACAAAAGTCCCCGAGTGAAAAAGAAGTGAGCTGGTACCTGATTGGCAGAATTTGGAGAAGCTGTTGCATTAGGAACCCACACAGCTTTCACAACATTGACTTTCATTCCTTGCTGGTTCAGGACAGCCAAGAGAGGCATTGCACTGTTTGACTGTGGGGTATCCTTAGGTTTGATGGTATTAGGTACAAGAGGTGGAGGACCGTTTTGAGGTAAAATCGAGCGAAGCTTGGGGAGCGCATGATCCTTCGCAGTTGATGGATTTATTATCACTATTTGAGGAGTCCGAGGTCGAGGCAGAATCTTCCTCAGCTTTTTAGGGGATTCACTTTGTTTTGGTTCACTTTCCATGATTTTGGATGTGTCTTTTTGCACAGTTCACTAAAAGGTTAGATTTCCTTCATTCCCATAAATTGGGCATAAGATCCTTCTGAGCGATGAAATTCCAGTTCATGATAAATAAAAATCGCTCTCAGAGAAGACACCAAACATGAATCTCGACTGGGAGAGCACTTTCCCGCACTAAATTAACAGCTATTTTATAAGAAGAAGCAACAAAATATGTTTAGGTTAGGTGAAGTAGGACTGCAGTCGACTCAACCGCCCTGAGTCGATCAATCAAACTCATCTATCGATCATCGCTCTATCGACCAAAAGGAGACTCTGGCTCTTTAGAGCTCTTGATTACCGGTTCCTTGTCGGCTCTAAAGCCCGACAAGGTAGGGCTTTAGTCGGCTCTACTGATCTTTAGAAGCTTTTATTTCGTTTGAGGCAGGTTCGAGCGTTTGCATATAGTTAACTCCTACGAAAAAAGCCGTATGTTACTTGTTAAATTTGGCGATTTTTTTTATCGTGTGTTTTTTTTTTAGTTTGCCTGGGCTCTCGGATCCGTGGTGCTCTCTAGTAAGGTGAACACCTTACTCTCTAGGTGCTCTTCAACTGCTCTTAAAACGCCAACATCTTAAACGAAAAACACATATTTAAATTTTATTTGCAGACATAAAAACGTACTTATTTAAGAGCATAAAATTGCAGAATAAAAGAACTAACAGCTTTATGAACAGTCTTGGGAGCAGTCTTTTGTTCTGTAATTTGGTCAAGCTACTTTGAAACTTGCCTTGACAGCTGATCTGAAAAATTCGTTGGTACCAATGTTTCTTAGTTTTGCTCCGAGCGTTCGATTTTTGTAGTGGGCAGTTCAGCATTTCTTTTGCCGCCATCCAGCTCTCATAGAAATCCTTTGGCCGACTGAACATTTTTAAAATTGAATTCTATTTTAATTCCCTGAAAGGTGAGTCTCCGTCTCTAAGTTGAGCAACTTTTTGGCAAAATTGCATTCTTCAAGAATATTTCAGGCGAGCGAAGTGCGGTTCTGCTTTTGCGTCTGTCGCCCGTAACTCGAAGGGTACTACAGGCTAGGGTCTTTTGCTGACAGTAACTTTGTTTCTGTTCAAACAGGATGGCGAAGGTTCAATTGTGCAATGTGGTAGTGCTGGATAACCCGTCACCATTTCTCAATCCGTTCCAGTTTGAGTTGACCTTCGAGTGCATAGAAGAACTAAAAGAAGGTTAGTAAGGCTCCGTTGTTCGTATTGAATATATGTCATCACCGATGCCTTTCACCGTCGCTGTATTTGATCCGCAGACTTGGAATGGAAAATGATTTACGTCGGTTCGGCCGAGAGTGAGGAGCATGATCAAGTCTTAGACACCATCTATGTTGGACCTATCCCAGAGGGAAAGCACATGTTTGTATTCCAGGTGAGTTGTGTGTCATAGGATTGTGGGTTTGATGTGTCATTGGTGTGGCAAATGCATTAACTTTTTTTTCTCCAGGCTGACCCACCAGATGTCAACAAAATCCCAGTGGAAGATGCACTGGGTGTCACTGTTGTTCTTCTAACCTGTTCATACCGAAACCAAGAATTTGTAAGAGTTGGATATTTCATAAACAATGAGTACACAGATCCTGAAATGAGAGAGAATCCCCCAGCGAAGCCTCAGTTTGATAAGGTTGGTTTTTATCCAAGTATGATTTACAAGTATTGTGTGGTTTTAGTTCTAATTGAGTTGATTTGTTGTAGGTTTATCGTAATATTCTTAGTTCTCAACCAAGAGTTACGAGAATGAAGATCAATTGGGATGATTCTGAGGCACCTGAATCGGAAGCGCCCTCAACAGGAGACGCAGCCATGTCTATGGAAAGTGGTCCTTCTACCAGCAGTGCAACAAACCAGTCAAATGGGGCCCCTCACATTGGTTTCTCAGAAAATAGCAGCCAAAGTGCAATGGAAGTTATGTAAACCGTTTGGATGGTGTGGTTACAATAATGTTTGCAGCTGTAAATGCATATTACAACCATTGGCAAATTGTTACCTTCATTGTATAGAGTTATAAGTACTTGTGTTGCCCCTGAATGCTCTGTGACCAAGTATTAATTTTAATGTATTACACTTGTTTCACCATTGTGCTTTTCTGATACCTGAGATCTCAAATCAAATGAATTGTTTGTACACAATGTTTTTATATCTAGGGATTTTCATGTCTAAAGTATGTATAGTTTTTCATCGGAGCTTTTCATGTGCCACTTTGGCATGACGTACTGTAAGTTTCTTTAATAAATTGCATATATATGAAGCTTTGAGTGAGTTTCTGTACAATGCTTTCAAACATTTAGTTGATTATTTTAGAAGTCCACTGATCAAGAGGACCTGTGGGAGATTTGGAGCAAGTTACAGATAAATGGAAATAAATGGAACTGTACCTGCCAAGGCACAAAAAATTAGTGTTAAATTCCAAATGTAAAGTGTCAGTGCTAAAACTTCAGTGAACTTTGATGATTAAAGTAGAATGGTAGTTATCACGCAAACAAAAACTGAGTAAAGAGTCCGCGTTTTCTTTCGTTACTGAGAGGAAAGGAAAAAAAGTAGTTGGAAAGTATCCTTGAACTAGGAGTGCAAGATTATCCACCTCTTTAGAAGACATTAAGTTACAAGGCAGGGATTTTAGACTTGCTTTTGCCCACAGTGCAGCGAGCACCGCATCGTGCTTGGGCCCTGCGGGGACGTAGACTCACCAAGACTAGTTGGCCGCTGTAAGTGAGGATCTATCGAAAGACCTGACCCCAAACCAAAAAATTACAAACTTCCCCATAGTAGCAACAAAGATCGACGGATTAATATTTTAGCTAAGCAATCTAAATCTAGACATGAGTTGCAACCTGGTTGTAACGTGCTACGCTCTTAAACTTTGTTGAACTGTGCGATCGATTTCGCTTTGTTCTTTGGTTCTTCGTGGCATGAAGAGAAAACTAACTTCACTCTCATGGTCGTACCGAGCAGTCACGACAGGGGAAATCAGGTGAATTTACAGCAAGACCTCCCATAAGCTAGGTCTTTATTCACAAAACGGATTAACTAGTATGTACATTTGTTCATATTATCGTGTTTATTTACAGAAGGCAGTAGCTGAAATACCCAGAAAAAAAGAAAACAATTTACAAGAAGCATCGTCTGGAGACGCTCAAAATTGATGCATTTAATACAACAACGGTTATTCTGGGTATAAAATAGCTCTTAAAACTTGTATTAAATAGTTCACAAAAGTATATTATGTATAATATATGCAAGACGAAAATTTAATTCAGCATTTGTACTTAATTTTTATATACAACATAGATGAGCATGATGAGTTAACTGCCTGAGTTGCGAGCTGTTTGAAAACCAGTTCCAATGTTTGATGAGCTTCTACGTCCATACCGGCACCGCATCTTCGCAAATTGTGCTTACACACCAAATAGTAATCAAGCAGACGTCTCAACAAAAGAATTCATACTTCAACGTCTATTACCGGAGCCTAGTTTGACTTGACGGAGGTTGTTTTTTCTTCCAGCCCCGCTCTCAGAACGCTTGCAAGTTGGGCATTCACAAAGTGACAGATAACAGCAAAGTAGCGATTGATACTTTTCCTATAATCTCACTTCCAGACAAACGCTTTAATTATAAGTTCTAATATTTTCTCAATTTTGAGACACATTTTTTATAGATTTGATGATATTGTTAAACCTTTCTCGCAGGTCATCTTGTTAAGCCGTCTGTTAATCGTCTCACTTGAGCCATAGAATAACCTATTCTTATCTGGGCAAGCAATTCACCTCAGATACGGTTCGCATCCCGATAATGGCTGGAAACGCGATATTGAAACGTGTGAAAGACGCCAATCTGCTGGGCGGGCCCTGTTACATGTATTATTGAGATGAAATAAAAAATCAATGTACAGCCGGGTGCAAAAGTCAAGCATCGCTTCAGACGGGGCGCAGACAGAGTGCAGGACTTAGGCACTCGACTGGACAGAACCCCTTCTTATTGCTGATAATTTCACTGAGGGATTCCCGAGCATTCACACGTCAAACATAAGTACCACAGCACACAGTGTGGGATCACACTCGAATACGAAGTAAGCACTCTATATAAACATAGTTTAAGTTAAGACGTATTGCTGGTTTGGACCGATGACGATCTAGCCACATTGTGTCCTTACATACGAAATGTGTAGCTTATACATGCTTTGTAATAAATTAATCTTACAGTTAAAGAACATTATGTACAACGTTTCGTAAGTCTCTCGAAAATACTCGTTTTTGACGCAAATGCGAGAAACACAGGAGTGCTCAGACGTCTGGACAGCTTTCGACGTCGAAAAGCAGACAACGGCGATTGCATACAAATTTCAACGATCGGAATGTTAAGTTGATTAGTATGATTACACACGACGGGCGGTGCTTATGCGTACCGCGCCCTTAAGCTTACATTTGCGCTGCACTTAGCAACGGAAGAGATAATGTAGGACTTACACATATAACTTTTGAGCAACCACGCTATTATTCATGAGGGCGAACCCATACTTATAGCCCTCAAAGAAGGTTTACAGTTTTTCCATCATCATAAAAATTCGATACTTTCTTCTTGGATAAACAAACTTGAAAGATATTAACGTTGTGAAGAAAAAAAGTAAAATAAAAGTCCTTGACAAAACTTTTACGTTTTAAAATCCCAGGCGTCAATAAAATAATGATAATAAAAAATAACACGGCTGAAATTTTTTAAAAAAAGGGGAATATTCTATCTCGTAGGGTGAGAAAACTGCCCGTTCAGTTGCTGAAAGTGTTGCTAGTTACGATTAAGACCTCGATTACGTGATGCTGAAGAGCTGAAATTGCATGTACTCGATAGCCCAAATTAACACGCACGAGTTTCGGAAGGTCCCTGGTTCATAATGCGCAGCAATACGGACGTTTCAGCAGTCGCCGCAACAGCGCCTGACTTTCGCCACTTTCAGCTTCAACCCAGGTATAAACACAGAATCAATACTTTCTGCAATTACAGGAGGAATATGGGTCCCCAGTGCAAAGAACGTTAAGTTCGTGTAGCCGAACACGATTAAGGAAAAGCTTTCATCCAACCTTACTTAGTCTACGGTTAGGCTACATAAAATAGTCGAATACTCCGTTTGTGCTCGTTTCACATCATAGGTTAAGAAGTACTTTTGTTCTGTACGGACAGAGAGGAGATTATGCTAGCTCTTTTGTCGGGAGTGACGGGCACACAGCACTTCAGCGCCTCATTTCGTAATGTTGATTGGATTCATATTTCAAGAAAGGTCCTTTAAAAAAGCTAATAGGACTTAACTTTAGCTGTAACGATAAGTTTTCGTCTTGCATGCTCTTTTAATGAGGTCTTTTAACAGATTCAAGAACCTTTCAAATAGGATGGTCTCTCTCACTCACCCTCTCTCGCCAAGCAGGTTTTTCGGTCTTTAAGGGGTTCAAGTACACAACATTCCACCCCTTAAAGAGAAGACAAGTATGTTGATCTCTGTCACACTATCAGTGCGGACGTTTGCCCACAAAGGTGCAACAGAGAGGAACATACAACCATACATGACTATTCGCTATTTCATGAAGATCAAGAGGGGGGGGGGGCTAGCTGGAAGTAAAGTCCTTTTTTGGGGATGGCCAAGTACCGTAGCGGGTCCCAGTTGAGACTACTCAGAGCTCTCCCGAACAGGCGCCCATGTCGTGCGTCAAGGCGGTGGACGAGAGCCCCAAAGGGGAGAGAGGCTGAGGAGAGACGGCCAGAGTGTCCAGCGAATTTCCTGATATTTCCCTTATTATCCGGGTGTGACCTACATTTTTCCTTAATTTAGTTCATAGAATTTCGGAGGAACACAAAAACGATGCATGTGACAACTTTTCTACATTAAAAACAATTTTTTATTGCTTGTTTTCATGAATTAGTTATATTTAAATTGTTTTTTTTTTTTAATTCTAGCTTTTATAGCCAGGTTTTTTTATTTTTCCCAGATATTTTCCAGAAGAAAAAATTCCGACTTTTCCCTGATTTTTTCTGATTGCTGGACACCCTGGAGACAGGTATTCATACATACATATATAAAAAAGAGAATTAAAAAAAATTAGAATTACAACAAGGACGTCTGAAGAGAGAAATAAGAATATTTAGTTTATAAAAGAATTCTTGGGCCAAACAGTTCAGGCGTGAAGTATCCGCATGTCCCGTCACTGTTTTAGAATCCTCCATTCCGATCAATCTGATAGGTATTTCTCTCACGCATCATCTCTACGCAATCTACGTAAACATGCACTTTTTAAAATATAAAATTTCAAGTATCCTCTACACATTCACACCGACCTGAAGTAATATTCTTCGGGTATAATTATAAATATTAAGATCAAGAAATAAATACATTATTCACACAAGATGTAAAACCTTTAAAAATCAAACAATATACACAAATAAATCTTTTGCAGGGGAGGAATCAAAAAATAAAAGTGCCATTGCAAGTGCCCCATTAAAGTTTTGAGGGAGAGGATCCACGTAAATATAACTAAAATTGAGGAAAACACGATTAAAAAAAGTAAATTACGTAAAACAAAATACAGATTGGTAACCTTAACGCAAACAACTGCAAAACTTCTCAAGTCGATAAAAAAATTGCACTGAATACTTGCAAGACAGTCCGCTCTTGGCGCTAACAATTGTGACGGCCAAAGCAAACGTCCATGCGCCGCAAACGATCTGGAACTTCCGACGTTCAATCTGTCTGTTGACGACGCTTTTATGTTCTGCCACCAAAATCGAACTGCCAAATAGCCCAATGCTCAAAGCAGTTTGGATGCATGTTTACTCCATAGACATCGTCGACTGATTAGCACAGCGTATTAGCGTTCTAAGTTTTTCTAACAGCGCTGTGCTGTTGCTTTTGCTAACAGTGAGCTAAGTAATAAAAGAAAAATATTGGTCGAAACCTTGTACAGGAGAGCCAAATCGGCAAGGTCGGCGTATCGGGAAGTTAAACTGCGCTTCTCGTAACGACTGCCGGCTGACAATATTCGTCAATGGTACTTTTTTCTCGAGTGAAAAGGTCACTCACGTGAGACCCGTACGAGGGCATTCTTGCTCCAGTTTCGCTTGCCAGAACTCTATGGTTAACCTTGGTCCACACCAATTTCGCTCGAGTCACTGTATCTCCTAGACTATATCGGTGAAGTTACTGCAGATCCAAATTACGTAAGCTAATGAGGATCCAAAATTACCAAACGGAAGTTAAGGTAGTTTAAAGACAGCCTCGATCAAGTCACTCGAGATCAAAGAAAACTTCACTACGGTTAACCAGGATCCAAGGCCAAAGCTAACCTTTGCGAGGAGCAACTGAACCGCTCAAAAAAAAGAGCAAAGGGCTTCAAATCGCAAGTCACTTGCAGATCGGATTCGACAAGACAACAGAACTGTGAACTTGACAAAAGAATACGGAACTTCCAGATATCGTCTTAAAATCGTAAAACCAGACCTCCTCCTGCACCAACCTAAAAGATGAGCCATTCTCAATGATGAAAAAAATAAAAATAAAACCGAGTTCGATTTGAGCGGAGACTTTGGGCCCTCCTCCCCTCCCCTCCCCTCCCCTTCCCACCCCTCCCCAGTCACAGCCGCTGCACCTTTTGTCTGCGAAGCGATTCAGGTACGGATAGAGCGATCGGAAAAAGATCGGCGCACGCTCGCGGGCTATGAGGAGATGGACTCATCCAGCGGATCACAGTCCGAATGCATACCGGTGTCCAGCTCCGACTTGGAGTCCTCCATCTCGGCCTCCAGGTCGATCTTGGCCATGTACTTGATCACCTTCTCCGTAGCTGCGAGCCCTCTGCTGCTCCCGGTGGCCTGCGAACGACATCCCAAATGGTCAACAACTTCAACGCGGGAAATTTCAAACGCGACATTTTCCTCCTCGAGGGTTCTACATATTTGCTGGGTCCGAGAGCAGCCCATCGGAATCAATTGGTTAACTCTGGTGTGCCGTACCAACATTCATCTACCTTAACTCTTATAACCCTCGGTTCATAACTTTGAAAACGATAAGTTTTGATCCGTGGAGGACGTTATCTACAAGGGGTAATAACTGACGGAAATTATGTACACCGGATAACATCTGGATAACAAGGACACCAGACCGATAACAAACATACTAGCCGGATAACAAGAATAACAGCCGGATAACAAACGGATAACAAAGGACAACAGTCGGATAACAAAGGATTACAGCTAGGTAACGAACGATAACAGCTGGATAACAGCAGGAGATCAAAAGATAACATCCGGATTGCATGCGGATAACCTCCAGATTACATCCGGATAACAGCAGGACAACGTGGATAACTGTCGAATATCAAGGATAACAGCCGGATAAGAAGGATAACAACCGGATATAAAGGATAACAGCTCGATTACATGGCTGCGTGTACACCGGATAACATGAATTACCCCTTGGTTATCTAGATTAAAGGTGATCTGGACAGTAGGGGATTTGGACGGGCGCATAAAAGTTAGCTCGACCACAAGGGTTTGTGACTAATCACTCACCGTGGCAGTTAGGTTCATGAAGTTGAAGAACTTCTGTAGAACGCTGACCATCGTTTTAAAACTATGGTCTGGTATTTGCCGTCTGACCAACTCCTCGCGCTCCTGAAATCACAGGACAAAATGTAAGGCATTTGCACGGAGAATACTGCACAAAATTCTAGTGGGGAAGCTTTACCTTATTATCCATGATAATATATCCGATGAGAAGGCCGATATAAGCTGCCACAAAGGTGTGTTCCATGTGACGCCCAGCTTTGGTCAATACTGTAACACAAGAAAACACAGTGAGTTAAAAAAATAAAACCACCGATCAAAACGCCAACCAAACTCTTTGGTGGGTCAGGTTTCCAAGGCGAATAAATGATAAGTTAGTGCACGACTTTAGAGAGGTTTAAGGAAATTTCAAAATAGACCTAAAGCAAGTTTGAAACACTGAAAATAACAGAGGAAGTACTGACGTTTGGAAACGGTTTCTTCGATAAACTCCTCCTGAGTTTTGGCGGGTTGTTGCTGCTGTGCGGCGTTTTCTTCTTCGTCTTTCGTTTCCTTTCCGTCGAGGATTGCGTCCGTTTTGGCCTCTTCGTTTCGCGCGTTCTCCTCTTGCCGGTAAAACATGGATATGAGAGCTTCCACAGCTCCCTTTTGATCACCTAAAAGAGAGCATCAAGTCAGACTTACAGAGGCTCGCAGACAGGTCTGACAAAACAAGTCCTTTAGACGAAACGGACAACAGATATGTTTTTCCTTGTTGGTGGTTCGGTCGAATTGCACTACGTCAGATACAAGGGGGTTCGATTGAGGTCAAGAGAGGTATAAGAAGGTGGGGTGGATGAGTTTAGGTTATGTCAGGCAGAGCTTAACGAGATTAGGTAGGATTCTGTTGAGCGGGAATGTTAGGTGAAATTCGGTAGGCTCCAATCCCCATTAAGAAAACTGAAGAAATCTTTAACCCTCTACCGCCCAGCGATGCCGATCGGAAACAAGAAAAAATTGTTTTAGAGGGTTTCTTCAGTTCAGTATTGACAGTTTAAAATAAAAAAATAAAAAAAAACACCCCTCTGGAAACCTGAAATTTAATAATTTAGGCATTTTTCAAAGCTTAAAATTGCGTATTTAAATGGGAAAATCCTTCGAATTTCTCTTAAGCTAAATTTCACTCCAAATACTTTCGGCTGTTATAAGTTAATCAGTTTTGAAGGTTGCCTTCCCCACTTCTCACGTTTCAGTTCATCCTCAGATTACATCAAAAGAATGAATCACAAGCAACCGTGCAAGTCAGGTTGCGCAGGTTGGGCAAACCTCGAATGTCTTGTGCCTCGCTCAGCAATCGCTCCACTCGGCCACGAAAGGTGAAACACAACAAGTGAGAAATGCAACAAGTAAAATTTTCAGGGCAAAATAAGATAATAGTGTTCTACTTACAAGCGAAGACACTTTCCGTGTCAGCAGGAGCTTTCGTATTGATAAGCAAGACCCGATTCGGCTCGCTATGTTCAACTAAGTTGATGAGCAACGTGAGGGCCTGCAATAAGATAAAAGAATCAGTAACCCATGCTTTGCTTCAAGCGAAAAGAAGACAAAATCATACTTACCAACACAATAACGTCAAAACGCTTCTCTTCCGTAACGTAGTTTGGTGTTTGTAGCAACAACAGTAAGCTTGCTTCCATGATACCATGTCTTTCGCCTGCTAATCTGCTGCCGTAAGCTGCAAACCAACATAACCACTCTTTTAAGTCTCGACAAAAAGAAAACGTAAACAATTAAGTATATATATAAAAAAAAGGAATCAACGAAGGTTGGTGAACACAGGCCGAAAGAATATTATATTTACTCAGGTATTTGGTAGGAAAACTAGTAGTGAGATTTATTTAACCCCAAGACAAAGAAATTCGCTTTGTCGATTTTTTGATCCTACCCCAGCTAAATGCAACCTTAACTTGCAAAATACCTTGACTACAACAACCTTGGTTTGCAATGGACCTGGCAAACGTATACGTATACGTATGCATTAAACAGACCTTGAAGTTGACTGAAAATGCCAACCCTCGGTAACCTACCTACATAGAACTTTTCCAAAGGTAAAACAACAGTTTTGTTAAGTTCACAGACCTTTTTCCCATGTGGGCGTCGAAACTAGAGTTTCCTGCGATATCTCAAAGAAAATTTCCCTGACTTTTCCCTGATCGCTGGACACCCTGGTCAAAACCCATATCCTGCACCAATCGAAACTACATTCAAGGCCGCATTCCAGCAGTACTTACATTGACCCTTGAAGTCATGAGTGAGGTTAATGAGAACTTTGAGGTTGGCGAGCAGCGCCTCCCGAATCACGACCCCCGTCGACTCCTTCTCGGCGGGATCCAAAACGGGGTACAGGGGAATTTCGTTACAACACAACCGGAACATCCTTATTAGTACGTCAACAAGCGCGCCGTTCTCGTAGCGAAGCAGGTAGACCTGGTTTTCTTCGTTTTGGTGGGTAACCTGAAAAGGAAAACACACTTGAGAGCCCTGGAAGTCCACAGATCAGTTCACGGCGCTTGCTGACATAGGCAACCTGCAGCACACCGGTGCCTCACGTTTTGCCGAGCGAACACAACACAGGGGCTTCTGACTTACGTTCTCGAGGACGCGTAGACAGCGGTCCACCTTGCGCAGGCGGTCCAGAAGCGGGTCGGTCCACTCGACGACGTAATCGTCCACCTGGCTGCAGCACTGGCAGATGGTCTTGATGATGTGCTCCAAGCCGCCGAGCTCCCGAAGCTCCTCCTTGAACCATTCTCCCGCCCGTTTCGACGTCAGAGACAGTAACGTCTCCATCGCCAAGTGGCCAACCTGACAACACGAAACCACAAGTTGCACTAAGTTTTCAGCGCTGCTCTGCGATGCTGCTGCCGTTGCCATCACACCATGTGAGCCAATCACACTGCGGCGTTCAACGCGCGGTTCTCAGTGTCTTTTAGAACAAGGAAACGTGCTGAAAGCAAGTGTTTTGATTGTCAGAGGGCAGCGACTTTTGTTTTGGTGAGAGCAGACGATATTTTGTTTTACCGGCAACATAGTTTCACGAAGACGTTTAATTGAAAACTACCAGACACTTTCGCTGTCTCTGAGAGGGGTTTGTTCATTTTCCACAACCCACGATAGCTCTCCCTTTGACAATTAGTCGACGATGCGTGATAATATCCGACATTAGGAGACCGAGGAGAGGAACAACATGGAAATTGCGATGACAACCAAGTCTAGACTTCAAAGAAAGGTGGTATGGGTACTCACCGTGATGTTATCTAAGTTGAGATGTTTGGCATGTCCCTGACTTTGGATTTCGGCGCACAACTCGCGCACCTTCTGCTTATTCTTCCTGAGCTGCGCGCTGGACAGCCCGCAGTCTTCCAGCGCGTTGCGATGGCTGGCGTCGCACTCCAGGAGATTTAACATTAATTCTAAACTATCCCGATCCAGATCCATATTGAGGCGATCTTGACTCAGGACAAACATAACAGTGGCTGTACATAAGCCCAAGCTCTGAAACAAAACACGAGGCGGGATTACAAACAGGAGAATCGCATAAATTCGCAAAACGCAGTTTCACAAAACAGTACCAAATCACATTTACATGCTCTTAAATAAAGACATTTTGCGAAAAGTCGCCACATGTTCCTGAATAAATGACCATCTTTTTAAAAACCAAGGGGTCATAGTAACCTTATATGGGCCACTTTCTGACTCCGCGTAACCTCTATTCATTAACTCACCCACTTAACACACTCCTTCCTCACCCCCTCAAAAAGTCTACGTGGTTTAAGGTAGAGGCCTGTAGTTCCAGAGAAACGCGAATGGGCCGCCATTTTGTCCCCAAAGGGATCGGGGCGGGTGGAGTAGGTGGTGGAGGGAAGCAGAGCGGACGATGCGACGATGAACGTACTCAGTGGAGACCCCAACACGATCGTTACCGATGCGTCTGGTGGGGCAGCATGGCGGATTCCCCGTCAGCCAATCAGGGGCTGGATACGCCATTTGCGTTTCTCTGGAACTACAGGCCTCTAGTTTCACGATGCCGCTTTTCTTTACCTGATCTTTCGTAGCATCATGAAGAGCTTTGAAGAATTTGGCGACGGTTCCGTGGGCCCGGACGTGCATCCGAAAGGCGGGCGCCATGCACTTGGAGGCAAGCGTGATCGCCGACAGACATCTGTTGACGAGAACAAACAAATATTATTACAATACCTGATTCAGGACGATGAGCAAAACGAAGCGTTCGTAAAAACGCACGCTCACCTCGTGCCAATCGGATTGTGTTCTTGCAACGCATCCAGAATATACTCCACGTCGTCGTTGAACTCCTGGAACTCTCCCGACTCCTGTATTTGGTGAGCCTTCTTCACGTTGCGAACAACAGTGTAGTACTGTAAAAAGAAAAGTGCCTCTTTAAAGGTAGCCGCTTAATACGCTCGTCCGTTTTTCTCGCTTAAATTTTTCGGAACATGGCTTTAAGGATATTCCAGCGCTTCTGACTAGTCAAGTTTATCGAAAAATTCAAAACGGGTGTTAAAATTCTGAAAATAGAGGAAATTATCGCTTTTGACAAGTATTTACACCAGCAGTTCTTTGCATTTTATTTTCACCTC
>Ga0058701_10002005_pt1 | contig 15069 bp, 11 predicted proteins | sample AgamicOrMae_FD_97039 | JGI IMG/M metagenome (GOLD analysis project Ga0058701, IMG submission 97039) | Agave microbial communities from Guanajuato, Mexico - Or.Ma.e | ecosystem: Host-associated > Plants > Phyllosphere > Phylloplane/Leaf | place: Guanajuato, Mexico | collected 2012-06-04
GCTGGGAGTGTACGCTTTTTTGAGAGCCCTTTGGCCCTTATGATTTTGAAACATTTTGAACAGTGTAAAGCAGCATCTCTGGCATTTAGAGTTGAGAACATTAGTCATCTGACCGGGGCTAGCTGTCAGGTTAACACAGATAACTTATCACGATAACTACAATACATTTTACACTACACGCTACATAGCCTATCTTGGTTGTGCACACGAAATAATATGAATAATCCGGCAGCCCTCACTGCTAACGCTCTGGCTGAGAGTTCCTACAAAAGTACTATTCACCCAAAACACCGAAGGATGTAAAAATGAAGAGATACAGGAAGTTCTAAACAGCGGAGGATTTTCGAATTAAAAGACAACTTTCAAACTTCCCTTGCCTCTGTCCTGTCCTCACCTGTTAATAAAGTAACCTACCCCGACCTACCTACAGCCATGCTATTTCCTAACATAAGCAAACCTACCCTAACCATACCTAACCTTACTTGCACTGCTCTCATTAAATCTATCCTACCCTTACCAAGCCTACCCTATCTGCCCCGCCCTTATTTACCCTTGCCAATCACAACCTAACCTTGCCAAACATAACTTTCACTGGCCTTTTAAAGACCCTTAATAAACGTACTGGGAATGGAACTTTTCTCATTAACAGATTTATAGACCCATTTCGTTAATAATAATCAGAGCAGTTTTTGAATTCTGAACAAGATATCAAGATAAACATTACAAGCCCTATTCATATGTAATAATCCCCTTGAGAGTAAAAAAAGTTAACGCATAACGCTCTGTGAAAACTTTTGAGGAAGACTGTACAGTAGAACAAAAAACGGTACCTAAAGGACCATTTTATAAAATATGGCCTAGCTGTAAATCGATTCAACGATATCGTTAACGACATATGCGCCCCACTTTTCCATAGAAAAATCTCTAGTAGAGAACTAGTACTCGCTCGGGTACCACTCTCTTGATGTCCGCTTCCGAAAACGAGGTCAAGGCGGCAGGTGCTACAAGACGGCTTTTCCAATATGAATCTGGTAAAGCGCGAATTTCAAACTTGATGATACAAAAAAAAGAGAGAAAGAGAGAATTGGAAAAGGATAGCACTAACAAAGATACAGACACGAATTAAAAGACGAAATAGCTGAGAGCCGAAGGGAAATAAACGGCCTGAGGAAAATCACGAAAAGGGTTGAAACTGCAAGTAAATCTATTCAATCACACCCAGTAAGTAGCACTCACTCCACAACGAACCTCTCATTGTGTCCCTGAGTGAAAGTAGGGTACGAGAAAGGGGCATCGCGCTACAGCCGACTATTCACATACACTTCGCCCATCAAGGTCAGAGAGTACCAGATTTCTTGGCTCGAGAGGTTGGTGCCATGGAAACCGACCTCCGACCTTGAGCTGCCTTATTTTTCCAGGCGAGTGATGCGAGCTTGCCTTGGGGCGACCTTGCGGCAGGAGAGCATTGTCGTATTCACAGCGGTGAACGCCCAGTGCAGCTCTCCTCGCAGTCTTTTCATTTGCTTCCTGGTCCTTTTATTGTTGCTGTTGGTAAGTCGGGGCCAAGAGTCATCCCGACATGGCGGAGGGATCAAATGGATTTAGAGGCGCGCTGCCCCAAATGGGATCTTCCTGCCACCAAACTGATCCCGTTTTAAGAGTACAACGCATTCCCGCAAGATCCCGCGACGCGGGCGACGCTTACGTCGTCGGCGGCAAGGATTTCCGCGGCAACTGCGCACGCAAGGCTTACTCTTAATAGCAGCGCGATTCCAAGCAGCCCTAAGATTGAGTCGTTCCAAGTTATGCGTATCCGGTTTGCTAAATTACAGCTTCATAAGAGCGATGATTATGAGGAGGTAGGTGAGAAGTTTGGCAATTGAGTCACAGAGATCCGCGAGATATCCCAGTGAGATGTTCCAGGTTATGATTGGGATCGATCATGGCAATCAAGTTGTCCGCAAAATGAGGACGCTGGCATTTACACACAAAAAAGAACTGACTTGCTAGAGCAGGAGATCCTGGGATAACAGCCCCGCGCTCAAGGAAAAAAACCTGTAACAGTTCCTAACCAGACTCGCATCCCCTCTCGAAGTCCCTATTACTTTCTGAGTACTTCTGTCATCGCTACCACCTTATCACTGTCCCATCCACACAGCACTGCACAGTATGGCCACCCATTTTTCATTACTGTTTTCTAAAGATTTCCCGGTTTTCAAGAAACCCATTTCTTCCCGCTGGATGTTCCAAAAGTTATATCAAATATTGATACTTCTTCCCCCATCTATCGATAATGGGATGCATTATTTTAACCCACTTCCGTCCAGCGATACCGTTCGGAAACAGAAAATTTTATTTTAGAGAATAACTCAGTTCAGTACTGTTACAATTTAAAAAATATCACCCCTCTGGAAACATGCAATTTAATAATTTAGGCATTTTTCAAGGGTTAAAATTGCCAATTTAATGGGGAAAATGCTCCGAATTTCTCTTCAGCTAAAATTAAATCCATGTACTCTGGGCTGTTATGGGTTTTAATGAGGGTTTTTGAAAATACTAGTTACTTCGCTGCTAGTCCACTAACCCCTCATCACCGCTCCAAAACATTCCCCTCCAAACGAATTCTCCAAAAACAATCTACACCTCCAAACCACTCCACTAACTCTCTTTCCGCACCTTCTCCCCTGAGTCCGTCCTTTCTCACTTCGGCGACTACTCTTTTCAATTTCCCATCTTTATCCGACAACTTGAGACGGTCAATATTCCTAGCAGTGGGCAAAACTGATCCTCATCATACATGTTACTAAACTTTGACACCTGAACGTCCAAGTTTATCTTCGGAACAGGCAAGCCCTCGTCAGGCCTGGTAAGTTCCTCTCTGCTAAAAAGATTCACGCAGCGAGTACTCAATAGTTTAATCAAACGCAACCGGTAACGTACAGTACTAACAACTAGGTTACCTTTGAGCATAATTTGCGTTTGAGCGACAGAGGGTGTCCCGGTCCTGAAGGACTGGCGTCCATGTAATTGCACCGCAAGGTACACAGGCCAGTTAGTTCTACGTCGTAACATATTCATAACCTGGGGATTTGCTGCTTTCGAAAATCCGATGCTCCATGAAGCTGTGAAGGGGTCGCAGGTTACGTTCTCGCGTGAGAACTAAGTCCTCAAAGGTTTTCCTTCTAGTTGTGAAAGTTCGGATGAGAAAATCTATATTCACTTTGTTGTAAAGATTTGTTTCCAAACGTCTGTGACGTATTTCCGCTAAGTCCAGAGGAACGAGAAAGAAAGTACCTCAACAAATTTAACCCAAATTCACCAAGCCCGATTTCGGGAGATTTCACTGCCGCCGAGAAATCAGCGAAATCAGGCTTAGAAAAGGCAGAGCGGAGCGTCAACAGAGCGAGGAACATTACCCTCCCCTCGGCTAGGCGACTAAAGGTGGAACACAGGTGTAAAACTCGATCTTCGATTCTTTATTGCAGAACGTTAGAAAACGGGCACTTTTATGGTTAAGGCAGCCTTGTGAAAAGGAAATGTCCTTCAGATTCAGTGGTCCTAAGAATAAGTAGTATTATTTTAGTCGGAAAGTACTTCTGGGGGAAAACAAGTAAAAGCTTTGTTAACAAACGCCAAGCAAGGGATCCCAATGAACGGGCAGAAAAGACACAGTATGAAAAGTTGATCCTCATGAATGAAAAATTCAGCGAGCGAACTACACCCAGACATGCATATGCAATATGCCACTTAGCTGTGATCCGCTACGCGCTTCGAAGCCACTCGAGGGAAAAACCACAAAATAAGAACACTTTTCCTGGGGATCGGAGTATTAGGGACGGAGCCCGCCTCACAGAGCCACAACAAATACTATACTGGATACTAAATTAGTCGCGTTGTAAAAACAACAGCATTTATTACCATATTTTTAGACTACCTAAAAATTGCTGGAAATTCAAAGTGCAAAGCCCAAGAAAAAGGCTGACTTTCCAGCGACGTATTTTCGATGTTTTTGATATACTCTTTTGCAGGAAACGATGCCGTCTACGAAACACGTGCCGGTGGTGCTGCCCTCAGCCTTCAATTTCGATGTTTGAAAAGTAAACATTTTATCACAAACAACAAGGCATTTGTTAACCCATAACAGCCCAAAGTACACTGTTAAAAAGAAATCTTTGAATTTTCAAATCCGGTGATTGGAATTTTTATTCACTTCCCGGTTATAAAATTTCAAAATACTTTCCTTGTGAATTTTCCAAAAAGTTACGTACATTTAAAGCCGAATTTGAAAATTAAGTAACTGTTTGGAAAATTCACAAGAATAGTATTTTCAAATTTCATAACCGGGAAGTGAATAAAAATTCCAATCACCGGATTTGAAAATTCAAAGATTTCGTTTTAACAGTGCACTTGGAGTGAAATTTTGCTTAAGAGAAATTGAAAGGATTTTTCCATTGAAATACGAAATTTTAAGCTTTGAAAAATGCCTAAAATATTAAATTTCAGGATTCCAGACGGGTGATATTTTTTAAATTGTGACAAAACTGGACTGAACAGATCCTCTAAAATAATTTTTTCTGTTTCCGAACGGTATCGCTGGGCAGTAGTAGGTTAAACGAAGCAACCTCAAAAATTTGGGGGTGGGCTGTACCCCATCCCCTTTACGCATTTGTCACAAACGTGTTTCATTGAATTTCCCACAGGGAACCACAAAAGGATTGAAACATTAATTAGTATTTTGCCGTGTTCAAACAGTGTGCACAGTTAAGATTTGTCAGTTTCTAGGAAGCCTTGTAAATCAATTAATCACAGTCCCTAGAAAATGTGGTTTCAAACAAAAGAATAGGATCGTTACACAACGTTGCATCGATTAAAGTTGGCTCAGGAAACTAAGCCTCAGGAAACTTAAGATGCTATGAAAACATCTCTGTTGATTTTATACTAATAAAATAAAACCAAATAATAACTAGAATTTACACCGGTCGTATTCTTACTGGTGCATAGAACCATTCCATACGGTTGCTGTATAATGTGGACCGTCATCGAAGACAGCTTTGATACGATTAACTCACTTCGTTGACAGTCACACTAGCCCGCTACCACCCAGCGATGCCGATCGGAAATAGAAAAAAATATTTTATAGGATCTTTTCAGTTGAGTATCGTCACAATCCAAAAAATATCACCCCTCTAGAAACCTGAAATTTAATAATTTAAGCATTTTTTTAACCTTAAAACTTCGTATTTTCATAGAAAAAAAATTCCTCTAATTTTTCTTAAGCTAAATTTCACCCCAAACACTTTGGGTTCTTATGGGTTAACGGAAAGACCACACCGAAACCATAACAACGATATATCTAAAAATTGGGTCGATCTATAACAAAAATAGGCACTATCCGTTTTAGTTTTACACCCTAAACAGGTACTGGACTAACACAGTGTTTCGTTTTCCCTGTGTCCTCATTGAGTGAAAGGCCATCGCGAGGGGGCTAAGAGAAAGAGGCCGAGCTAAATCAAAGCCATAGTGAAATATACGAGCCAAGCTCGAATCTGATCGTGATTCACGGCCGAAAACTTTTGAGGCCATCTTAAAATCAAAGCGACGGGCGTGATGTGAGTAAGCTCGTCGCTTCGAATTTATCAACGCGATATTCCTCGAGCTAATAAATCCCGCCAGCTTTCAAACAACTTGGATATACAGAAAGTTTAGTAATTAAGTTCTGGGGCGACGAAGAGTTGAGGCGCGGTACGGAGGTGTACTCAAATCCGAGGAGGCGGCGCGAGCCCGTGCCTATGGCCGCCGCGCCGACGGCGACCTGACGGAGGCGCCTAGCCTGCAGGCCCCTCCAGGCCTGCAGGCCGCCCGCCGCCCAGTTGGTGGGGCACCGGTAATGAGAGGCCGGCGACGGCTTGAATACACATACCGAACGGCAAGTGCCCGCTACTGCCAGTAGCTGGACATTATTTGTTGACAAGCAGTTCGACTCTCCACCAACAAACTTTGTTGGATCTCAATGGTAGTGTTTCCACTATGAAACAGTACTTCCTACCCAGCTTTAAAAAAACAATTTCGGAAGATTTCAACGAACGATTTTTTTTCCCGTCTTGTATTCCGCCTTTCGTTGTCACTCCAAGCGGACTGATTTGGAGTGGGGCCTACGGCATGTAAACTCCATAACCTTAAAAGATTCCATAACCGAAGTCATCTCTACACGATTGTAAGAGTGATTCCATGGCTCAAATTAAAATCGCGGATCACTTACGTGCGTCCTAAGTTTAAACAAAAGCGGTCGTACACCTATCGGACTAAAATATAGTTTATTTTGAGGAATCTTCTCATGAGTTTTTAGACTAAAATTTAGATTCCAACTTTGCAGACGTGAGCTTTCACTCTTTGGCGAAAGAGAAATTTATTCGCACAAGCAATTGACACTTCACAAAGACAGAGAGTACGTCAAATTTCAATTTCATTAGTTCCTATTGAAGAGGAATATCTCACTCACAATCAGAAGAAGGTTCCTGATCTTAAATCACTTCAAAAACCTTCGTTGGTTCATAACACACGAAAAAATATAATAAAAACTAAGTCTAGAAGTTCACTTGAGATAATAAGATCAAAAAATAAAGTAGGTGTTTCTTGGAGGCAGTTTTGATTGCCTTCATCATTTCCATGACCCAAACTAACCTTGAATTCTTAATGACCCAGAACAGCAACTTCCGCTGCGAGTGTTTTCGCACCCCTATATTAAAGCCAACGCGTAGAAAAAACTTCTCCTTCGTAGCAGGATAAAGTAACTACCGGATGGTTTCGAGTATCATTGAGGCAGTATAAAACTCGTTCGGTCTTTCTATTCTGAAGTACCCTTTCCTTAAGCCATTACCGTTAATGCAGTATTACTCTCCTCACAACAGAAGAAGGCTAATATCACGCCCAAGGAAAAGAAAACAGCCATAAACTGGATCTGGTTTTAAGGATCTCAGCGTTGAACGTCCTTAAAGTGGTATCCTGTAGTCCCTTTTCTAAGGACCCCATAGACATGCACTTTACAAAATATCTGGTAAGTTTGAAACTGCGAATTAAAATAAAAATGAAAAAGAAAATTATCGGCAGTCTTTTAAGATAGCGATTACATCTTGGCATTGTTACGGTATCATAACCAATTTTGACGAGGAAGTTGTAAGTTTAATAGATTTGCGAAACATTTGGATTAATTTTTTCTAAAAAGATAGTTTTGAACTAACTTGTTTTTTGCTCCAGAAAAAAAAGTCGTCCGTATTGTTATTCGCGAAATTTTAGTGTTTTTAATTTAAGATAGGACTAACGCAAACCATGCTACAGGAAGATTTGGTCGTGTTCATATTTAGATTTCTTAGCTTGATATTTTATCAGAGATATTTTCGAACTAAAATTTTGCAATCGTGTTTACACCGAAAATGCATGGTATATCGAGTAGAGAACTATACGTAAATATTTGCCTAGAGCTGAGAATTCCTCATATAGGACAAACTGGGGTGAAAGAGAAATTAAGTCTTTATAAGCTTGAATATTACACTACCGAAATCCCTCTTTTAAACTAATAAGCAGGGGCGACTATTAATTACGTTACTCAAACACGCCACTTTTGGACCCCCTCCCCGCATTTGGTTATGCTTTTTCCAATAACGAATAACTGAAAGGTTACGCTTTTATAAGCCTTATTTTCATGCACGTTAGCGTAAGTTACATGTAAACATATGATAATAGGCGCGCGCGTTTCGTTAAATGCCTACGCGGGTCTCAATACGAAAGTTCAGCCGCTACCCCTGCCATCTAGCGGCGGCCTGAGGAGTTGGCGATTCTCAGCAGGCAACGCGGCGCGACAAAGATAGCTGACAGTTGAATCAAGAAGGCTGCGACGGAGTCGCATGGCAGCGGAAACGAAGTTGTTAGACCGTGTGATTTGATTACGACTATTAGACGCACCGTCACAGCTTTGTTTGAACACTCCTGCATGTAATCGTAGATAATATCTGTGCTGCTCATGAATTTTCAAATATGCATGTGGAACCAATGCAGCGTTTATTTGCGCGAAGGGGACGCGGCGGCGAACATCCCCAAATACACACGGAAATCTTACAACACATACAGTATGTCTCTTCCTTGAGCGGTAATGCACCAACCTTGCACACTGAACCACCCTGCCCGAACCGACCAATCCAAATGCAGACAGCCTAAACTTATCGAAACTAACAAAGCCGAACTTACAGTGCTATCTCGCCCGACAACATAAATCAACCTAGATCTTAACTATTAAAGTAACCTATAAGGTAGGTGAAGCACACAGGATCCGGTAAATACATTCAGTCTAAAACTGCAAGGTCAGTCGACAGTTCACAGCTTGGGGGGGGGGGGTGAGAAAAATGTTTCAAGTTTGAGTATACACACACACAAACTCAATGGTTACTGTTCTCCGCTACGGCGAGGAATTAAAAGGGTGAGAGAGGAAGGTATAACGAGCGAAGCGCGAGATTCCATTTTCATGAAAAAAGGTCAGTTCTATTCGCACGCCTATGTTAATAGGGAGACTTGAACGCTTAACCTAATGCATTTTACGTGGGATGTTACTTGAACGCACGGCAACCAACCTGATACATTTTAAATGGGGCAGCGTGTGAATAGTCACTTCGAAAAAAGGAGAGACTAGATGAAACTTAACCCGCTACCGCCCAGCGATGCCGTTCGGAAACAGAAACAAAAATATTTTAGGGGAACTTTTCAGTTTAGTTTTGCCACAATTCAAAAAATATCACCCCCCTGGAAACCTGAATTTTAATAATTTTGGCATTTTTCAAAGCTTAAAATTGCGTATTTCAATGGAAAAATCTTTTCAATTTCTCTTTTAAAAAATTCACTCCAAATACTTTGGGCTATTATGGGTTACGCAGTACTCGATCGAATATATTATAAACAGTGAACTACGATTTTACTCCAGAAAACTCAACCAAACCAAAAGTGAACCAGTCACTACCCCAACAGAATCGGCAAGGAGGCTTTGTTTGAGCGAACACGTGAACATGGCAGCATTTAACCGAGATTGAAGAGCTCGCCTTCCTCCACAAGCCAAGAGACCTCTGCATAAAAGACGAAGGCAAACTTTGTGAACGGGGGCGACGTTCCAGCGATTAGCAGTTAGAAGCGGTAGACCGCAAATTCCGCGCTGGAATGAGGCGTCAATGTCACCGCGGAGCAAAAAAGGCTTGTATGAAAAAGGCTCCAGGGAGAGCTATCGCTACGCACTCTACCAAGTTGGGTCGTTGATTCTGAAAGGATCTGGCGCAGCGAGAAGCGGCGCTGTTCCATGCCCTTTTTTTCCTCTCCTTAGCTCCTATGCGGACTTATTATTTCTGGTGAGACAAACTGGGACCATCAGTCACTTCTAGCTCAGGACACAGAGGCGGGTCCGACGGCTGACGCCCCCCTGCTCTCCCTGTCTCGTTTCCACACTTACATTCGACTTCATCTATGCTCCGCCATGATTTAAGTCCTCCTCCTCTCTTCTTCGCGCATGTTGCTATCCCGTTCTGCACATTATATCCTCTAGATCCTCATCTGTGATATATGGTGTGGACAAGAGTGGGATGTGTATGCTGCGTGTTCGGTGCTGGGGGCCGGGCGGGACGCGCTAAGGATTCCCTGAAGAGTTGGATGGCTGGTGTTGTGGGGACGCTGGGTCCCAGATTCAGGGATGGGCGTCAAGGGGGCGGTGGCCGACTCAGCGGGTCCGCGCTGCTACTGGTCCGTGGGCTCTGCTGCGAAGCATCGCGTCCTGTTTCTTAAGGTGTTTTACTTTGCGCTCAGGAATTCTCGCTGTGGTCTACAATACGTTTCTGACATACCTTAAGCTCACCTAACCGCAGGTAGTCTAGCATAACTCGATGTGGTTTAACCTTAACTAAATCGACTAAGGTATTCTGACCTGAAGTAACTGACCTGAAGTCACTGATCTGAAGTCTGATCTGAAAATGAGTGTCCTGTGGTAAAACCAATGGTAGCTTGAGTCTAAGGTATTTAAAGTATTAAAAAAACCACGCTACGAAGAGAAAAACAGAAACAACAGCCAACCAGTACCAACCCGAAGAAAACCAACTCAACCAAAATCAAATGGAACCAATTCAAACAAAAGCAACCAAAAGAACACCAAACAAAACAAAGCCAATCCCCCCCCCCAAAAAAACAACCTAAATAAAACCAACTAAAACGAAACCAACGAAATAAAACCAACCCAAATAAAAATGATCCAAACAAAACCAAAAACGAAACCAACCCCAAAAAACGGCCCAAACAACCCCCCCTCCCATCAGACCTTAGCTAATCAAACCAACAAAAACCAACCTATTTAGATTATTCAATAACGTTTCAAGCAACTAAACGTAACCCAACCTTTCAGAACCTACAAGAAACGTAGTTTAAAAATGGTTAAAACAAATAGAAGCAGCATCTGATCGTCCCGTGGACCTGTCAGGACCCTGTCGTAATATCTCCCATCATCGGGGGAATTCTCTTTTCAAGTTGCCGAAATATTAGCTACGAATAGCACGGTGTCCTGTTCCTTTTTCAAGGCGGTGTGAATAGAAAATTTGAGCCCCCGCAAATCGGATTTGGCGACTTAATCCTCCATTTGCCACGACTCATTTGATCTACGTGAAAAATTGCCTCGGCCACTTGGACTACTTCTGTTTCCTCCCTCTAAGGGATAAGGGAGGAAATATGGACAGAAACACTCGAATCAGCAAAAACGGACCTTCGAACCGAGCTCCGGTCACGAGATATTATAGGTTCGATGTCGGCTTAACCGCGAAGTCACGTCTATCGAACCGCACAGCTAAACCTCATTATCAAAGGTGGAACTTTCCACCTCTTGTGCTCAACCCTCCGCTTTCATCACTCACAATATAAAGCTGAGTAGGAGGACGTCGGAGCGAGGAACAACGCACGTTACCTCACCTGACTTAACCATTAACCTAGCTTAAAAGTCATCGAATGTCTTATCCTATGTTGCTCTGCTTGCATAATACCAATAGGCGCTCACTTCTCAGGCAGCATTAACTACCTCCAAGAGTAAGCAGCATCAGGTTAGGTTAGGTTACGTTAGGTTTGGTTTGATTTTACGTTGCCTTGGGTCTGGCTTCAATCGGCTTGACGAAAAATAAAGGGTAGATTACAACACTTAAAATTTTGCCTTTAAAATTTACGGTAGACTTAATTTCGCCGCATCAAAAAAAGGGGGGGGACTGTAAAGGAGGTTCCAGGAGGTTCACAAAGAGTATTGGACAATGAGTGCTGATAGCTAACAAGCTCCGTTTTCGGTCGCAGTGACGAGTGACGCCGGCGCCGGCGCCAGCTTTGCGATGTGGATCGGCCCACGCTGGACAGGGTTCTGGATACTATCTAAATGGATCCCAAACAGCTCCCCCCCCCTCGAAGAGGCCGATAAGGCGACGTTGAAGAATGCGAGACCCCCCCCCAACTGCTGCGTTTAAATCAATATTGCATCTATTAGCTCGATAGCAGTCGTCTAAACACGCCTCTTTTTGCACACACACCCTCAATTTTAAATTTTAAATTTCCTTTCTAAGAATTGTGCCGAGCAGAAAATCAGGGGTAGCTGTCATAAGCGCCAAGAACCACAACCGCCAACGCCGCAAGCGCCAATCCGTAACCGCCAAACGACAAAAGTCGCAAACCTCAAAGTTCTTAACCGCAATACTAACCTTACCTAACCTAACTTAACCTAACCTAACTTAGCCTAACCTAACCTAACTTAGCCTAACCTAACCTAACTTGACTTAACCTATATACGAACTTTGGCGTTTGTGACTTTGCTCGTTTGGCGGTTTACGGACTGGCGCTTTCGGCGTTGGCGCTTGTGGTTTTTGGCGCTATCGAATGCCCCCCAAAATCAGCGGAATCCAAAGAAATACGTCTACGCGAGGCCTTCATAAGTCACAGTCCGAGTGACTCCTTACTGTCACCTACAAAGTAGGCCTATTTTAAGAACGGTATCCCTTCTTTAAATCTTTCATAAGATTCAATTTCTCGTCGCCATTGTTCCGCAAGAGGCTTTCTGAAGACGATTGCAAAGGGTTCAAGTGCCTTAAAAATAACTAATTCTGGCAGCGTAAACGAATTATTATCTTTCAGAGTGAGCTGTTAAAAGCCACATGCAATGTCACTGCCTCTAGACTATCCCTGATTAAAATATCAGGATCTTGGCTTCTCGGGCTAAAATTAAAATAGAGAAGCGCTTAAGAGTAGCCACTCCAGCGGGCGCGTCTGAGGGGCGAAGGCCATAAATTGCGGCCGAACTACGATCCCGAACGGAATTCGCGAATGGGAAACCCTTCTTTTTCGCAGAGCCCGCCCTCATTTGTGTTCGCCTCGCTTCATTCCAATCAGCAAGACAAAAGTTTCCGAATAGAAAATACTTGCGATCAGTCGGACGAAACAGACATTTGTTGTCTGTGGACGGAGTTATTACTGAATTCTTGGATTGATAAAAATACTCGGGAAGAATAACCAGGAATAGCTATCACTTTATGAGGTCATATTTATCAAGAGTGTTACAGGTAAAGACGGTCGAGGAACACAAAACACGCACGCTGACTTGGAATCTCCTCCACTTGGATTCCACCTTTGGTTGCTAAGCTGTGTAACGGTAGCGGAGTAATGCTCGAAACACCTTACTAGCCTATATTTTCCTTACAACCTTAACTTTATCTTATTTAAACTATCCAACAACCTAACCTACGTTAACCTGACCTACGTTAACCTGACCTACGTTAACCTGACCTGCGTTAACCTTACCTGCGTTAACCTTACCTGCGTTAACCTAACCTTCGTTAGACCTAGCATTCGTTAACCTAACCTACGTTAGCCTAACCGTCAGCCTAACCAGCGTTAACCTAAACTGCGTTAGCCTAACCTACGTTAACCTAACATTCGTAAACCTAACCTACGTTAGCCTAACCGTCAGCCTAACCTGCGTTAAACTAACCTGGGTTAACCTAGCCTACGTTAGCCTAACCTGCGTTAACCTAAACTACGTTAACCGTTACCTACTTTAACCTAACAAGAACGAAAGCCATTAGAAATATCAAGTATAATACGTGCGTTAGGCCCTCTATGAGAATTGCCTCCTAAAAACAATGGTCCTTTTAAGATATAAGCTTCAAAAGAGGATTGAGTAATAAAGATATAATTATATTCAGAGGCGAGTTTCTAGGAGAACCCGGGGAGAAAAACGGAAACATTGAACGGGTTTGGGTCTCTTTTACGCTTGAGACGAATCTGGGTAGCGCGCTTTTTACGACTGAAGAGGATCTTGTGATCAGTTTTATCTGTGTCCCTGGGAACAGTCACAAGATTGGATGAATAAAAGGTCCGAAGGTCGGTAAACGTTCAAGGGGCATCTGACGCTCGACTAGGCTGGGCAACATTTGCGAGAGCGGTGTTGACAGGTGGTTCACAAGCCCTTTTACGCTGGACGCACGTAGGTTACCTGACCACTACCCTACGCGGGGGCAACGCTCGACGCCACTAAAGGAAAGGATAAACAAACGACTCGGGGTTAGCTTATGCTCCACTAAGCTTTACTAACTTTTCAATAACTTTATCAACTAGCGTTTATTTTCTTTCTGTAGCGCGTACTGGTGAAATGAAGCATTATTGGGGAACTGTACCAGCATTGACACCGGGTATAGCGGTTTTGTCTAGGAGCAAATTTAATTTGGCTTGTCATTCTCTCAAAGATGGTTTCGCTGATCCGGATGTAAGGGGTAATGACATGTTGAAAGAAAAGCCAATCAGCTATAAGATCATGTTTAAGACTCCCCTAACTCATCCCCAACCTTCGTAGCGAGTGAGGATCCCTGCATGGCCCACCTTGACCACACTTCCTCTACTGACAACCTTTCTTGAGCATCTTCTCTTGATTTCCTCGTCTCCGTATCACAGCACTTCCTCCAAACGACCCCACTGCTCTCTCCTCCTGACCATCTCTTCTGCCACGCCATTCCCTCCTCTCTCCCGCCCATCCCCGTGTTTCTACTCCATCTCGGTCTCTCCAGCCCACCCCCGTATCTCCGCTTCGACTCCGTCTCTCCACTCCACCCTCGTCTCTCCACTCCACCCCCTCCTCTCCACTCCACCCCCGTCTCTCTACTCTATTTGCGACTTGCCACGCAATGCCCCTCTACCTCCACAACACCTCCTATCTCAACAACACCCCTCTACCTCCACAACACACCCCTCTATCTCCACACCCCCCTCTCTCCACACAACACCCCTTTGAACCCTCTTCCTAGATCACTTTTTTTGTCTGAAGACTCAATCCAACAAGAAACTTCTTACCCACATTTTCACGCACTACCAAAAAGGGCTTTCAAACGCCACTAAATGTAAAAAAAAAGACGCAAAGAAGCAAGGGCCACGCCCTCGCAAAAAGTCCTCGTTCTTTACCAAAGTAACCGAATGTTTCTCTGGATGTTTTGATCTTATATCGACACTTGCTGGGGCCTTTAAATGTCCCCATAAGTCATGGAAGCCAGGTTGTTGGATCTGAAAAGTCGTTGCCTAGGTAATAGCTAAATGGCGGCGTGCTGTTTAGGTTGCGTATGGACTGCACGCTCAATACTTTGGGTACCCCTCTGTGCAGCTCTGGCGCAGTTGGGACTTAAGTCAGAGCCGCAGCAAATATGCGGCGAGGAGACTCGTTACTGCCCTTGAAAGAACCTGTTTTTGTTCTTAATGCGTAGGTTTATTCACGGCGCTATCAAGGCGTGGTGGCTGAGTGGTCAGCGTGTCCGCCTGCCAATCACGCGACGCGGGTTCGGTTCTTAGTTCCGCTGCATTTTTCTTTCTTTCTTTGTCCGAGGCCACGGCACTAAAGTACGCCTCCGAGCACGGCTGACGGACGTCTTCTCGGTGGCCGAGTGGTTAGCGTTGCTACGTTGCCAGTGATGGTGTCGAGACTCGGTTGAGGTTCGCGGTTCAAATCTGATCCGCGATTAAATGCCGCGGGCAGCCTCGTAACAC
>Ga0058701_10002006_pt1 | contig 15069 bp, 9 predicted proteins | sample AgamicOrMae_FD_97039 | JGI IMG/M metagenome (GOLD analysis project Ga0058701, IMG submission 97039) | Agave microbial communities from Guanajuato, Mexico - Or.Ma.e | ecosystem: Host-associated > Plants > Phyllosphere > Phylloplane/Leaf | place: Guanajuato, Mexico | collected 2012-06-04
GACCATTTCTCCGCTTTCGATGGGCAGGCATTCCACATTGCGGAGGCATCGCCTTGCCTGTCTGGGGAAGACACCAAAGGTTAGGCGACCAAGCCGAAGCCCTAACATGACGAAAGCCGCTTGGGACCTAATCTCCAAGCGGGTCCTATATTACGATTCATTCATTCATTCCACTTTGTAAAATTGGGGGAAAAAATCGTTAAAAAGAAAAAAAAATATCGTGACTTGTGCGTGAGTGCGTGTATGTAAAACCTTAAGTAAGTCTTTGCAGGGAAGTCGATGGAAATCTGGGTTGGTGTTTTGCTGATCAATGTTTTTAGTCCGAAAAGAATTTTACGACAGAGCTCTTCTCGCTATTCATTTCGGGAATTTCCACACGTTACTTTTCTCTGTCGTTCTTATAGTTCACCACGGCAGAATCTCTGCGCTCGTTACTTCATTTCTCATTTTGCTACTGTTAAGTCTTTCAGGAAATCTAGGTAGAATTTTCGATCATTTTTAGTTGGGGCTACTAATTTTTGGAATCGAAAAATGTTTCAAGATCAAGCAGATATGTAACTTTTCGCTCAAGGCCAATGTTGCATTTTCGCTGTACGACAAAGGCAGGTAAAAACAAACTGGTCGCATCAAAGATTCTTGGTAAAAAAAAAAAAAAAATGCACCGTGCATTAATCTTCACCTTACATTAATCCCCATCATTGCCCCATTAATACCATTATTACCCAATCAAGAGACAATGAACTTATGAAGCGAGGATTTCTGAAGGGTGAACATAAACGGTTTTTTGATTACCTCGGCTACGAGGTCAGAGGAGCCGAACGCAGTCAGGGTCCGTTCCGATTGGTGTGACGCAAGTCATGACGATTTCGATCTCACCGCTGCCAAAGTTCATCTGTAACCAAACCACAGAGAGGTAGTAAAAAAGTATCTCCCTCACATTCAAAACTTTGCATACCTTCCCTCCGCTGGATTTCTGCAACTCCATACTTTGTCAGATCGTTAGCGACGACGTGTATCATGTTGCTGCAGCTTGGGATTTCCGGAGACTTCATCGTGAGGAAATATGTCCGATGCCTTCTAAATGGAAGTTTGCCTTGCACAGAGTCTTCGCCACTTCCCGTCAAAATGTTATCGTTAACACATGACTTGGAAGAAAGATTAGCAACTATTCGCTCAAGCAAGGTTATGATTTCTAGTTGAACTTCGCGTTAGTGACTTGACAGTACTCCTCATTGACTCAATGCTCTTCATTCTAGAAACAATTCTGCCTTAAAACAAGTAGATCATAACCAAAAGAAAAATTTTCAAATGAAGTATATAGCAAATTGACAGGGGTAATGATTAAAAAATTTAATTATAATCTACATACACTTATTTTAAAATTATTTTGTACATTTGGATGGATATAATCGTCCATCTAGAATATTTTTAAATACAAATAGTCAACATACGAATTTGAAGAAAGAACTTTCCTGGACGCAGATACCTCACAAGGCAGCACAGAAAAAATTTCTCCGAATTCACCGACATTTTTGTATACAAGTCTGACAAAGAAGAGTAGCTATTTGTCAATAATTTCCTTTAAAAGAGGGTAGATTTTTATTCCTATTTGATGATATCCACAAATATGGTCCTTTTGTCCACAAAAGGATCATATTGCCAAATATGATCAAATGCTATTTGCCTTGAGAGTAACTACTAGTTCCTAAATTTATCTTAAAAATCTTCTAAATCTATAATACACCGCAAACTGTTGATTAGCTTACTTTGATGATTCAGGTAAGAGAACGCGTCCGAAATTAGAGAACCGCTATCTTTCCATTGTCTGACTGACTAAAGGCTGATTCTGTGAAGATGGTGGACTGAAAGAAGATTTGTTCGGGGAACCAGTTCAATTTACAAACTTTTACACACGAATCTTTACGAATAGCTTGAAGGACGTTTTAGTCAAATCAGCTATAGGATAAACTTTTCGAATAAAAGAAAATTCATATCGTCCAAACGTAATACGGGGCGCAAGCAGTGATCAGGCTGTGCCACGAAATACCAGAAACGACAAATAGGTTTAGTCTACTGTATACATTAAGTCATGGTAAAGTGTCATTATTCTAAAGGGCGTTTTTCAAGAGGACTTGCATAAAGGGCGGCTTTTTTGCTGTCAAGAACACAACTTGAAAAAAATTGGAGAAAAGGGTTATCCTTTCTTTTTCTGAGGCCGCTTTTCTACTGAAGACTCGTTACTGCATTTGTTTGCTTTCTATCAAAAACTGTGTGAATGCTTCCTGCATTTCTTCATCCATCTCTTCTTCGTCTAAGGGAGCGTACTCGTCACTGAAAAAAAACGAAAACAAAATTTCTTCCTTTTGTGTTTTTTTTTTTTTAAAAAAAAAGCCCGCCACATCGCAAATTTTAAAATGAAATTTTGCCCCTTTTGTGCTCCACCTTGTTATCATCTCTCATATATCTTTGAGGATTAACGACATGAAAGCGCGTTGGTTGGGTCAACTGAGGTTAAGTCCCTTGTGCCTCGCTTCGCCGCCGCCCTATGCGGCTGTCGCCGAGAGGTAAGTCGTATCAGGCTTGGCGACCTTTAAGTTTCGTTATCCTTGGTAAGGCTGCCTTCAGCCTCGTTATTACTCCGCTCGGGTAAGCGACCAAAGGTGGAACACAAAAGAAGTAAAATTCCAACTCGTAAAATTTACATGAAGTGCACACCGCGGGCGAAGATGAACCTTGTGAAATCGATACGCACCCGAAGTCATCACCGTCCTCAGCATCCGGAGCATCTCCAGCACAGTGTCCCATGTTGGATAAGTTATTCAAGAACTCGCTTTCTTCTTTACTAAGAGCCAAGCCGTCTGGCCCATACTGGACCGCTTCGCTTTGCTGCACAAAAAAAAAATCCTGCATACAGCGAACAAGGAAAGTGTTCCAAGCCTCATCGACGAAACAGTACCAATTACAGTCCTCTTATTTCACATCTAACACGTAGTTGAACCCGTAAGTTGGCTCGAGTTAACCTTGCTAAGAGAGTTTTTCATCAAGCTTAGACAACTTATTTCCCGTGATTAACCTAGAGAGCCTCACAGGGCGAGAGGCGTCAACTGCCACGTCACCCTTGCATCCCCCCGATCAGCCAACACCGCGGGAATAAGTTGTCGCATCTCTCCCTTATGAGACAGTCTAGGTTGACCCTCTACCGCTGAGCAATGCTGCTCAGCAAAAAGCGAAACCTAAGAGGGAATCTTTGATATACTCTGTAAAATTTACCAGCCTTTCGCGGTCATTAAATTCGATATCAGCTCATTTTAAAAGCGTCGACTATTCTTGAAAATTTCTTGCAAAGACAATCTTTACCCTTGAATGGTTTGGATGCGAAATATTCAGTTTTGATGTGTGTATTCTTAAGAGGTGACAAAACCTACCAGGCACGGTTGAGCGAGAAGCGCTGAGTCGATTACTGCATCATCTGCACCCCCTCCGACATCTTCCCCCCAATTCTGTTCGCGGAAGGCAACGACGCTCCCAACAATATGGGTCGTATTTGTCTTGTAGCCAGCCTCCATCAGTTTCGCTATCACCAAGTCCATCTTTGACTTGTTTTCCTTGTCGAGCGTTCCTCCTGTTAGCTTTAAGAAAAACAAAAAAAAAAACTAATTAAAGGACATATTCTTACAGGATGATAAGGGGAAACGGAATCACTGTCCCACTACGGCGATGTAAATTTGAAAGCTGGCCTTGTCTACTGTCTACCTTCTGTGTTCTACCCTGGTTTAACCTTCTATGACATGAAGATAGGATACAACCGCGTCGTCTTGGTTAGGTTAGGTCACGTGCCTTGGGCACCGTTTTGCTGTCGCTTCGCTGTAGCAAACCTTGCCGCGCTCTTCTCGGCGGCACTTACAGTCGCCGAGAAGAAAGCGGTCACCGGCTTGGCGACCCTCACGTTAGGTTAACTTAGGTTGACTTAGGTTTGAATGTCTTATGTCCCTCTCCGCTCGGCTTGGTTACGAAAGTTGGAACACGAGGGTTGACGAATTTCAACTTTCAAATTTAAAATGCACTTGGATTACAACAGATTATGAAATGACAGCAATATTTACTCATGATAGTAAGATACCACGTTAATAAAAGGCAATGATGGTAAGATCCGTGATCATGGTTATATTACAAAAAATGAATCAGCGATTACTAGGGGTTATAGAAGTATAATTACAAGATTACACGGAGTAAAAAACCGATTACTCAGCAGAACCAAGGGTAACTGCACGATTGTAAATCAATAATGGAAATGTTTCACGACTAGGAACGATCACGATTGCTTGCGATTTCGTTGGATGTACTATCATGGACAGAAAAAACGTCCCCCCCCCATGCAACCACCTAGACATCGATGCGTTGCGGTTGCCTACCTTATCTCGGAATCAGGCAGGAAGGTGATTGGCTGATGCCGAGCTAAGGTAGGCAACCGCAACGCACCAATGTCAAGGTGGTTGCAGGGAGGGGGACGTTTTTTCTGTCTATGGTAATACAGGGGCAGGTCTAACTCGAAAGAGTAACCCTAGAGTTTATTAGTCTACGGACGCTTATCGTCTACACACCTTGAGAAGTTGAGACACTCGCTTGATGCTGTCCACAGTGGGCACCGAAACCAAAATTTCAACGATATTCAAGAAATATTCTCCCAGACAGTGAGTGTCGTCGACTTTTCCCATTTGAGAGTAAAGTTCGCCGAGGAAACCGACAAAGCCGAAAGCTTTGCTGGGCTGTTCTTTTACGTCAGGAAGGATTTTGGTGTATTCTTGTTTCACCCTGAAAACCACAAAAACCGACATGTAAATAACGGAAAACTGTCGGAAAGTCTTCCAAGAAAAAAAGGCCTACCTTTCAAAAAGGTGGTTTTTGAAAACTGGTGGGTCTGAAACATCCAGCTCTGAACTGAGCAGACTACAGAGCCGAGCACCATTGTACTGAAAATTCCTTTCGATTATTGCCTGAAAAGGACAGAAAACAGGTTAGTGTTGATGCAAAAGCACAACTGAAACAACGACTTGAACGAATTAGCTAAAATGACCACGATGCGGTAAATTTAGAGTGCAGCCATCTTGCTGAGCGGTCCCGATGAAATAACTTTCATCGAGGTTAACTGCCAGGGTAACCACCAACCTAACGAAATAGTTTCCCCGCTCTCTCTTCCACGCCCCCTATATTTCTTGCTTACATACAATACCAATGTAGCCTGTTTTAAAATTGCAGGCGTGTTACAAGAAAACATTTGATTATATCCCTAATTTCCTAGACCAACTGAAAATTTTCCTTGATTTTCGCCGGATAAGGGTCACTGGAAAAGAAACTTGAAAAATCAGTAAGGTTGGAATTCTAAAGAAACTACCTCAAACATCTAAATTTCTCCAATTTCGAAATGTCCCCCCCCCCCAGAATATTTATCCCTTTTCCCTCCTCCCCATTCATTTTTCCTTCTTTTTCCTAACTTCCTTCATATCAAACATCCCAGAATAGAGCGAAAACATGGGAATATTTCAGATTGTTGGAACAGATTTAACATGACTATAATGTACCCCGAAGGCGAAAGCTGGATTCCAACTAAACAGATCGGTGGAATTCAAAAGGACCATTAGAGTTGGCCACTCTCTTTTACCCTAACGTCTCTCGACAGGGAAAGAGACACCGAGAACCGTGAGGTTACTGTTTTTGAAGGCGGCCCTGACTGGCAGTCTTTTGTTCCTTACCTGAGAAACAATGGCATCGACAACTGCCGCAGCAACTTGACTATCTCCGAACCACGCCACGCTTTCATCTAGAAGCATTCTCGCCAAATGATCGAATCTTCCTGGTTTTACAATGATATCTTGCATGAATTCGTTAAGGCGCCTAACGACCAACTGAAACAGAAAGGGACGTATGATTGAAAATCTACTCGTACGACAGGTCGACGCCTACTCTCATACAGAAGTTCTTTTAGAAATAACCTTGCTTAATATAAGGTAGAATAAATACTACCTTAACTTAATGGGCGTCAGATATGAAAAAAATAATTGAGAAAAAATTCCTTGATATACCACATAAGGTTCAACATCAAAAGCTACAACATATCATATTTTTGTTATCACAGCCCGGTTCAGAGCTTTGGCTCTTTGGGCGCTCTAACTAAAAAAAAAAAAATAAAAAAAGACAACAACATATTAAACCATGAGGGGCAGATTTAAAGCAAATTTCAACTGTACTTGAAGCTTTTCAAACAAGATACTTACATTGATTGAGTTAGGAGAATCTTCATAACTAGACTTGGTATAGGGGTTTGTAGTTTCCTCTGTTGCATCAGTTCCATTAGTCTGGTCAAGAAGATAAAATTGGTTTAGTTGGATGATCAAATAACATTGTAAGTTTAGCACAGAAAGAGGAACTATGTTTTGATATAACTCTTTTCCTATTGATCTTTTTTTTTCTTTTTAGAATTAAGATGATTGTGGATACTCACAGTTGGATTTCTAGCATTTTCTATCCGTCTTTGCATGCTGGTAGTTGGTTTCTTCGTTGATGCATGGCTTTTATTTGACTGAAAGATACAAATTCAAAGATAAGATAATAAGTTGAGAAAAATCAAGAGGTACTACAAAAGCACACCAAGAGCAGCTCTGACTCAAAATTTGAACCACAATTTTGGGCTGCTGTGGAGAACAGCAGCTCAAGCTCGTAATCTTAAATTCCATTCATAAAGTCCTAATCTTTCACTTAGATTAGAGGGTGGAGGAGCCCTCCTCAGTAATGGCATATGGCAACAAAAGCCACAAATGATTAAAAATAAAATTCTGATTGCTTATTTCAACATACCGTAGGTGGTTGATAGCTTTGAGGATTCCTTGGGACAAATTCCTTTGCACCAATACAGGATTGAATGCTCTTTGGGACAAATTCCTTTGCATCAGCCGATAAACGGTGTGGTTTCAAAACTGGTATTGAATCTGTACAGCTTGACGATGTCTCACAGGATGCAGCTGAAAATTATTAATCTTTAAATGTTGATACGCTAGAAAGTACATCTTCATTTTCAAATATTAAACACAATGAGTACGCTTTAATCATTGAAAACTTGCTTGTAGAGTCCGTTCCTTCATTTACTAAGCTAAGAATTTTATATTAGGATAAAAGAACTTACCTTTTGTTGGTTCTTCACTGGCTTCTTGGCGAGGAGGCCTTAATACAGGAAGAGTTTGGTTGGCATCCCACGACGGCTGATCTGGGTTAGAAAAATCGCCTGAATTATCCATGTCGACGGGAAGTCGGCTGTCTTCCCATGCAGTCCCACAGAGTGAACCTCCGCAAAGCCTACAATAAGACAAAATAATGAGAAACCTTGAAATGTACCTGCAATCCACCGAAATTCATCTGTAAACAATAACCCGAGTAAGCGTACAGCGTTTTCTCGGCTATCGGCTAACTTTGATCTAAGAGTGCTTGTCTTGGTGAAATAAATGATACCTTCTTCCTTAAAACCTTAATAAGCCGATATTTGACTGTATTTACAGTGGCACCACTTAAAACTTGAAAAGAATCCTGAAATTTCCGTCAAAATAAACACCATGCGCCTGAACCAGGACTACTGTATTTATCCACTGAACAGGTGCGATTTCGGGTGATCCGAAGGGTAGAGATTCCTCTCCTAGGATTTCAAAACAATTTTAGATCGATTTTCGAAACCAAACTGATGTTTAGAGCATAATTAATTGATTTTTAAGTATAAATTCTATAACACCTGAATAAATTAAAGTATTTATTCCTTGAACGAGTTAAAAAGGGAAAATTAAAATAATCATAACTGGGCGTCATCTCTGGCAAGGTGAACCGACAGCCAGGCAGGCAGGGGAGGCAGGATTTTCTTGCTAAACACAACTGAAACTGCCTGATCTGTTTATTTGCAACAATTTTACATCTGGTTGATTAAAATACAACAAAGTATCAACACAATTTTATAAAATGGCGCTGCCAAAAGCTGCGCTATTAATATTGACGTGCGTTTTTTCGCTAAATGAGGTCACGTCGTACGAAGTTTGTGAGTATTCAGTGTACCTCCCCTTGCAGACGTGTTTGTTTACCTATTTATTTTCTTGACTCTTGAGGTTCTTTTTCTTTCCAACATTATCTCTGTCATTGACAATCATAATTATTCGACAAACGCCAATAGTTCATTGAGAGGCTGCTTCTATAACCTCGTTGTTGATATGTCAATATTGCTATCCATCTCTTTGTGGCGTTGTGACGCCGTTCCCCTCCGTTTATTTTCTCTTTACTTCCTTGTGTATCCCTTCATACCTTTACGGATAATACGAATGTTTTCGTTGAATGTTCGCCGTGCCGCACCGTAACACCCTTTACCTCTCCAACTCAGCGTTCGTGTGTTGCAGATACTCTGGATCCATGTTATTCTGACCGCACTGTTTGGCTTGGGAGGAATGACAAGTCTGCCTTAAACTTCAGCTTAGGAAACTATAAAATTGAACCGCAGTTTTCAGAGCAACCTTTCAAATGCAGCTTTCACATACAAGCTGACCGCAATGAAAGAATAATAGCAGTTATTCAAAGAATGAACCTGCGAGGAAATGATTTTACTTGTTTGGATTTTGTAGAGGTAAGAACACTTTCTCCTTGGAAAGCACTGCTATTGGTGTGTCTGCACTTATGACTTTTATTATCTCAGTTCTCAGATATTCCCAAGTTGTCCCTTCAAAAACTATATGATAGGCTGAATAATCAGAAGAAGCAGGTCTGTGGCTCCAAAAATGTGTCAATCATGACATTGCCTACAGACATAGTACTTCATGCCTATGACAAGTACACTTTACCCCAAAATGTGTACATTTCAAATCGACATGAGATGAAGGTAAAAGTTAGTATCAGCAGGACACCATTGAGGAGGGATGAAACATTGGATTTGCAAATTATATTCACAGCAGCAAAAAGTAAGTTTTATGAGGCAATTCTCCTGATAGTGATCTGCACTTCTAGAATTTAAAGGACTAATCATTTCTTCTTGTTCCGCAGTGGGATCAGAGTGCGAGAATCGATCAGATTTTGATTGTGGAAACAAGACCTGTATTTGGAAAGGCTTCTATAAGGATGGGTTCATAAACTGCCCATTTGTTGGATGTCCTGATGAAGATGGCTGTGAAGGTAACTATTTCCTTTAACATCATAAATTCTTGTCACTGCCTCAAACCTTTAGCCAGGCTAGTTATGAAGTCTGGTTACACATGCATGAGTTTTTCATACTGTGATATTTTGGCCCTCTACATCATGAAGGGATGCTACCTTAAACAGAGTGCCCAGCAAACCTTTCAAACACTCAAAATCAGCACAGTCCTAGGAGGGAAAAAAAAAAAAAAAAAAACTTAAACCATAGCCTAGATCCTGGGATTTTTCCTTATTATCCCAAGGTTTGTGCACCTTTTTTGTAGTAGTTTAAATATTTGTAATGAGTTATTTGATATTTTAACTCTTCATCACTGTTTTCATCATTTTTTGAAACGGCTATGTAGTATCATTTTCTATGTATTTACCAGGTCATTTTTCTGGTATAAGCCTTGAAAGAAGGGAAATGCAGGGGGGGGGGGAAATTGAGCATCGTGAAGACCTCAGGGGGGAAAATTTCAAAGCCTTAAAACGCCAAAGAAAAAAAAAAAGCTTCGATGAAGAAAACCGTCGAAAACCCTTACATTGAAAAATAGGGAGTCGCTGTCCACCTCGCTAAAATCTTTTTCAGAGGTTACCTACCTTGACGGAATTGTCAACTGTCAGCAGGTCCTATCGTGAAGTACAGCTCGGGCTCCGGCACCACAATCATCATCTGTGCCGTGGTATCGATGCTGAGCGTGCTGGGCGTGTTTCTACTGTGCCTGTTCATCTGCCGGCGTTGCAAAGTTCTGTGCTGGGCGCCTTCTGGTCGCGATCCCGTCGCGAGGGTGCACGTGTCAACCTCGCATCCCGGCGAAGGCACCCAGCCCTCCGCACCGCCGCTTATCTCCCTCCACGATAAAGATCTCCCTCCATCTTACGACTCATTGTTCCCAGCAAGGTAGGTCATCCAAGGATCCTCCCTTGAGGATCTCCAGAGTTATCAAGTCTGGAAAACTATTATTGTTCCGCACTCCAGCAAAAATTAGCCTATTTATTGAAAGATTTTAGACATGATAGGTAAGCCATTCTGATTAGACGAAGCCATTGCACCTTGAGGAAAAACCATAGAACTTTTGGCCGATTTCTGTGCTTAAGATCCCTAAGTTTGAGATTGGCGAGCATCTTATCCGGGCTGTAGAGTGGCTGACTAGAGGGCTCTTGTCAGCAGGGGCTGTAAGTCTCCTCCAATAGGACTCTCCTCCTGGAGGGTCTAACTGATATTTGGAGGCCTTTTTTTTTCTTTTTCTTTTTGTCTTACCGTAAGATGCTCGCCATTCTGGCACTTCAGAATCGCCCTTGAAACCACTTTATTTTCATTTAATGTACTGGACACATTCTATGTGTACCTTCAAGCTCTATCACCCACGATTGTTCATTCGAGTTGCGTTATTGCCTTTTGCCATTCAATCCTAGTCAAAAATCCCCCCCTCAAAATAATTAAACAATGAGAATGAAAATCTCTCACGTAAATTAAGTTGGTTTCAAAGCATTCTTTCAAGAATCTGTTGAGTGTATCTTTGATCTAATTTCAACATTCAGCCTACTCGTGGTTTCCTGTAATCAGCAAGTGCCGGTGCAGGTATTACATATGGTATTAATTATGGTATAGTAGGGGCTCTCTCTTACGCATAATTTACTACACAGAAAATAGACCTCTTGAATTTGCGTTTCGTCAAATAGCGTATCTTTCAACGTCGTTTGCAAATAAGCTAGCTTTACTTAAATTGTCAAGGTATAGTTAACCTTCTTCCACAAGAACTGAGCTAGATTTTGAAAATGATCTGGCATTAATTCCCAAACACCTGAAAAATGCTGGTTTAATATTAATTATCATGGTTTAAAATCGCGCTTAAGTCAAATTTCACTAAAACATTATGTCAAAAAAAAACGGTTGAAAAATCGAAGAAAGTGTCGCTTGGTTGTTTTCAAACTATTATTTGCTTTTACGGATTGTCCTTCAAGAAGAATTTGGCGCGATCGTACTATGGAAATTGCAAATTTTAGACGTCTATTTTCTGGAAGTGGGAGCGATTTAACTGAGGTGTTCTATACGGGAGGAGTATTCCCTCCTGATTGATAACCTGCATGAATCTAAATGGGTACAAGCTGCGGGTAGTTTTGGAGCTGCGCAGCTCGTGTGCTGCAAACAACGCAAGACTGTGATAGGAAGACGGATTTTTCTTCCATAATGAACTTTGTTGTGAGTACACATGTCAATTGTGGCTTGGCAAGATACCCTAGTACTACCCGACGAGTATGACGTAATATTGCAGTTTTAATGTCAGTAGGAGGCAGTATGGAGTATTTAGCACAAACTCCGTAGTGCATTCTTAAAATTTCTAGGCAGTAAAATCGACTTTATTTCATTCTATCTGAACATTTGAGTCTTGCTTTTGTTACGCTGTTTTCATTGAACATTCCGCGTTAGCTGTTAACAATGCCGTGTCTTTTAGTCGATTCGTATTACGGAAGAACGGGTTTTTAGTTTTTTTATTATTTCGCCTTCGGTGATATAATGTAAGGCGGTATTCTTATCGTTTGTGAGAAATTCAGATCTACCCTTTTAGTGCTGCCTCTGAATTCCAGTCCCATTTTAATTTTATTACTCTGCAAAAGTCGATGTTGTGGTATTTATTGCGTCTTTTAAAATGAGGGCTGGTTTTTCAGGGGTATTGATAGCTTCTCTTTATAAACAATCGCACTAAAAATGTTGGGATTTCGAGGGAAAAAAAACACATATTTTGTATCTTTTTTATTTGATTTCTAAGGATTTTTTTTTTCAAACGGGTTTAAGATTTTTTCAGGCCGCATAGAATTAACCCTTCGTGGAATATTCTCTACAATTGACCACTCCTTGAAATTTTGGTTTTAATTTTGAGGTAGTACTGAATGTGAGCAATCTCTTATTTCATGGATAAATTATCCAGTAAATTGAAGGAAATTTATTATTTATCGCAGAAGGAATTGTGGGCTACACTTCTGGGTCACAAGCTCAAGACTGGTTTAAATTCATTTTATAAATTTTACCAAATGGTTCGAACGCCATCGCGTGCCTGAAAGAAGCTGATATTGTGCTCAAATTACGTCGGATTTCAAAATATTGATCTGTGAAGTACTTGCTGAGTTGAGGCGAACAAGTATTTTGTGTACTTAACGGCATATAAGTATTAATATTTTCCTTTTTATACATTTGTTTACTACTTAGCACATCTACTTATTGTATCTAGAACGTGGTTTGCCGCTTGTATGTATCCAAGGGTTTGTGTTAGCTTTATCAAGTGGATCTCCCCGGTGTATAAATTGGCATGGTTAGTGTTAGCTGCCGCTAGCTTTAAAATACTCCGAAAAAAGGTCGACTTTCTGGGTTTATCGCGAAAAGGTTGTGGGCGCTTTACATTATCAGAGCTCTTTATTAAGTTTATTTCAAAGTTCGTTTTCAGGCCCCTATTTCTAGTTCCAAAGCACAGTCCAGATCAGATGTCCTATCTAAAACAGCTCGTGTATTTCATCGGTACGACTTAGGATTCCTTATACACAGTCCCAACGGGCTTAAAGTCTCCTATCCTACAACGGCGGTGCCGGGCGGTGCCCGCACATAAATGAAACCATCTCGAAGGTACTGTACTTTGATTTGCTATGAAAAGGGCCCTTTTCCAACCAAACTACTAGTCCGATCCACCGTTGATTTTCTGTTTCTTAAGACAGAGCTTATTTTAAGTTTACTTACGGATTTTGTTCGCTGATATATCGCTGATATATCGCTGATATATGGACACTCAAAGACTTAAGCCTCGTAGTCCGTCAGTTAAGTCCACGGACTATGTAAACTCGGTGCACACGTAGTTATAACTTGTACATTGAAACGGCGAACAGTTTTTTTTGTAGTAATAGCCTAGATGTAAATGTCAAGAAGTGTCAGCGTGGCTTGGTTTTTGCTCCGCTTTTTAAGAAGCATGGATTTTCAAAGCTTTAAAGAAATCGATAATTGGTCTTCCAGGATTACGGACGAAGGAGTGAGTTTAGTAAAGGACAACGGAATTGAAAGATGCAGGCGTTCAAGAAATGTTTCGAAGGACGCCTTTCAACTTTGTAAGCATCCAAAAAATCTTTTGGATGGCGGTATGGAAGGAGTTAGGCGTCCGAGAAATGTTGACGGCATAGAAAGAGTTGGGCGTTCGAGAAATGTCTCGGATGCCGGCATGGGAAGAGTTAGGCGTCCAAGGAATTCTTCGGATGCCGGCATGGAAAGAGTTAGGCGTTCGAGCAATGTTGACGGCATAGAAAGAGTTAGGAGTCCGAGAAATGTTTCGGATGCCAGCATTGAAAGATGTGCAGTTCCAAAGAATGTTTCCTCTCATAAACTGCTCGGAGTCCGTATGGAAGGCGGAGCCATGCGATGCTGTCGTAGGAACTTAGAGTTAGCCAGAAGCGAGAGACAGAGAGAAGCGGCTTCGAGCAGAAGTGCAAATAGAAAACACCCTTACAGTCGACCGAGTCACCTCGAACAGTATCGTGGCCAATGTATCAGAAACCACCGCCCCAATCATCTTAGCCGAGAGCTAAACTCTGAAAATGTCAACGGCCGTTCCAGAGGAAGATCGCGCAATCGGAATAGACAGGATATTTGAAATCGGAAAAATTCAGTGAGGATCAAGAGGGGATGAGGGCTTAAGAATCTGCCTGTACCAAGATCTTATAGAAACATTTTGTTTAGTAGAGAAACTATTTATACTTTTCTTTTTCGAGTATTTGTATGTTACGTAATAAGTGTTTGTATTTATATTAAGCCTCATTTTGACTTATTTTTTTTCTCATTGTCACAAAAGGATAAAGTCTGGGAGATCTGACAGAATTTTTTGTTGTTGTTTGGAATGTATTATGTTAACATTAATCTCGGTGATGACGGCCGGGCGATTTTGTCCAGGCTTTGGATTTTGTTTTTTTATTTAGTCCGTTGTTGATAAGCAGAGATTATATTAGTCTGTGAGTCAAGTGTGTTCTCTTTGTACTGCTGTGCATTTTCCTAGTTGTCTGACGGTAGTTTTCGTTTTTAAATGGGACCAAGCCATATCCATGCTAGTACAAAGCAACCCAACCTGTCAGTATTGCACAACGTTTGTTGATCAAGATGTGAATCCTTTAATTTTGAAAAAACCATCCGTTCAATCGAAAAAAAATAAATAATTATGTTTGTGTTAGGCAAGCATGGCAATGTAACTGTGCATGTATAAATGTGTTTTGTAGTATTATTATATTTGTGTGGCCAAAAAAAAAATTAAGATCTTTGATAAGTTTTTGTACCGCCAGCTACAGTCTTCCCCTGCCCATTTCAGGGCACTTTGCAGTAGGAACTAGGTACAGTTTTCTTGCATTTGTATTATTTTATACTTTAAACGTTAATGTAAGTGGATTTACACAAATTTATATCCAAATATTCGTTCTTACGTTTCTACAGTGATATATTGTACAGTGATTAATTATACCTACTGTCGGTGTAAGCAGTGCCTCACTTTCATTTATTTTATCTTCCATACCCCAAGTCTATCCTAATCGTGTCGTAGAGCCTCTACGCAGGTCTCTCTGCATTTTAAACGAAATTACGGCCTCAACTTTGCCATTATAAAGAAACACTATCTTACGAAGTATTAGCCAAGTTTTTTTTTCCCTTGGAAAAAAGAAAAAAAAGGATTTATTCACGTAACGCCTCTAAGCATCCCATGTGCTCCCGAACATGAACTGTTTCAGTAACATCTATATTTATACATGAAATTAGGAGATAAATTTCGACAACATCGAACAAAACTCTTCATAACGTCACTGAGGTAAAACTGAAAACTTATTCAAGAGTTTGTTTTTCTTTTTCAAAATATCTATACC
>Ga0058701_10002007_pt1 | contig 15068 bp, 5 predicted proteins | sample AgamicOrMae_FD_97039 | JGI IMG/M metagenome (GOLD analysis project Ga0058701, IMG submission 97039) | Agave microbial communities from Guanajuato, Mexico - Or.Ma.e | ecosystem: Host-associated > Plants > Phyllosphere > Phylloplane/Leaf | place: Guanajuato, Mexico | collected 2012-06-04
GAACTGGCGGCCTCTTATTTATCTACATCCCCAGTCAATCAACCCCCCTATCAACCCTTTTTAATTTTCTACCGTAACATCTTGCTCTGCGTTCCGACCGATCAGCTTTTAGTTCCAGTGATCCAAAGATGCACACATAGCATGAGTGAAGGTTGAAGTCTGCTCCTAGCTGTTAAATAAGGTTCCATGTGATTATGAAAGACTAGTTAAGGTTAGTTTAGGAGATCGGTTGGATTGGTTTATGTTTAATTGGTCGTTCCACCAATATTTCTCTAGTTTATTTAGTTGATAGGTGGTACGTGAGACTAGGTTAGGTTAGGATAGGTCAGATTAAGTTTTCGAACACACTTGCAGTCAAATCGGTTAAGAGCGGGCATCTAAAAGCAGACCGCAACCCTCTACTCAAGGTTTGCGGACACATCTGGATCACTCGAACCAAAAGTTGATCGATCGAAAGGGAGGCTGGATCAGTCGAAACCCAGATCACTCGCTACGGGTCCCATGGAACATTCATTGAATAAAAATTGTGTAATATCCTACCTCACAACAAACGAACGCGGTTCTTTTGTATCTCAGCAGTTTATATGTAGTTAATTCTTGTGATGCATTAAATACCGTATTAAAGTAATTGAATCGAAATATTTCTTTATGTTCACCATTTTCAATTGGCCATGCCGTTTTTTTATCGAGTAGATAACATCGATAATGAAAAATTGAAGCCTGGTCACGAAACCAAGCTATTAGTTAACAGGCGAATCTAATTATCACCGAACTATAAATTACAAATTTTAATTGAAGAAGATGATCGTTGCGTTCACAATTAATTCCAAATTTAAAAACCTTCCACGTCAACAACTGTTGCGAATAAAAGCATTCTGTTTGTGGATTTATAGTGTTTTTACGCTTCGATACGTTAACATGATTTGATATACAATCATGCACTCTGAAGGATTGTACGCGGTTTGTGACGATGTGTACCTTGTAGGAAGAACAGCAAGGGATTCGTCGAAAGAAACTGAACCGTTCTGTGATGATTATGATACAGAGCCCTTCAAGACATCTCGCCTGCTACTTGGGCTGTATGGAGGACTGCCGTTTACCTGGAGAAAGCCTCGTAAGTTTTTCATCTCCCTGATATAAAATGCATAATTGTGTTCGAACATGAGATGCATGACACCTTGGCACAATTACTAATTGTAAGAACTGTTGCTTGAAAAAATAGATCGTGCTGAAAATCTTGAATAGAGCATACCAATTCATTTTTCTGCATCTTTTCAGATTTACCATGTCGTGATCTTGTCAAGTCAACGATGATTGTCACGATCATATTTGTCGTTATACTCGGTTTATTGGAATACCATCTTGTTGTTTCTTGCTACCAAAGTATGGTGGACGACAAACTCCCTCTTAAAGACACCATCATGTTTTTGGAAATTATGTTATATTCGCTTTATTATTTTATGTACTTCACCTTGTTGCTGGATGTCCCAGTTGCAAAGGAAACTATTGCAACATGGCTTCAGGTCGTAGTAAGTAACCTCTTGTTTCACAACAGTTCGCAACTTCCTTAACTTATACTGGCTGTTTCTTTTACAGAAGATATATCACAAAATGACCGGTAAACGCCTAGAATTGCGTCGACGATCTCTTGAGAGAAATGTCAATATTGCTGCAGTGATTTTTCCTATCGTGTCCGTTTTGTTAGCTAGCTCGGCTAACCCTCATATTAAAATACAGTTAGCTTATTATCCTGTGCTGGTTTTTTCGGGAACTTGCTGTGTGTTTTTTGCTGTCCTATGGATAGTATACTTTGAATCTCTAAAAAAAATATCTAAAAATATCAATATGGATATCCAAAAGGTAAGACATGGAAAGGGCATTTCAGAGACTATGGATACCACGCTGTGGTATTCAGGAGCCCGAGCACTTCTTGTAGGAAGTATGTTTTCGAGAAAAACTTTTCTATTTTGGGAAGTGGTATCTCGCTTTGCGACCCATGATGATAAATAAACTTTAAATCAACTAGGTTTTTTATCTTGTGCCTTGTCCCATTTAAGCTCTCCTACAAAACTATAACTTATGAGGTTAGTAATACCACCTGACAAATTCTGCACTGAACCATGAGGCAGGTCTTGACTGAACTTTGAAAAGACATAGAAGCCCTTGTTTGGTATTGGTAGGTTGCTCGGTCGAGAAATGCCATCTTGGAGAAATTTCTCAATTTGATGGAATGGATTGTCTGCTTTTTTCCAGGATCTGGAAAACCATTCACTGACGGGAAGAAAACTCCAGGATTATCGTGAAATATTTAGGATGATGAGATCTTTCTCAAATCATGTCAGCTCAATGTGGACACCGCTCTACATATATATCATCAGTATCTTCCAGATTATTTTTCTTTTTTATGAAACGATTGTTTCATTTCAGAGTGGGGACATCCTCTCCACAATATCACACACCAATTTGTGGATCTGCTGCTGCTACTTCGTTCATTATATGGCAAACACTAGCTTCAGTGCAATTCAAGAGGTTAGACTAGAAACTGTGCGTTTTTGGAAGTTCTTATCTTGCCGAACTTTTTTTTTCAGATCAGGAAGATTTACACCACCGTGTTCGCTCAAGAGAGATTGCATTTTTTGACGGTAGATAAACAGCGAGAGGTGAGTGGATCGCGAGATAAACTTTGGATTGAATTTAACAATTTGTTGAAGTAATTTCAATCTTTTTGCAGATTTTGGGGTTGTACCTCGTCGGAACAACGGGGTCACCGATGCCATCATATCGCGGCTTTGTCCCTCTCAGACGCGCACACGTTCTATCGGTATGATTTTTTAAATTTTTTTTTGTTTTATGCATTTTGAACATAATTATGCTGTTTGTCTCTTTTCAGGTATTTTCAGCAGTATCAGCGTACCTCGTCTTGCTGATGCAGTTGTCTCAAAAAGCTGATGTAATGGAGTCCAAGCTTTGAAGGAAAAAACAAAAAAAAAACTTATAAGCTCCACTGATGACTCAAACAATGCTTTTTTTCGCAATTAAGAAAACCAAATGACAAGGTCTTTTTAGTTCAATTTTGTCAAGAGTTAAGATCTGCTCTGACTGTTATATATTGATTCTGTAACTTATCATTACTTTTTAATTGGTTTGTGTTTGATGAGAAACTGGCGCCTTGCACTAGATTTACATCGAAGGGGGAAATATGTGGTAAAAAAGCCCGTACTTCAATATTAAATATTTTATTCCAATGATTCCCATACCCGAGTAATTTACAGGTACCGTTCTATAAATAACAGGACATTAAAATGAAAACTTTTATTGCGGGATGATTACAGATTCGAGGACCAAACCCCTCTGTAGTCAAGATTCAAAACCAAAATCATTTTTTTTCGTGAGTTTGCCTAAGCATTTACCGTACCTACATGACCAACATTCATTCAAATTGATTAACTAAGAAGCATATGCTATAAAAACAGATTCAGGACCTTTTTCAAACCTAATGATTCCGTACGGCTATCTAGAAGATTGCCTTGTTTTTGTCGTGATCTCTGCCAAAGGGCAGAAATATTCATCACAGCGTACTTACTCCAAGACTTCTGGGAGAAAGTTCTAGTTTGGGTGTAAAAGAAACAGTTCGCGGGTAAGCTCGCTGATGTGTTCACGAGTGAGTTTCTCGGTTTTGTCAGTGTAACCAGAGTGGTAAATGTGAGTGATGAATGCTGGTTAAGCGCGAAATTACGCGGTTCAAATACAAATGCCAACAAATGATGCGGACGGGACATATCAACAGGTATGATTTCACCTACGCGTTTCAGAGTCTCAAAATTTTGTAGCTCAAATATTCACGTGCTGAATTCCCAAGATTATTCAACATTATATTTAAATTGCCTCGTTAACTGAAATTGAATATATTTGGTGTGAGTCTCACCATTTTTGTATAATGGGACTCGTCTCATTAAATAAGTTATGTTCGTCCTTGCCTCATATTTCATTTTTGTGTCCTCTTGTGAAACACAGAAGTTAAGATGGAAGACTGCAAGTTATTTATTCGATTGTTATCGACCAGTTGAAATCTTTTTAATTATGAAGTTTTATGGGTATACATATCTGATCTTTTGAGGGACAAGCTACAACTTTAAGTTAAAGTTCAACTTTAATTTGAGTGGACTATCTCCTGTATTCGATTGCTTTAATAAGTCGAGGGGTATTTTGGAAGCTTGGTCGGTGAGACTGGGATCGGTCAAATGGGACTGACTGAAATGAAATGCCTGGGCCTCTAACTGATGTCTGTCGAGGTGGTTTAGGAAAACATTTTCGATTGGATCTGACCTCGACACTCTGACGTTTATTGGAATCAGAACGAAACTTTCCGAATTTAATTACAATCAATTACAATCAGACTCCCAGCGACATCATAACTTTAGTCTCGTTTCCAGACCGCCACTTCAAATTTGTTAGTTGAAGGTATCTTCTCAACGTAGTGTATTTTTAACGCAAACTTTGTCAGCCATTTTATTACGTTGAAACGTGAGCGTAATTCAAGCTAATAGTTTAGGTCTTAGAAATAATATTTTTCTTGAGTGTGGCGTTATATTTTTTCTTTTTTTCTTTATACGTAGTATATTGTCGCTGATAACAGAACAGCTAAAAATCCTTCCCAAAAGACGTAATGTTCTTGTCGTTGCATTTAAAGAAAGGTTAATTTTTTCTAACCGGGGGTAAGAGGATATGTTCAAGGCCTTTTACCGAATTCCGGTCGGTATAAGTATATTTATCGGAATTTAATGTTTAATCCTAAAGGGTATATAATTCCTTTAAGCTACTGCACGATTACCGTTTTAGTTATTTATTCAAAAAACGTACGATAAAAAAACGTCAATTTAAGAACAACTATAGCCAAAAATGAAAATGATTTTTGTACGAAGCAATCGACTATTCACACGCTGCCCCATTCAAAATGTATTCGGCTATTTTCCGTGCGTTCAAGTCTGCCTTGTATTAACATAGGCGTGCGAATAGAACTGACTTTTTAAAATTAAAATTTCCAGTCCAATTTAGCTTTCATAAAAAAATTTACCCTTAGTTTCATTGCTGATTTTGACTTCGGTCATTTTCACCAGGAATTCCGTGACTACCTCTTTCAGAACCCTGCCGGAGTCAGGACTGTTAACGTGTGCAGAAACAAGCAAACATGCCTAAAAAGGTTCTCTTGTTTTTATCGAGAGTAACGTTGTGGCAGTGCTCTCATTTCTTTGTTACGCCTCCCCTCAACCCTTTCCTATACACGACATTGCGAATATGCCCCGACGGTCTGTGACAAGGATGGCGTCTCGTTGTAATGGACCGCAATTTAGGGGCTCGCTTTGCGCCCTTGGGCCCCCCTTCTGACGAGGGGGGGGGGCAGTCATGCAAAGGGGGTCAGCTGTTGACTAATGCGGCCCAGCACCATGACGTGGTGGTCTCACTCCAAATGACTTGTTCTCGACCCGGAGATTCGAGCTGAACACGAGGTCGCTGACGCCGCGCTGCTGGCGGCCGAACGTGGGGGCTTTCCTTTCATGATAAGAAGATTCCTACTCGTTGTCACACTTTTTGGAAAGACCTCCCAAATGAACCTAAATCCCTAATTATGCGGATATCATCTCAGAGAGAAAAATCAAATATTTGCAATTATGAATGCGTAACCCGGGTTGAAGTGCCCATGCAATATCCATGCTACATTAACCATTTATTGAAAATACACAAAGGGATATCCATGTGTCTATACTATATCCATGAATCGTGGATGTCCGTCCGTTTTGGGTGGATAATACCACGGATATTGCATGGATACTTCAACCTGGGATCGTGTTTACTAATTCTATGTTTGGCTTAGACCATTTTTTTCTATATATCAGGTTTCAAGTCCAGAAATCCCGTTCCAATACAAGCTTTCTTTATTAAAACATGTTTTTTAAAGATAAATTTGAATTTTAGGCCTGTGAGAAAGATATATCTTCTATTTTTCCACAAAACGGTTGAAATCTTTAAAAGGATCACTTTGTTGAAAATTTGAAGTGGACCACAAAAAGCTGAATATCATTTAACAGTTAAAACAGTAGCTTATTTACTTTATTCAAAAATAATTTTTTTGTGTAAATATCTGCTTTGGATTACTATTTTTAGCAAATTTGTTTTTGTATTACCTACTGAGTTTTCCGATCTTATATAATTAACTCGTTTACTTTACATTTCCCGTAGTTTGCACTTTTTTTGAAGGTTTTTGGTGCTGTTATTTTTTGACAGATATCGAAAAATGTAGTGATGACGCGGGCTATTTTCAAGAATACTTTAGGAGAGGAGACGAATAGATAACGAAACTTAAACTAAATTTATAAATCAATATTAAAATTTGAAAAAAAAAACACTGAGGCTGGTATTTTTTTTTAAATTTGTAGACGTGGAATTTAGTTCAAATAATACTGTACGTTGTTGTTTTATTAAGGTCACTTTTCCTTTTTACTGCGAGCGATGTTTGGCTGAAGGTAAAACACCGAGTAAAGACGTGTAACGAGGATTTGTACTTTAAGTCTTATTCCAAAATCAATATCAGGGAAGAGCGAGAGCGAAATAAACCACTAACTCATTTATGTTCAGTGCACATACTAGTACACCCCTGGAAAATTAATCCCGCCGAAAAGTAAAGACAACACTAACGCTCCCACCCATATTTAATCAATCAGAAACACTGCAGGGGTTCTTGGAACCAAAACGCAATTTAGAAAAGCCAGCGTTGGTTTTTAGGTGAAAAGTTTTACGCCTGGATTTGATTTCTCGCCAATTATGAGGAAAACCGACTCACAATCCATAGGTTAGGTTAACCTAGGTTAGGTTTTCAAGGTTAGGCAAAGGTATGGCTAGGTACCTTGCGTCTGATCTTTTTATCGCTTATGTTGTCTTCAAGCGTGAAACCGCTTACATTTCGAAGGGATGTTATAAGCGACTGGTGATCATTAGGATCAGCTAAAGTTGGGTTGGGTGAAGCGCCCTGTTCTGCGCTCCGGTACGACTCCGTTCCGATTGGCTTGGCTTTAAAACGTGGAATGTAAAAGTTAGAAAATATAAACATCAAATGTACCTTGCATGAAAGGCCATCGAACTGTGAAAAAGGACACAGTACTTGGTCTATTAACTCCTATTTTCAGAGTGTCTTTCTTCTCAAATGGAGCAATCAAACAGTTGTGGCAATTTTGGCAAAGTACTGCCTTCACGGAAACAACCTGAGAGAAGGAGGAACGCGAAATGTCAATCAGGATACGAGCTCTTTTCTCCATTTGCTAGTTGTTTAATCTACTCCCTCCAGGATTGGCAATGTTGATTCTTGGCTGCGTTACCAACAGAATACGATATGCAGTGTGTTCTCCTTTTATTCATGTTCCTTTCCCAGCTGCGAAGTAATCAACTTGTTTCAACTGCGATGTACTGAAAATGATTTCTATTAACAAAGTACAGTTCCCAATTTAATACGTGTGTAACATTTCTGTACCAGGTCGTTTGACATTCGACTTGCAGCAACCATGAGAGGTGGGCGTCCCTTCTTCATGCACCAACTCACAATCATTTCGAGAGCAATGCAACTTAAAAGTAAGTTCTCTTTTGGTCGCTTTAGTGATGCAGACAATTGAAAGGTCGTATTCAGATACAGTGGAATCTCGGTTAAACGTCCAAGTCGGGACTCAAAAATTTGGACGTAGAACTTAGAGGGACGTACAAGTGAAAATAATCTTCCATATAACGCCATGCAAAGTATTCTGAATGAGACTATATCAATTGGACGTACAAACGAGTGGGACTTACAACTGACATGTGAGAGACGTATAACTGAGACTCTACTGTATTTAGAATTATTGAAACGGATTAATGGTGGTAAGATAAATGCCGTCATTATGAGATAGGAGAATGTTTTTCGTAAAGTTATGCATTTGTACGCAAGAAAAAAAAAGATAATGCGCCAAGGAGTGCCAAGAAAACGATTTGAATCAGCGTAATGGACAGTACATGCCACGTTAAGTACGCATTAATCGGGTTAAATATTTATATGAAAATATTATTATAAAAATCTGATTTTTCGCTTTGCTTGATTTCATCGATCATCTTGCGTCTCGCCTTAGTTTGGCAATGAAAAGTGGAATACATGAGGTGCGGTAATCAATCGTGTGATACAGTGTGTGGTCACCCATAGTAGCTCCAATACAACAGAAATAATGCTTGATTGATGCAGGTTAGGTTTTTAGAGATAAATATTCTTAATTTGAGTCCCTTGCAGAAAAAAAAACTAACCCTTGTTTCAGGTAGTCCCACACCTGTTTGGGTATGGAGGTGAAACAAGGGGAGAGCTTAATTTAGTTACTTTTAAAGAAAAACCTATCAACAACCATATAAAGGAAAAGGTCTCGTCGAGAGCTCTCCCTTGATATAGTTATTCATATCTTTAAAAGTAACTTAATTACGCTTTTTCCCTGTTTTACCTTCATACCTAAAGCACAGTCAAGTTTTTACCGTGCCTATATTTCAGTTTTAGTCCCCATATACGGCATTAGCTCAGTGTTCACAGTTCAGATCTCCCATCAGCCTCAAACGCAAACAAGAAAGATACGCTAGGTGGCTTTAGTGCCCTACCTAATTGACATGTTTCTGGGCGGGGGCTAAAGGGTTTACACATCCCTAACGGACACAAGCAAGGCCGACTTCGGTAGGGCCGAAGTTAATAACGTTGTGTCATGTCGGATATGTCTTATAATGACGAAATTCGGGTGACATAATGAATTTATAGTAGATGGAGTGGTATGACGTGGCAAGCATACTCCTTATTTATCGCGCGTTCCTGACCCATTAATGCGACCGGGGAAATGCTATTATTGAGGGTGAAGACAAGCGGGCCACGCTCGACTGAAGCTGGCAAACCACCTATTACTCCGTATGAATCATTAAACACCCTCTGCAAGGGTATTCAACCACACGACATTTTCACTATTCTAGTCGATACATTTTATTCGCACGCTAAAATTTTGCATTTATTTTCAGGAGCTAAAAGCGTTGAAATGTTATTTCATAACCCTTTTATATCTCTCCCCCCCCCAAAAAAAAAACAAAAAAAACTTGGTTGATATTGTAGGCTTTAACCCATAACAGCCCAAGATTTTTGGGTGAAATTCAGCTTATGAGAAATTGAGAGGATTTTTCCATTAAAATACGCATTTTAAAGCTTTGGAAATTGCCTAAATTTTAGATTTCTGGAGGGATGATAGTATTTGAATTGTGACAATACTAAACTGAAAAGATCCCCTAAAATAAATTTTCCTATTGCCGAACGGCATCGCTGGGCGGTAGTGGGTTAATTAAGCTGTTATGATTTCATTACTATATCTTGTAGGTTCGGTTTTTGATTAAGCTGTTGTAATTTCATTAAAAATCTAATACGGGCTAGGTTTTTAATAAAGCTCTTGTAATTTCATCAAAATTATCGTAAATATCTAGTAGGCTCGATCTTTGATTAGGCTGCCGTAATTTTATTTAACAATTTGTAAAATAGCTAGTAGGCTCAGTTTTTAACTAAGCTGTTGTATTTTTATTGAAATTTTAGTACAGTATCTAGTAGGCTTGGTTTTTAATTAAGCTGTTGTGATTTCATGGAAATTTCAGTACAGTATCTAGTAGGCTTGTTTTTTAATTAAGCTGTTTTAAAGTCATTAAAGTTTTAGTGTTATATCTAGTAGGCTTGTTTTTTAATAATGATTTAATTTCATTAAAATTTAGTAAATTATCTTGCAGGCTCAGTTTTTATTAAGGCTGTTGTAATTTTATTTTAAATTTTGTTAAATATCGTTTTTTTTTATGTTCAAGCTGACACCATGTTTTTGAATGTATGATGTGTCTTTGGTCTTACTTTAGTTGGAAGAATGCCTTTTTTAAGCCCAGGAGTCGTTTCACAACCTGGATGAAATGAATGGTTTTTCCTCAAGAAGTTTCATAGGAGTGGCTTGCAGCAGGCCTCAAATCACTGATTCTGTATGCTTCGTATAGGATTATGCGCTTTACATGATGCAATATGTTTGCCGGAAATAGAATACGCCATCAAAAATATTCTTAAGCCTAATCCTGAGATTTGAAGATCATGTCATTCTAACTGAATCAAACCAAGCCTGTAACTATAGCCCAGATTAGCCTAATATTAATGAATTTGAATTCAAGACATACCTCGCAGCGTTTAGAAATACATAATGTATTCATGGTGTTCACCATTTATAACGACTACCTAATGGGGTACTTGATCAATTTTTATCGAGATAGCCATTACAAAGAGCTGAAAAAAGGACAAAGAAAAGTCAAAAGCAGCACCTAGATACAATCAGCCGATCGCCCGAAAATCGAGTTCAAAGTTGACTATGACGTCAAAGAAGCCGTGGAATTCGGCAAAATTTACGGCTTCTATGACGTCACAGGCAACTTTGAACTCGACGTCCGGGCGATCGGCTGATTGTGTCTAGGTGCTGCTTTTGACTTTTCTGCCTTATTTTTTCAGCTCTTTCTGATGGATATTTCGATAAAAATTAGTCAGGTACCCCATTTGTGAGTCATTTTCGTCGTTATACCAGGTATACATTGGTCGTTCAGTTGGCAAAATACCGTGGCTGTAACTGGGACTTTTCCTCTCATGTGCTCTAGAATGTAACAAGCTGAAACCTATACAAGAACATAAACTCTCTAATCATGAATTTCATTGTTGTTGTCTTATACGATTTTTTACTTGAAGGGTTTCCGAGAGATGTTATTCCGTCTAATATTTTTAATAATACAATTAATAATTAAAAATCAGGATTGTTAAGATCAACGTTGTCAGTATTTCTTCAAGACACAAGCCATATTTTCTCGGTTGCACCTGGTAAGATCTAAAAGGGAGCACGATTCTTGCCACAATGGGGGTCGTTTGGGGGGAGGGGGCGCTTGTGCAATGAAGTGGCGTGCCTCTTGGGGCATTCCCTTCCGGGGGCAGTCCCTTTAAGGCAGAACCCCTTTAGGGCGATTTTGGCTTCCGTTCAAATCGCCCTGCTCTATTGCAGTTTCAGTAGCCACAACTATCCATATACACTGTAACATTGTTCTCTCTTCTTCTTATTTGTCGCGCAGGTTTCTCACGCTGCCTCTTCTACCGAATAACACGACCAAATGGCTTGCACAGCTCATTCTACTCGTGAATAATTATAAACAGGTTTTTGAAAGGCTTATAATGAACACATCATACACTTCGAACTTCATATATATCAGGCTTAAATAGATAAATAAAATATCTAATGATTTGTCTCCTTTCGTAATTTCCTAAATTTTTCCAGCCAATTTATTCTTTACGAGGATTTGGAATTATCCGAGGGGTGACAACTCATGATATCCGGTGTACATGAGGCCTTGATATCCGGTTGATATCCTTAATATCCTGCTGTTGGATTCAGTCAAAACATGGCTTTTTTCAGCGATTTTTGAAGTTGTTCACTCTTTGACCTCTGTCCACTGATATCTGGTTAATATTTAGAAATATCCAGCAGATATATTTTTTACTATTTGCTGTAATCCGTCAGATATATAATTGAAATTTGGTCAATTTTCTCTTGATGTCCGTTAATTATAACTCTGATGTCCTGCTGATATCCGGCGTACAGATTCCCAGCAAGTTGTTACCCCTTGGAAATATATAAAAAATTGGTTTAAGTACATAAATCAAGGGATCACTGAACCACACATATTGAAAGATGATAATTATTTTGTATAGAAGGAAGATCAACGGATTGAAAGTAAGTGATTTTAGCGAGCATCTCCCCAAAGTAGTGACCGACAATAACAACCTAACCTTATCAAATGAATCTCAGCAATTTACCAGCTTAAAATAATTGAAATCATGATTTGACTATGTAAGTCTAGTCACAATGCGTTTTTATTTCCCTGGCATTTTTTTATGGCTAAGTGTTGTTATTTTAAACTTTTTCGATTCTCTCCGCAGTTTTACTGATGCACATGAATTATTTCTAGGTAAGAAAACTTTTGATGGATTTCACATTGCATGTTACGAAGAATCAACTCAGCTTGCTCACCATGCTGTAGGGCTTTAAAACTAGTGCATCGGGGAAATTGCACACACTTTTAACTAACTGTTCGAAAGGGGTAAGTACATTTCATTTTTACTAAGAGAATAATTTGGTTCTGCGTAAAATGTTTTGGTAGTCTTCACTAATTTTTGAACAGTTTTATTCAAACTGTTAATTAGGTTTCGCACAGTTTATCCTTTGGTGTATCCCTAGTTAAAATGTTTCCGTCTTCACTAGCATTCAGTCTCTTGTAAAACATTTTTCATCGAAGCTTACTCTGAGTTGTCAGTTTTCTTTACCTTTTTCTAAGGAGCGTTGAAATGAGTGCACTGGGCAGAAGTAAATTTAGAGTTGAAACGCACAAATAGGGTTTTATTCTTTTCTTTCTAGCTTGTATTCACTAAAAGTGGTTTTAAGAGAGTTTAGAGAAAGCCGGTTGAGTCAACAAGGTAAGAGAAAATGTGTTGGGTGTACCTTTGTACTTGACGTCAAAGGCGTCTGTTCCTTAGGCACTCCTAAATAGTCTAGTAAAAGCTGACGAGAAAATAAATGCATTTTTAATGATAAAGAAACTGGGTACCAAAGCCATTCAGTAAGTTCTTCTTTCAGTATTTTTTTTATTTTACTTTTGTTAATAAGAAACTTTGCAGTGTCAACTTCAGTGCCACAGAAGCATGCTGATTAATCGGAACATTTTCTTTTTTTATCGGGAAGCCAATTTATTTGATGACCAATCAAAAACTCCGAAAAACTCTGTCAAAAACAAAATCTGTTTTCTTACATTTAATTTTTAGTTGCTTGCTTTTAAAGGTTTTTAGATAGTTAACCTATTTTTGTTAATGTTCACTAATCTTGTGGAGGGTTAATAAAAGGAGTCGCTCGGATATAAATGTAAGGGATCGTAGTGTGCGTGTTTGTCGTGCGAATAATAGGTTTAGGACAATATTGACGGCATAACTGTTTCCCAATTATCCTCAACCGTTGTGACTCTGCGTGAGCGCCTGTCAGTTGCGAGGTAGGCAACCGAACAACAGCGACGGCGCGTGGGTTGCCTATCCCACGTTAGTCAGGCGCTCTGATGACCGCTCTTGAAAATTAATTTAGATATTTCAGTGACACGCGACCTAACCTATTTCTGTTGTGTGTTTACTCAAAATGTTGATATACCAAATTAGAAAGAGGGAGAAAAGAAAGAAACGTGCAATTCTCTCAGTAGATTTTTCTTAAAAATCTATGGAGGGCTCAGCGCAACGTGCGTAGAGCAAAGACGTAACTTACATGAACCTTGCTTGAGCTAAGGAGGATGAGCTGTGATATCATCAGAAAAGGTCAGCTTTTACGTCTTCCAAATAAAACATGAGACCAATTAGGGTATCGGCCTCTATAAATACTGTTTTCCTAGTTTAATTTATTCCGTTTGACGTCACCGCAGTCTGTTTCCAATTACTTGAGAAATTGTTTACGTAATTGTTAACAAAATTGTACTGAAACGAATTCTAGGAATGACCTCCATCAGCCTTTGAGCTGAGCATCTGAACTTCACGAGTTTGCCGGCAATCTGGGTCAGCCAGCTGTTCAAGGGGTGTCGGCCCTGTGATTATTTTCATCAACGATAGTTTAATTATCGGTTGTCTTCGCAGTTGGTTTTGGTTTTACTGTCGCAGAACAATTTAGTATCACTGATAGTTTATGAATCAGAGCGTAACCCACACTCATTGCCAACCCGTAGTTTTATATAGTTGAGCCCGAAATTTTAGGCGAAAAAAATCGATCACTCCAATGAACAATTGACCAAGTCAAAATGCAAGTTTGAAAAATCGATCATCTGATATCCTTTTACATTGCAGTTGATCGATTTTTAGGACGTACTCTTTCACCGTGATCAATGTTTGAAACACACCCTTTCATTTGATCATTTTTTCGTAGGAGGGATCAAATTGTAAGATTGACTCATCAAATTAATTTAAAAGCAATTGTCCTATTAGTGCACAATCGATATCAAAATTACACGTTGCATTCATTGTTTTAATTATAAAACGTCTTAAGTAGATCTAACTATATATTTATCAGACATATTTTTAGTTTCTCTGCGATGATTATTAGCGGACTAAATTTTCCCTATCAAATTTTCATGGGGATGAAGTATATTCTTCAAGTGGTGCGTGTTGCACAAATAATTAATGTTCTGGTCGTTCGGAACAGTTTACGAACCTTTTATTACTTCCTACATTTCTTCTATCTATGGTCTTCTGAATACCAATTTTAAGTTTGATAGAGGTTTTCGTCAACCTAAATAGAGTTAGAATAGTAGAATTAAAATAAATATTATACAGAAAAAATCGCTTTACGGAATGTAAGGCTACTTCAATCTTTCTTTAATAAAGCTGTCTCTTAGTGTATTGGATTGGCCTTCAAACTTCCCCATTAAAAGGTCCATTGGTTATCGTCGGCGTTGGAAACCCATTCACAACTGCAGTATTTGATGCCTCACAAGTGTTAAGATAGTCGTATAGTTGTCAAGGCTTTGCTTTGTGGATTTGAAATGAAGCAAGCGGAAGTGCTTTGTCGATTTAACTTCGTTCGTTTATCACAACTGGATGATCATTGACGTGTTCCTCTCAAAGATAGGAAATCCATCACTCTCTCTGAGCTGAGCAAGGAAGGTGAAAATTGATTATTGATCAATTTGAAACCTCTGCTATTGGAAAAAAAGAAAGAAATACTGTGACCTAATCAGAGGAGAGTTAACTCTGAATAATAAATAGCTACCGAGAGTTTGCTTTTAGTGAGAAATGGCGGCTTTATTCAAATGGAACCTCGGCGAGCTGAAAACAAATATGGGATGATCAGCCAATTAACAGTTTGTTTAAGGGTAGACGCCTGCTAGAAATCGAAAAAAAATCGTTTTTTTTTTGTTACGGATTTTTTTACTTTGAACCTTTATAATTATGGAAC
>Ga0058701_10002008_pt1 | contig 15068 bp, 10 predicted proteins | sample AgamicOrMae_FD_97039 | JGI IMG/M metagenome (GOLD analysis project Ga0058701, IMG submission 97039) | Agave microbial communities from Guanajuato, Mexico - Or.Ma.e | ecosystem: Host-associated > Plants > Phyllosphere > Phylloplane/Leaf | place: Guanajuato, Mexico | collected 2012-06-04
AAATAGGCACCGTAAATCATTGTGGAAGGTGTACTTCAATTCCCATAGGTTTGGTGCAAATCTGGGTTTTACACCTGAAAGGGTTCCCTTGTTAGTGTACCCTTCGTACACAGCTGCGTTTAAGGTACGCCTTTATTTCACTCTCATGGCACTATTGCGACCGCGGTGTATGTGTGTTTGCGACGGAAGCGCGCGGTTTGACCGTCATCGTCGAACTTCGTCGTTATAACCGATCAAAAAAACTCCAAAATTTCGTCGCTATAAGCGGTTTCGTTGTTATAGACGCGTCGTTATATCCGATTTTTTCACATGCATTGTCATAGCGAGCAAAACTTTTGGTCATCATTCCGTCGTTATATCCGGTTCGTCGTTATAACCGATGTCGTTATAAACGATTTCTACTGTAATGGGAGAACAGTATGTAGTACGCATATTCAAACAGTATGTAGTACGCAAAAAAATCCTCTGGAACAGTATTGTTCGTAAGCTGCCAGAATTATGTTTGTATACGCAAGGGGGAATTTATGGACTTAAATCAATTACGACAGTTTCACGAGGATAGGAAAAGCTCCTTTAAGTGGTTCATCTATGTTTGTTCCTGTAAAACAGGTCAGCGTTGTATTAGAGTTTATGGATAATGCTGTAGCAAATGGAGTGTTATGTACAGTGGGCCACAAAAGTCATAACCCCTGCTTCCATGTATTTCTTATGAAAGCAGGGTTTATGACTTTTGTGGCCCACTGTACACGCTTGGGTAATTGCTCGTTTTGCGTTTCAACCGATCTTTGGCGCTTCCTTTTAGAAACCAATTTTGCTCGATAGTTTCAATTTATCAACGAAACAAGCTGATATTCCATCGCAAAATAAGACTGCCACAAGAAAGAGTCTTGCCTATATTATCGGTAAAATATTTACTGTTTATCCAAAAGATCTCTTTACCAGTGTTCGATGAGACATCTCCGGTCTAATTGTAAGCAACATGCAATCAGAAGTCACGGCTGCGAACTTTCGGCTATCTCCGTCGCTGATTCGTCATCAGTGACGCTCTTTGGTGGCTGACCGAACAAAAGTTTAGCATATTGGTAAAGAATTTTTTCACTGTAAAAATAACAAAAATATATTTTTTTTGATTTAACCGAGGTTAACCTATTTGTTTCTGTCTTTCTTATATTCCTGATCAATTTCATTTTTTTTGAACCCGACAAATTTTACAAATTATGTCTCAATGAAAGAGCCTCAATTCAAATAGCAACAACATAAAACCCGCAAATTCTAACAGCATTTTTAAATTTCACGCTAAAATAATTGCCATTTTTGTTCAATGAGATACCGGGAAGAATTATTGGGAAAATATTTGGGTGATTATACGAGTAAAGTCACAGTAAAAGAAATATCACTTTACGACCGTCGCGATGGGACCGAGTGAGGTAGTAAATAACGCATTTCTTATCATGCTTAATCTGACTTTCTCAAACCGATATAGCCATTGACTGCTTAGTAAGCTATGAAAATTTAAAGTTTCAAGCTATTAGCCCTAGTGAAAGCGTGTTTTTTTTTTCAACATTTCAGTGACAAGTGATAAATATATACCAGCACTTTCACTACCAGTGCCGCAATATCCTCAACATTCACTTCAATTGTAAAGAAAATCAGCCCTTATTGCAAATTAGCAGGATCATCTTCACAGAACGCTGGAACCAATTTGCGTAGTTAAACAACAGAATTCTATCACTTTCGCACTAAAATCCGGTAACTTATGAGAGGGTAGTACATTTATGCTACAAAGTTCCAGTCGTCTATCTTCACTTCCAACACACCTTCAATTAGAAAAATATTTCGTCCCTTAACTACTTCCATTACGTTAGATGTAGTACCTTTGTATACGGGGCGTTCATAACGAGACATTAAATAGTCTTCAAAGCCTAAATATTCACTGAACACTGAGGTGGAAATAATTTCCACTTCACAGACTTCTGAGTATTGAGCTAGAGATTCACATATCTAAAACGTAGCTGACTGTTTCTACACTGTAAAAAGACGATCTTAATTTTAGACGCAACAATTGTCAAATTACGGCTGTAAAAAAATCAGTACATATATTCAATGAATTTCAGTCATACCGTTCTTAAAATGAGATGGTGTTCATAGAAATTAATGATTAAATAAACAATGAAAAATGATGTATAAAATCTAGGGTATAACAGGACACATTTTTTTTTCTCAGATCAGTTATTTGACTTTATTGGTTACATCTGAATTTAAGTTTTTTTTGTTTTTTTTTTTCAGTATAGTAAGATATACAACACTTTAGAGGACTGTATAATGTTGTTGAAGAATGCAAGAAGTCTTTATCTTTACAAAAAAAATGCAATGTAATCCTTCGCTAACTTTTCTGAAAATAAAGGAAGAGCAACTCACAGCTATGAACCACCACGAAAATTTCACTTAACATCAACGTTCATAAAATGTGGTTTCCTAACATCCAAAAAAGAACGCCCTTTAAGCTATTGCTGTCAAAACCCTGTTTGAAACAACCTTATGAATACCCAAATACATTTTTTTCCCTTCAAAGGGATCATTGGAACATTTCATTTTTTTATTTATTTCTTTTGCAAGTAAATCTTACGTCAAACATAGAAAAAAAGTTTCTGGAAAGCGAAAAGACATGGTAAATGCTCTCATTGCGATGTAATATGGAAATGTTTGTGTTTCATGTGTATGCATATCTTCAGCTTTACTACTCAGTGAGATCGACAACAAACCACAGTGAAATCCCAATTTCAAGCTAACCTTTTTTTAATTTTTTGTTAGTGTGGGATGTTACCGTTAGATATATTTTGCTCGGGTAGGTAGCCAATTTAAAACCAAAAAGTACTGAAAACTGTGTTCTGTTACCTCAAGAGGAGAGGGTATTGGTACTTTACTAAATTCTTGAGATTAGATTGAAATTAATAAAGGGCTTGTCTAAAATTGTCTTCGGCGCTGATTTGACCTACTTATATGTTAAAATGCTGATTGTTGAAATTTTTGATTAAAAATTCTCAAATGATCTCTAAAATCAAACTTTGGTGTCTTTTAGTTCATCTTCCTGTGACCAATGAAACGCAGTATGTGGTGGATGCAAACTTCTCAAGCATCCCATTAACATATGTGCAAGGAGGTAAAAGTCAAAATCTAAGTATGCGTCTTTAGAACGCAATGTAAATCTCATAAACCATAAAAATCAAACATTCTTATCTGAGATTGTCGGTGTATCAGTTTTGTTCTGAGTCTTACGAGTAAAAGAGATTTTACTTTCTATCATTGTTCTTATGAATTAAAAAAAAATCTGAAATAGCATTCCGGAAATCAAGCTTATGGTATAGATGAACTAACTGTTTGACACAAATGGAACCACAAGTTATCCACCAATTTATATTCCTTTTTTATCCCTTTCTGAACAAAAACCTAGACGTTTTATAGAAATGCACATCCGCAGCCTAAGGTAAATGACATAAGCGTTCTTCAAGAATGCTATTGCAGAGAACGAAATTGTTTTTGCTATTTTTGAAATGCTTGAAACAAGAAATACTAGAGGATTCGATGTATGATGTTTTAAAAGCATCTTTACGGTCGCCGTTTTTTTTAACTTGCTTTGCTTTGGTTTTGTTATTGTGTTCATTCAAGTTAATTCAACATTTTCGAAGAAGAAGCAAAGAATCCGTTCACCTAAGTTTATCAAAATGCATGCAGGTTAATCTTCTTTTTTTTCCTTTCCTCCAAAGTCTTTGCGATTTCTTGGCATAACGTTAAGGCGATTAATAAATTACTATTGTCGGCTTAATCCTCCAACAGACTTGAATCGAATTAAGAAGAATGGAATCTTCCGAGAAAAAAATCTCAATCCTGTGCATGAAATTTCCTTCAAATGCTGCTTTGAGACGCACAAAATGAATTTTGGTGAAGTTCAAGTGTGCCCACAAATAGGGCATAGGTGAAACAACAAACTTCCAACATAAAACACAAGAAGTGTTAATTTTATGGAAGCCTCTGGAACAAGAAACATCTCCTCGAGTAACGAACATACAAGCTATTTTAAGTGTTCTTTTCCATCCACGTGAGGATATTTTGCTCGTCAAAGTAGACACGTTTAATGCTCGTAAATATTAATAATAATAGGCAACTATAAAAAAAAAAGAAGTGTTGAAATACCGTAAAAATACTTTGAAAAATGCATTTTTCGAAAATCCTCTAGAAGAAATAAATCTTGCATAAGAACTCACTCAAAACTCTTGAAGAGATCCCACAATGGTAAAAAGCACTTGTCTCGGTGGCACTAACAAACACGAAATTTCTTGAGAATCACCAAAGAAGCACTCACAAACTATCATATCACCAACACATCACAATCACTTTGCTGCACAACCACTTCACAACATCTTCACCAAGTCGAGCTCGGTCAAAGCACTATGACGCAGGCATCTGCACTGAAGAAAGAATTACTCAGCTTTTGGGGTATTTCTTGCTACAAGGGGCCACCACTGCGAATGAACATGCTTCTAACAAAAGAAATATACCACCGCTTCTGCTGTTCTTTTGTTTGGAAAAGAAATTAGGCACGTTTAAAGAAAACAGGACGAAAGGGTTCAAAGAAGCCATAGATAACACTAACAAAATTAGGTTTTTCGTCTTTATGAAACTGTTAAAAAAGCGAAGAGTATTGTATTCAGGAACAACAAGCAAGCTCGATGAAAGAAAACATCTTTGAAAAACTGTTTTCTTTAGGATTAGCTTTAAATTTTGCAGGATGAACCTTGCTTTAAAGTGATGGTTCCAGTATATAAATTAAAATGTCGATTTAAACCTTCATGCCATCTGATGCATGATTGATTATTACACGATTATGTCATTGAAAGTTAACGCCTTCAAAAGCTATACAGACCCGAACGTCATTCATTATTTTATAACAAACCAACGTAAATAAATTAATTAGCTGAAGTCAACAAAAAAAGAAGAAGAAGAAGAAGTTAGGACGAAATACCTACAGTGATTTTACCTCTTACTCGAGGAAAAAGTTCCTGGTAATAAAACTTTAACGAATAACATGGGTTCAAAAATACTAGGCACAAGTAGATTTTTACTGAGTTAAGTGTTGATAAAGTAACAACTATTCCTGATAGTACTGTACAGAATGACACCTTAGATTCGCCAGGAATACAAACTCAATTAAGTAGATCCCTTTGTGTAATTAATTTACTACAGACAGTCTGTCACAGTGTGGGATTTTTTCGCATACCAGTTGACAGGTTCGCATGTGAGATATGCTTAAATTAACGCCTTTCTTTTTGGTTATTTGGTAGGGATGCAGGGTTATTTACTTCTCAAAAAAGACAGATTTTTGAAATTAATTGACTTTTCTGATGTTATTTATAAATTAATTTATACAAATTAATCGAAAGAGGAACCCGGATTTCTGATGGAATTGAATCCGTTTCACGGTCAAAGAATCATATCCTCTTGAAATGAAAACTATTTGTTGGTGGGCCATAAAAAAAATTTAAAATTTCGCTTAGCGACATGTTTAACTTTGCACTGAGTCCTAACAATAGTAGAAACAAAGAACGTTGTGTGATACAGAAACTGTTAAATCACAGGTCCATTTAAAATTTGCTGTGTAAATAATTTGACGCGTTGTATTGATTGTCACTTCTCGAGGTAAAAAGGGACTATGTTTAGGCTACCTTTATTGTAAAGTGGTGCGAAAAGAGCTTTTTATAACCTTAATATGAAAACCAGTAAAACAACGCATGTTTATTTTTGAGAGGTTATGGATGGCATCTCTTCTCGTCACATGACAGCACACTATATTGGCGTAGGTTAAGGTAAAAGTGGTCCCATTTATTCGGGGCGAATCTTGAAAGCATGTTCAATCACAGAGTGGCACCTCAACTGTGCAGCAAGAACGCACTTGTTTTGGAAGCGATCTCACACGTCACATCACCGAATATTCACTTTCACAAGCACTGGACCTGATAACAAACAGCTGATGTAGAAGGCGTTATCGCGCGCCTAATCCCGTTCACACGCGCTTCGCACAAAAACAACACAGCGTTGAGGATGGCTCCTGCGGAAAATTCGACCCGACCTCAAACGCTGAGGCCGCAACAATGACGGAACGCCGCGCCCGCGCCGCTTCACCTCCCGGACTGCGCGTGCTGGAAGGCGATTGGGGGAAAGGGGAGTGGAGGGGGAAGACCAACAGGACGGGGAGGGAAGGAGGGGAACTGCGGCTGGAAAGATGTGGATGCGCACATGATTCAGACCGCGTGGCGTACACTGGATCAGCGTTCACACGTGGGCTGTGAGTCTGCTCTAAGAAACTCGGGAGACTAGTAAGTATAGAAAGAACGAGCGCCTATTCGAACTTACTCTAAGGAAGAGCACTGCAAACTTGATTTTGAAAGTTAACAACCCTGCCTCTTGTTCTATTGGACCAAGAAAATACACTTAACCAAGCCTAATGGTCACCAAGCCTGAAGACGAAAACTTTCTGGCGACAGCAATCTGCTGCCGAGAGGTAGCCAGTACCAGATCTGACGACAATCTAGCGATAGAACGGTTTGAAGCACTTATCCAACCTAAACCGAACCTTGTATTATACAAAGTTACACGTTGTTATTTCCTGTCTACCTAGTAGAATTGCTCTTTTGGTATTTGATACGATGCGAAAACATATGATTGGGTTGCCAGCTCTGTCTTTAGATGAATCAAAAAAAAGAAAAAAAAAGAGAAAAAAAGAACACCGCATCCTTGGAAGACTCGCGTACCATTAGCAGGGTAGCAGATGTTATGTCATAAATTCCCCTCTGACTGAGTTCGCTGTTTGTTATTTGCTGAACCCATGGCTCAAGACTGATAGACAACGCCCATAGGCAATGAGACATTTATCTTTTCCTTTTTTTGACAGAATTAAGTGCATACGCTTGAGACAGAACAGTCATAGGCTGAATCGGTAGAGGCACTCTTCTGTGTTCGCCTTGTCGAACTGGACAACATAGGAGGATGACGTTTTGTCTTTTCTAAAATAGAACAAAAACATAAGTAAGCTTAACTATCAAAGATATTATTTGTGTCCTGTAGGATGCATTGCTCCATTCACGACGGATACAGTTTCAGAAGAGGGCGAGGGCGCTCCCTGCGTAACTAAAGCTCGCATATTGATATGCTCTGCGCGTCCGTGTGCATAGGCTTTGTTTTTCTTTGTTTACAAATGTACAGGACATGAACGAAATGACGAAAACATGCTGTTTACTCGTCGCTTCGATCTTTGTTTGCTCGACTTACAAAGATGCCTTATTCTATTGGGAGCGCTAAGCTTCTCTCATCATTAGGTTTTCAACTGGCACATACATACCAATAAAACTAAGGTTTTTGGACAGATAGACAGCACTTCCGTATAACAGAACGCAACTTTTTCCCCTGTGAATCAATATCAAATAAAGGAGATCCTCGAAAGAGATACTGGTGGGCACCTACTACCGTATAGTTTGAGTGTCGCAGCTCCAATGTTTCATTTGATCACCCCGACAAAAGTCCAGTTTTCTGCGGGACAGGAAAAAAACAAAAACAAAAAAAAACGCATTATCCTATGATAGTTGTACCGAAGTCAGAAAAGTCAGCTTAAGTGTCAACTAGGTTGTGATTTACGTTAGTATTAATCAATAAATCCTTGTCTGCTTAGAGAACAATTGTAATTGTTTGTTTTTCTGATGAATGAGGACTGGTAACTGCGTCACGCGAAGCGATTTTGCTTATAGACGTCCATTTTTTAATATAATAAAGATGCCTCACAGTTGTCCTGATCCATTTTTTCCGTCATTTTTCATCCCTCAAACGGAGAGGCAGTCTTGCTTATGCGGGAGCGCTCCTCCAATCATCGCCAACTAAGTCGAAACAAAACGATTTCCTTATTTAGGGTTCCATACTAGAATATCTGGCGTCCCATTCCTCAAACCATGATCTTTCCTGCGATTGTGAGCATAGGTTGGGAAGCAGTTGCGGGATTTGCTCTGTGTCACTTTTCGGACCGTTTCCTGTTGCGGCCGACAAGACATATTCTATTATTTCCCCGTCTTGACATTGAGCCAGTAAAGTATTATATATTTGGCTATTCCTTGGACCAAGCTTTCTGGGTGGTGTTATTTAGATAGATGAAACTGTGTCAAGTAAAAAAATGCATTTCCTGATTCTATTATTTTACTAAAGCCAAAGCGACAGCGGACAGAGTGAAGTGCACGACCCATATCTTGTTAGCCGACCTGATTCCGAACTAAATATCGCCGCTAATGAGGAAGTCTGTTATCGCCAACTCCTCAGCGGCGCAGCTTTTGCTGCCGAGAAATCGGCAGCGGGCGTGGCAACAAGCTGAGCAATAGTGGAGTAGGGCACCAGGCACTCTACTTTGCCAAAGCCATTCTATTCTATACATCGCTGAAAGATTCCGAGAATACTGACTAATATCACGCCAATTTACATTCCTATCATTTTAAGCCGATAATGCTGTAAATTCACGAGGATCAAAATTTTAATGCTCTAGAAATAAGTGGCTCATTCCAAAATTTCGTCTGTAGGCGGACTCGAGAACGGAGCCATGTTCACCTGCTAAGAGTGGTTCCAAATGTCAACAGCTTTATGAAAATAGTTTTCCATATATCAAATAAATTTTCATATTTAATTCAGATAAGCGATGATTGTAACATAGTGATTTTTGCGCGTTTTTTTGGTGTATTTTTTTAAATTGAAAAATGCACTTTGCTTTTACGTAGAACGCAAATATCGTCCCAACATATTTCTAAATAAAAACCAATGGACCTTTAGCCGTTCGTCCTTTAGAAGAACCTGTCTTGTAATGGAAATAAATGAAACTAGGGCAAACATGAAATGCTAATTTTCAAACTTAATAGGTTCAACAACCGGAATTGGAAATTAATACTTTAGTTTCATGTTTGTAGTTTCTATTCACTCACGATAACGGTCCATACTCGGTTGGTAGCAAAGAATATTTCAAGAGGGGCCACTTTCCGACATAATTACATTTCTTCTGGAAATTTAAATACCCAGACCAACTTATCATCCTTCTCTCCTTTGCGCCGCAAAAATGAAATGCCTTACAGAGAGCCGCGGCAAGCTTTATAAGTCGTATCTTTAAGGATGCTTTTAGAGGGCGGGCTAATTTTATTTTGGTACTTTAGTTAACCAGTCACGGAGTGTTAGCGATTTCTCGAACAGTCAACGATACTCGACAAAATCCGAAGCAAATCTGTATTAAAAAAAGGCAATCATTTATCACGGAACAAATATTGAAGCTCCGTGCGATAAAAAAGTCCTTGTGAGGAAATAGTAGTAATCTGATCAAAGACTTGTTGAAAAAAAAGAACAATATCTATTAAAATAAACAAGATTCAAAGAAGAAGAAAAAACACACACACACACACACACACTGATGGATGCGGTAAAAACACCACGAACGCCCATATGCATGTGTAAAGTGGGCCACAAAAGTCATGACCCTTGCTTCCATAAGAAATACATGTTTGCAGGGGTCATGACTTTTGTGGCCCACTGTACACTTCTTATGCGTAACGATAGACGAAAGCGAATGTGCAGAGTTTGGGTGGTGAGAAAATCAGACATTAGTGAAAAGATGAACACGTCCCTCTCAAAATGTGAAGATTAGTGGTGAAAAAAGAAAAAAAAACTACACTACACTAAATAAAACTCCAATGTTTGAAAGTCCAGGAATCATTCAGAATACAACGCTTACGGAAATTCAGTTGACACTGTTTCTATGGACTAAGAATAGAAAACTCCTGGTGGGACATTTCGAGACTGCATTTAATTACGGGTCCAAACACCTTGGGACACCAGTGAAATATTATTGAAATTCCTTGATGACCCTCCCTCGCTGCAGAATCGTTAGTTCGTCCTTGTGGCAAGCAGCAGGAAGAGAAGGGCAGCCCTGAGTATCTCGGATCCTATCATCTAGTACAACTGCTAACGTAAAGCCCTTCCAGAGCAGCCTGGATGGTACAAGGAAAATTGGAGACGACGGTTGTTAGTGTAGAGTTGCAAACATTATAATGCTAATTCAGGAAATTATACGAAGGCAACTCCGGCAAGTAGGTATGATCTTCGGAGAGTGAAGTTGCTTTAATTTAACATTTCATATGTAGCAAAGCAAGCGCCTAAAGTGAACGCTTAAATGTTTTGAGAAGTTACCGTACATTTTGCGACTAATCTGCATTAAACATAAACATCCTTTCAGCCAGCTTTACTTTTTATTTTTTTTAGGATATGATTATAAATGCAGAGGACAGTTCTGTTGAATCTCTCTAAAATTTCCCTTATGCGACTCCAAGACAAAAAACGTCTTTTTTGAGGTTTGCAGGAATTTGCGGATTGGAAAAAAATGACGCAAACATTACAACTTTTATGAAACGAAACACAAAAAGACCATCCCTACACAGCCACGGGAGGAATGTCGACAGTCAGTGAGGTAAAAAGTTTATTCGGGCCACTAAATCTAAAATATACTTTTCCTCGAAACATTTTAAAAAGAATCACACGCATTCATTAATGATTGCTTAAAGTTTGCAGCGAGTTCAATCGAGGCAATAAATGCATCATTGACGGCAACGTACATGAAAAAAAAGTTACATTCAATACAATGAAGATGAGTTGAGGCCTGCAACTTTACCATCAAATATTACGAACATTCTCCAAAACAAAATCAAACATGGGTGGTTCCCAACAGGTATCTAAGATGGCCTACTTCAAACATAATCAAGCAAACCTAACTTCCAACATAATTTATAGTACAATTCAGCCGCGAACAGTGGACAGAGGAAACAGTTACAATACAAGAACAACAATGAGCAGGTCAAGATTCGTTCCTGAACCGCATCAATACCATGCCATAATTGCTGTCAAAAGCATTCACCATTCACAAAACACGAAGCTGTTCGGACCCCAGAGGTTGAAAGTCGTTGCAAAAACCCAGCCACCAGGCGAAAAGAGATGTTTCTCCAAATCATGCATTTGGATGAAACCAGAAACATTACCTTGTCTGTCGATAAATGGTGTAAAAAGACTTCCGACTTACCATGTCTTGAAGCAAGAGACTGAGATGAAGCAGAGAAACACTTACCTGCAACAAAGATAAAAAAACGAATAAATATTGAAAACATGACATCGTTCATCAATCGCAAGGAAGATACCTCCGACAAACGACACAGTTTCGAAGGCAAGAAAAAAAAATGGATTACATGATGAGACGTTTCCTGAGACAATTCATGAGACATTATTGGTCTTAGGCCTGCAATATAAGCATTCCTCACAAGCAGATAGGGGATGTTACGTTTGAATCGTTGATAACCTGGTTCGACTGACAGCATTTTTCACTACGCTAAAGAGTAAGGAAAAAAGCTTCACTTATCGAGGGAAGAGCAACAACAGTCTTGATCAGGCATCATGTCACAACCCTTTAAGCTTGACTTACGTTGTCAAACATTCGTCATTATAAAGCTGGACAGAGAAGGGCGAAACAGTTGGGCTCCAGATGGGTTCCTCATTTCAAATCCCCGTCAGGACCAGTTTGACGAATTATTTTCCGAGCAGCGTTTAGATCGCGTTGATCTGGGATTATGTTTCCCTAAATGTATGTTATTTCCGTAAGCGTATGTTTCTGGTTAATAGCAACAAGGCGTCGTGGCTGAGTGGGCAGCGTGTCCGCCCGCCAATTTGGCAACGCGGGTTCGATTCATAAGTCCGCCGCAGCTTTCTTCCTTTCTTTCCCGGGGCCTCGTCACTAAAGTCAACCTCCGAACAATCTCGCCACACGTCTTCTCAGTGGCCGAGCGATTAGCATTGCTACGATACCAGTGATAGTGTCTAGACTCGGTAAAGTATTTGTCGAATTTTTATACATGTACAGAGTGAACGTTTCGGATCGGTAAGGTACAAAGTACGTAAATTAAAACAACCAAAAAGAAAAAAAAAGAAATATTTTTTTGCACCAAAAACAATAAAAAGTAGCTACATAGAGAGAAATTCACGTCAGAAACCAACCCACTCTACCTCTATAACAGAACTCCTAACGACATGCATTCCAAAAAAAGACCATCAAATGCAGTTGAAAATTCTTGCCATGTGGCAAAAGGTACAACGCAATAGCCTTTGCCCCGCGGAGATATCCTCAGAAAAAAAAGAGAAGAAATAGACCAACGAGCGGGAAGGCAAAAAAACAGCAATGTATGCAAACTATTAGACGAAACAATGGGAGGAATGATGTCGTCGTGACCTACGGACGATCCTGTGGGCGATCTCGAAGCAAACGTCGCCGGCGCAATCTCTCAAAGAGGCGCCAGGCGCCAGTGGGTTGGGCGTCGCAGCGGGCGCCACCGCGTAGCGCCTTGCCATGCGTGAAATTGGCGTCCACGCCGACGTCGCGAGAACTACTCAAGTGAACCATGGCTCCTACCATATACTACACTGAGCAGATCCTCAGGGGATGAGCCTATTTCCGGCTGGTATTGTCTTGTCGTCACTTAAGTAATGTGGATAGGATTACACGAACTGTATCTGACCAATAACTATGTTTGGTGGTGCGTGAATCATCTCGAGTGACGTGTTTCTGATTGTGTCGTGGGAAACAACATATTTCGTATGAACTGATATCTGTAGAGAAACTTAGTGAGGATGGACTCGTCTTCTTTGTCTCGCCAAAGGGCGTTCAGATCCAAACGTGTCACAAATATTATGTTAAGTTTCTCTGGAAATGTTTCCTCTGTCCCTAGCATTTTTTGTTTCCCCGTTCTTAGTGCAGAGAGGTGGCGCACAATACTCCGTGAGACGCTTCTTGTTGAGGGGAAGGGTACGATATCATAGGATATGACAGTGTTAAGGGACCAGGTACAGGTGCTCTTCTACAGCTAAAAGAGTACTTCAGTAATTGGGCTATTCCCTATGATGTTTATACGAATAAATTTCACACGGTATTACTACTGTGTATGTCTTCCAAAAAACAAAATGGGAAGAATGGTAATAGAGATGTAAAATTTCGTATAATTAAAAACTGTAAATTTTCGCTGTTTTTATTACGAATTTGTCTACTTTGATGAAAAGCTGGAATTACAATACAGTATAAAAAAAGGAAACCGTTTTTTTGTTTTTTTTGTTTTGTTTTTGTTTTTTATGGTATTGGTTTTGAGTGGCTGCTATATTTATGTTGCAGTCATATTCGACAAACCTTGAATAGCTTCAAGCTACAACTGGTCATAGGCAAAGGGTGGTACGAAGTTAATATATGTACATCCTTATGTATGTTCCCTTTCTGGGCACGGTATAGGACTTGTGTGGTTTTGGTCAGAAAGGATTAAACTGTAAGTGGCTGCATATGGACCGTTTGTGGAATAGTACAAAGCATAAATGGAAGCAGACATTACGGCTTCAGGTAAGCAAAGTGACTCAACAGGTACAAGTTCCCATCATAGCAAACGTGGATGTCATGACTAGCCAAAAGAAATGCAAATCACTCAAAGGTTCCTGTCGTTAATGGGAGCCGCGTCATAAAAATTCTCGTTGCTTAGCATTGAGCAATCAAATATTCACAATACAGGTCTAGGCAGGGCAGAAGAACTATCTTTTTTTTGACCCTACGAAGACTGACCCTCGGCCTTGCCCTACACCTTGGGTGAACCCTTACTACACAACTTCGATGTTGTCAACGCATGGAGAAAACGATACGGTACAAAATAATAAGATTCTAGATTTCTGGTTTTGACAACTTACAATCGACGTAGTCTTAACTTCTTCTCAGATATAAAGCGTGATAATAATTACGCATGATCTGATTATGCTCGATGCCTCCATGCCAATTCCGACCAGAAACGTCTTATCTTCTGCGTTACAATTGTTTTTAGTTTTTTTATGATTCTGCTGGATAGTTCTTGACTTGCTGTTGAAGTGTTCAAGGACAGTTGAGCCTTACAAGGAGAGATGCACAAACTCCTTGGTCCAAAATATATATAATCCAATCATAAGCGAACCTCCGATGAGACCCGGTGAAGTACGGAGCTTCTGATAGTCTCGGGTCGCTACGGCCCATTAGTCTCGAGTAGAATTGGCGCCTTTCTCCATGGAAGGCTCTCCAGTGCAAACCTATTTTTTTAAGGTACAACTGAAGGAGTTTAATAAGGTTTTTCTATCTACCAGGTAACGAACGCCACCCATCCTTAGGGAAGTTGTTAGGTATTATGTGAATAGTGAACGGAATGAATTTCCTCTTGAAAATTGACGTTATTTAAAATAAATACATTTGAATATACTCAAGATAATAATTTGCGAAAAATACAGAGCAATATGGATATGTGAAGGCAAAAGCGCGACGCATGTTCATTGCATAAATAGGTACTCTATTTCAGAAACGTCTCCTGTGAAACAACGGCCGCACTGCTCTAGATTTAAGCTCACTGAAAATGGTGTAGCATTTTGCTGTGACATCTTTGTCCTCCATCACTTCATTTATTTTCTAAAAAGAACCCAGTATGTGCGCCACAAAGACCCAGAGTTATTCTTCGCGCAATTTTTCCTCAAAACTTTTTCCTTTTTCGGACGACATTCCCTATCAAAATACATAACAGGAACTAAAAAAAAGAGCTGGTGTAGGTGTTTTATCCTTTCTTAACTAGGACATTAAATCGTGATTTCCGTCTGAGAGCGCAAAATGCCAGTAGGAGGAGGGACATGGTGAAGTTTCGTAATATCCCAGCTGGTTCCCCGAAGGTTACGGCCACGACCAAAGACAGTTCTGAATTAAGCCATAATCACAAAATACACACCAGGAAAAAAGAAAGCATTTTATTGCAAGAGTATCGGCTTGTAATTTTACTTCCGGTATGTAACTGTAACAACCCTAGTAAAAATTCCAGTACCGTATCAGTACCGAAGTAGTCCTGCCAGGGTACTAAACGGGAACCGCAACGGTACTGTTTGGGTACGGTACTCCAGTCCCTTTTGGTACCGCAGTCCAT
>Ga0058701_10002009_pt1 | contig 15065 bp, 9 predicted proteins | sample AgamicOrMae_FD_97039 | JGI IMG/M metagenome (GOLD analysis project Ga0058701, IMG submission 97039) | Agave microbial communities from Guanajuato, Mexico - Or.Ma.e | ecosystem: Host-associated > Plants > Phyllosphere > Phylloplane/Leaf | place: Guanajuato, Mexico | collected 2012-06-04
ATTATAAAATTTAAGGTTTCCAGAGGGGTGATATTTTTGAAATTGAGGCAATACTGAACTGAAAAGATCCTCAAAAATATTTTTTTCTGTTGCCGAACGGCATCGCTGGGCGGTAAAGGGTTAACCAAAAGTTTCCCTTGGTCAGAAAAGGTTTTCCTAACCAAATTACCAAAAAGTGCACCATAATCAAGAACAACCAGAGCTTAACTTGAGATTAACATAACCTACCCAAAGCGGAGCATACCGTAAATCATATCCTCTATGGATGGCAGATAACCGTTTACTTTCAGAAAATAATTGCTTCACTCAAAAGCATGAATCAACATTATAAGGTTAATATCAAGTAAGTGCCTAACGCAAGTCACTATGTATTATCTGTACGTCTATTTTCTAGGTAGGTGATTTTATTCGCTTTTCATTATTCCTATCCCTGTTCATTCTTTTGATGTTCCCCTCCTCCGTCTTCGTCCGGCCATCAAGGGGGCTGTGCGGGTGAACAGTTTTAGTGCGTGCATTGCTTTTTGAGTGGGTAGATCGCGGAGACTCCCCGCTCTGGCTTCCCCCCCTCCCCCCGATTCCGCGACAATCAATCTCAAAACAAACGTTCGGAATATTTTTATCCAATCGCAAGGACATTCACATGCTTCTTACCTTCTCTCGACTCGATCACTTCCCACTACATTCCCTGCGATCAACACCTGGCCTTTGATCGATTCTTTTTTTCCCTTAGGTGCGAATAAGATGCTTTCGTCATGAAAATGACGAGAAATGATCCGGAAGACCAATGTGAGGTTTTAGTTCTCTTTGCACATGGACCCACCCATAGCATCTCCGACAACTATGTTTCGTACCTCAAACTTAGCGAGGATATTTTACGGTGAAATGAATTATCTAAAACCGATCTTGTCTTTAATCCGAAAAGGAATTCCAAGTCTTCCAGGGAGAAGTGATGAGTAAAGATGATGTTTTCGAAATCGAAGTGTCGTGCGACGTCCTTCGTTGTAAATATGACATCCTTGGAAGTAGCAATAAGCTTTAGTCTCTGGAATGAATTCCAGTGTCTTGTGCTGTCGTTCCGAGCCGCTGTGGTCCGAACCCACTCGCGTCGCGTGAAAGGGAATCAGTTGTTTTTGTTAGGACACTCGTACTTTTGCGGCGACCCTTTCCCTTTGAGAAGAAGTCCACTAAAAGGGGCATAGCAATAAGAAGGGCAATTCGGTGCCTCAAGGCGGTCCGTCAGACAAATGCGCCACCATTTCGGGAGTTTGCGAGCGAGCAATTTCTCATATTGATGGCATAACCGGGGAGCAGGTTAAGGAAACGCCTAAATTTCCTGCGTGGGCCGTATTACGATAATGTTCGGCAGTTGGGGCGCTTAAACAAGCCTGTGACCTAACGAAAAGGTCTCATCTGTTATACTGAGTGCGTCTCCGATCTCGTTGATCGGAGAAATGCGCGCAATTAAACAAAACTCTTAAGTCATTAGAAGATGTGTATATAATTCGGAATGTTACCGAAACTGTGCGATAGCCTCTCGGCCGCCAAGCAGAGCCGATGTATGAGGAACATCAGCGTCAATATGCTTGTTGATCGTAGATGAGGTTAGGTTGAATGCACTTCTCGGTCTCTCCCCCCAGCCGCGAAACGCGGACACAAATGATGTGCAACTTCACTGTAGGTGATGGACTGTTCCTGTGCATGCAGGACTTGGTGAAACGAAATCAAATAGTGTATTGTCAAACAGGACATTTGTTTGAAGGCATCGGGAAACCTTTGGCGTGTCGTTTTCCGTCCCTCATGTTGTTGAGGATGCCTCATACATGGTCATTGTCCCCGGGGCCGGGACAACGCTGGGCTGGGCCAACGCCGGGCCAACGCCGGGCCAACGCTGGGCCAACGCTGCGCTGGGCCACCCTTTCCAATTGAAAACAGTCCCCACGGATGGTCTCGCCTCGTCTTGAATACAAAGGCCCCCTGCCTATCGTACCTGTTCTGTGTCTCTACCTCCTCTGATTCAACTCTCTTCCTTGAGTACACTTTCAGTTTTGAAGGTTGCATTTTCTACCTCTAAGGTTCCACTCTGATACGACCTTCCATTGGGCGGATTAGACACATCCGCGTAGGTTAGGTTAACCGCAGTTTGGTTGGACTATACATCCAGAAAAAAATCTGAAATGAAGCTAAATTTTCTAGACTAAAAGTATCAGTTTCAAAAAACTGGAAATGCACTCTCAAAATAATAGGGAATAGTCTTAAAATAAGATGTAGTAATCTTATGATGGGAGGAATACTATTCGTAGATAAAAATCTCTTTGCATAGGAATTTTCTCACGTTACTAGAGGAAAATTCATCGGATTTCAGGGATATCAGGTAGGCTTTCAGCGATTTCAAGGATTTCAGGGATTTCAGCGATTTTAAGCCGGCTTTCGTGGATTTCACTCCAGATTTTAGGGATTTTAGGTCCACATTTCAAGCTTTTTAGGCCAGACCTCTCTGCAGGAATTTCACTTAAGATTTTAAGGATTTTTAGCCGCATTGCAGATATTTCAGATCGGATTTTAAGGATTACAGGGATTTTAGAGACTTCAGGCCGACGTTTAGGACGTTTTTAAACCGGATTTCAGAAGTAGCTGGCCTCTCGGAATTCCTGGGTTAGGAGGATTATTTTTAGTCTTCCGACGAAATTCTTATCGTCATTTTGAGAGTATTAAGAATTTTTTCATGACTGGACGGAGTTAAGGATTGGATAAGTTAGGTTTCCTTGCGAGCGGCTTACTACCATCGAGAAGTAAGCTATCAGTCTGTATTATCGTTAAGTCAGATTAGGGTAGGCGTCTTGCCGCGTGCTCGATTCGAAAGGTGGAACGGCAACGAAAGGTGGAACAAAAGAAGCAGCCTGTGCCTGAACGTCATTTGCACATGTACGTGCGCAGCGCACCTCTGCTCGAAGACAACGGGGAGGGCTCCCAGGGCCCCGTGGGGAGTGGCAAGCCGGCAAGCGCACAAAAAGGGTTTCAACTTTTAAGTCAATAGAGCGTTAATGGAATCAAGTGGCGCCTTACTGTGTGAAATAAATAAATTAGCTAGCTGCCAGCGACTCGTCGCGACAAGGACACATCTATGGAATACCCCCGAGAGCCTATAATGAATTCAGGAACTTCAAGTATTCCTGGTTGCCTCGGGGAAGTTACAGGCAAGCCTACGAGGAATCGAAAAAAAAAACCTTCCCAACCCGTCCAACTTGAGACGGATATCGCATCTGGGTGTACAGGTAGTGGAGTGGAGCCTAGCCCGCGAAAGTGATGGCGCTCATTATAGCCCCGTGCCGTGCGCCCTCAAAAATGCTTAGGATACGAAATTTTAATCAACTTTTTGGTTTATGTTGAACGTGCACATCTTGCACAACTTATGTGCCTGTCGAGGGTTTGGATGTGCTGGGCCGCGATCCATAATTCTTGACAGTTCCCGCTCTGTGTATTTGAATAGTGGAATTTTCAATCTCTGGCGTTCCTCGTTTCGTAGCCGAGTGAAGCAAGACTGGGGGCACGTTATCGTAACTCAAGCTAGTTTAATGTAGGAAGATTTTTTATTTAACGAATTGTTCTGAAAAATAGGTTGTGAATTGAGGGTTTAATAGCAGTCAAGAAAATGTGGTTGTTTTCTTTTAAACTGTCGAAAAAATTCGACTTAAATCATCATTTTCTAGTGTTAAGGAAACGTTAAAATTTTGAATTCGTCAAAAGACCGCTTCATTCCCGAAAGGTCGGAAAATCAACATGACTTTTTTAGTGCACAAAAATGAGCATAAAAATGGATGATTTAGACGGAGATCTTTACTGAGAAAACGAGTGTTTACAAAGTGGCCAGTTTTGACGCCAAACTCTTATTCATTTGCATTTATTGTTAAAGTTTGCAAGTGGCTCGTACCTTTTTGTTGAACCGTAACGTCGGGGGAAACAAAAGTTTTGCTTCATTTTTCGTGATTCTGAGGCATAATTGTCCTTTGTCCCCTTTGTTGGTCGTTTTACCTGGCGTAAGCGATCATGTCTCCCAAAAGGAAAATTGAGTCGAGCGGCGTTTTGTATTCGTGTCGGAGGAAGAGAGAAGACGCTAGTTGCTTCTCCTACTCCAATAGAGCGTCTCCTTTTAGCATTTTCAAGTTTTTTATCGTGTTGCACATCAATTACGGCAATTATTAACTCTCTCTTTTGAGGGGATTCCTGTCGGGGAGAAAACAAAACGTGTAGAAGACGCAGAAAATGAAATTTTAGAGAATGTATGTAGGCTTACTATTTTTGTGTGGATAATCCTCAGTGGGCATCTTAAGAGCTAATCATTTAAATGCTTCCAGAGACCCAGGGCAGCATGCTCCGCCATGGCGTCGCACCGAACGGGTGTTGAAAACGCGTTGGCCATGACGAATCTCCCCTTTTGGCGTCTCTGTGAAAAGTTTCTAAGGCAGGGGTGCCTGACGCAACGCACGGAAATGGAGCTACAATTCAATTCATTAATTGGGTTCAACTTAAGCGTCCTATAGAGTATGCATAAGGAGTGAATTAAACGACGCCAGGGTTGCTTTGGCAAGTCGCCTGGGCAACAACTAACTGCGAACTTCTTTTGTTCTTGAAGCGCTATCTTGGTGCCACTTTCAAATTACTCAGTTGATTAAGTACTTACCTTATGCATCGGGAGTAAATTTAGTGGTGATGAACTTAAAACAATTCGCTCTGTTTAGACGTACGCTCTTTTGCAGCTATTTACTTATTTTATAAAGTGCTAGTATGAATACTTGAATGGAAATGTTGATTTCTTTCTATGTAACTGAAAAACTTCAGTTCTTTTTTTTTATTTGTCAGACAAGTTTTTTTTTTAGCATTTTAAACTGGCACTGACTGCAAGCGAAGGAGTCCTTGAAGACAAAATTTCGGCCACCTGTAGAAAGGCAAAAGTCAAAACCCCTATTCCTGGAACTTTTGCTAACACTGTTTTTATAAGGTCCTTTTGTTATTCTCATTATTGTTTTCGACTGACAGTGAGTCAATTCCAACCATGTAATATTCTCGGAAATAACATGAGGTGACCTTAGATTTATACATGTTTTGGATTGGCCTCAAGCTGATTAATCCAAAGATTTTTTGATTTTTTTTTAAAGGTTACCTGTACTACTTGAAAAGTTAAGCGCGTTCAAATTGAGTTTGTCGCGAAATGTGGCAACAGTGGTGTGTTCTCTTTCTTGGCAATGCATTGTTTGGTGGCGTGCGCTTACATTGTTGTGCGATTGTTGCAGGTTGCACTTTCCCGAAGGCATGGGAAGGAAGCTGGTTCCAACGGGAGTTCACTTCCGATCATGGACCGATTATCATAAAGGACTCGACGATGCAGGGCAAGGGCAAGTGCATCGAGAGCGCCGTCTCCCCCGGAATCGGCACGGAGATCATGACGGGCAGATTCATCATCAAAGACGAGTAAGGAAACGCATCTCTTTTGTTTTGTTGAGTAGGCCAAGATGGCGGACGGACGATGGCGCGAAAAGTGAAATATGGACTGGGATCGAAGTGATATTCGGGGTAGGGGGCGGGGGACCGGGGGGGGCGGGGGGAAGGGTATTCCGTGGAGGCGACGCCCTCAAAAAAGATGTGACAGAGTTTATTACACGCATTTCAAACATCACATGTTTCTCTCCCCTCCGTCTTGAGTTTGATTCCTTCCGAGAACCCCTTTTTCCGAGTCCTCACCAAGAAAACATCTTCGCTTAACTTTTTTTTTGCGGTTTCAACCGGCGAATTCGGAAAATTGCTGAAATAAATTTACACTATAATCCAACAAGGCTGAAATACCAGTCTTTTAACTATTAAAGTAGTTTAATTTTTCGTAATCTAGATTTTTTTTCTCCTAAATAAGATTGATATTATTTTAATACCTCTGCATTCAAACTTTTATTTCCAGGTAAAAACCTTTTTTTTAATTATTTAATTTTTTTAATAATTTTTTTAATCCGTATCTCAATTCCTTTCTTTTCTTTTTTTCTTCTTTTTTGTTGTATATGTTGTGTTTTATAAATAGTTTTTTCTTAAGTAAGTTTGGTATTATTTTGGTCCCTGCATCCAGACTTTCGTCTCTTGCTAAAACAAAGTAAATTTTTTTTAAAAAAATCATGTTATCTCAATACCTTTTTTCGTTGTTTTTTTATTTATTTTTTTGCGTTCATTGTATTTTGTAAATTTAAAAAAATGAGATTGATTCTAAAATAGATTTATCAAAAGATTTCTCGTCAGCTTTTTGTTTATTTTATGATTTTGAATTGATTTTTTTTCATAAAAAAGTGGACTATTTGAAATCACGAGGCAAGCATTGATTGTTAAAATATATTGAAACGAGATTGATAAATTTCTCCCATATCTGAACATTCGCACACACACCTCATGTGGATTCTTTTTCTTTCTATCTGGTAAAAACAGAGTGTTTTCACGGGGTGTCTTTAGGATCAACGGAGGCTGTAAATAAGTCCGACGAAAGTTAGCGCAAGGTCCGGCGCCCAAATCTATATTTTTGGCCGATAGGGCTGGCTGCCTGGCTGGCTGGCTTTAGCCTGCTAAGTTAAATTGTAAATCCCCCCTAAGATTCCTTTACGACCAGAGCGGCGCGGCGCGCGGCCGACTTTACGCCCAAGAATCACAGTTGTCAATACTTTGAAATCGATAGCTGGATCTCGGCGGGCGGCGCGCTATCTACCGCTGCGCTTCGGATCGCTTCGGCTCGCTTCGGCTCGCTTCGCTTTGCTTCGCCGCTCCTCGGAAACCCGGCCACAAAAAGGACTCATCCTAACTTAGGAGAAACTAATAAACTACTTGTCGCCCTCCTCATCCCCGGTTCACTCGCGCCCCGACCCGACGCCCTCCTGGGCCGACCCTAAATAGGGTCGCGCCTCAAATGGGACGACCTCCTTTTCAAAATGGAAGAAATTTTGAGGTTCTACATCGTACAAGGGAGGAGGAAGTTCTCGTGGAGCCTTCTTTACCTGCCGGTAGAACTCGATTGAGGTTAGGTTTGGAAGTCTGTTACGATAGAATCGTGTAGACTTACAGCGTACACTACTCCTGACGTTTACGTTTTCATAGAGCACGGAGTATCGTTTCGTATGCAATGCTCATCACAGTTAAAACAAAACACCTGTTTCAGGGAGTTGTATGCCTGTTTTGGGTGTGAAATTAAATCGGGGGTAGTGCGTATTTTGGCCATTTTTCAAGATGGACCTGTGTTCAGCCATATCAATAGAAAGCTCTTGCCGAGACCTTTTGAATGATGCGGCTGAACATAGGTCTATCTTGAAAACTTACCAAAACACGTTCTACCCCCGTTTTAATTTCACACACAAAAAGGTAGAACTCCCTAAAACAGATCCCCCTAAAACTCCCTAAAACCTTCGTAGTGAGGGAAGTTTACTTCGTAATCTATACGAAAATTTCGAGTACGTTAAATACAAACGGAGAAAAAAAAATCCTTTTAGAACATAGGAAGAAGGTTGTCATGCACGTATCTCTTGAAAAGTCTTAGTTTTCCGGCCAACTGGCGAATAGAAGAAAGTTTTTAATTCATCTTATAAGAGTGGTTGTCGGCGGGGAAAGTTTTTAACACCGGCTGCTAGACTGTCGGCCAACCCGCTGAATGCCATATGTTTAGGACCAAACTTGGCATTTTTTTGTCGATGGTATAAAATGAATCGAACGTAGTTGACAAAGTTTGTCGAAAGGCTCTGGTTTTTATACACCGTGTCTGTTAGTCGCAACAAGCTCATTCAAATATCAAACAATCGAGCAACAAAACTGAATATGCTTGTGAAAAAAGGGCCTAAATGCAGCAGCCTTTTTCTTGTTTTATCAATTTATCGGAACGGGTTTTAATACAGTTGACTGCCTCGTCAGGGTTACCAGCGAGCCTATTTTATAACTTTTTGTTCCTTGAAAAAATGTCAGTATGTGTCAATTTTCCGTAGATTTCGTCACTTTTTGTCGTTATTTTATAGATCATTCTTAGCCTCATTCGTTGAGATATTGATTTTTCGCCGATGACCCTTAAATATGACCACTTATTCTCGGCCTGCCCTCGTAGAAGAGCATATTAGTATCAAGCCTTACTCAAACCAACCGGAAGTCCTATTACACGTAGAACTAGGTTATGCATTTTATACGAGTAACAATTAAGTCCTTGAATCATTTATAAGACCACATCGACGCTGAAAGCCGAGTAATTGTGTCCGTATCAATTTATACGCGGTTGTGTCGAATAGTTAGAAGAATGGAAGCTCTTCCTCAGAGAGAGACAAATATAGGGGCACACCTGGCAGCCACTCGTCCTCGAATTGAACAAAACCTTTAACGGCCTCGTAAATTATGATGCAATCAGCGTTCTGGCAGGCCAGCCCTTCCACCGCCGCCCGTCTGTGTCGTTCCTTCTGAAAAGAACGCCCCCCTCCCCTCTCTTCCCCTCCCCTCTCTTCCCCTCCCCGCTGTACCAAACATATTCTATCTTTCTCTATTGCCACTCTTTTATCTGTTCTCTAGGTTGTCGAGATTTTCTCCATAATCGTTTCGCCCGTTTTTCCCCTTTTTTTTCAATTTCCGTTTTTAACCAGCTCTTTTTTTTCTGTTCGCTTGTTTTCCTAGTCCCGTCCCTGTAAAATGGGTTTTTAATTGTCTCGCATGGTTTCCAGGTAGAATGAATAAGTTTCTACTTCTCTTCTACTTGGTCATTTCCAACTTATACAATAGTTTTATAACGAAATTTAGTGAAATTGTGTTTAGTATAAAAGCGAATTATTTGGGATTTTGCTTTGCATTTTAGAGCTAAGGGGAATGGCTTCTTTTGAGCGCATACGTTGGTCTGTTTTAGCTTCAAGTTATCAATTTTCTTCGGCCGAATATTTTAAGCTTACGATAATGGATGAAACTTTTCATGAATACTCTATACGTTTAAGGAAAAAATCTTAAATTTTTACAAAAACCATAATGTTTTAACAGGAACAAGTTAACTTCGTAGTATTTTTACCAGTTTTTTGATATTTTTTAAAGATGTTTGGGAACACAAAAGTACCGTATTTCAAAGAAATGCATCATGCTTAATTAAAAAACTCACAGGTCAATTTCTTCGAATTCTCCGATGTGTAAGGCCATGCAATAGAATTATTTAGTATTGATCCTAACGTAGTCTTTTTTTTGTGACGAAGAATCGTCTAGCGGCGGCGCGCAGCGCCCTCTGTTTGACTTATTGATAAGTTAATCGCGGCGAGGCTAATGATAAAGGTGGAGCAAAGCTGCAAGAAGAAAAATGGGGATTTACCGGGTAAAAGTGAGGCGCGGGCAAGTTTGAAAATCGCGGGCGTTTATCACTGTCCTGTTGGGTTGACATTTCATTTGGAAAAGTCGATTACACAGTCAAAATAAGTGCCAATAACTTTGTAACGCCTGGGAACCAATTACTCATCGCCAGCTTATCTTGAATACGCAATATGTGTACAACGGTGGACAAAATTCGCCTGAAATTGACGCCATTTCTCATCGGAAAATATGCGCACTAACCAACTCCACAAACGCTCGTTTGGAGTATGTACAATTATACGTATATTCATAACGTGTACATTTTTGGTGTATGGTTGCAGGCTTAATACGAATGAGAATAATTTTAATTCACTGTTCTGGCGTTTTTTTTCTAATTATTTAACAGTTTTTTTACCATACCTAGATGGATTTACTTATGTTTGTTTTTCCTATTTCAAAACCTAAGATTTTCGAAGACATTTTTAGAGTTTTACCTGTAAATTATCCTGAAAGGAAGCTATATTTTTCTTTTTTTTTAGGAAAGAACCGTCTTATTATTGCTCAATAGTTAGATCACTACTTCTTGGTGACTATTTTTGTTGTTTTGTTCTTTTTTTTGCAGTAAACTGATAGCACCTGAAAATTTTTAACTTGTATGAAATAGAAGAGTGGATTTTTCTGTAGTTGGGTGAGATATATTGTACTTGTTGGCTTAAACCATTTGCATTTCCTGGAACTAGACGTAACTTCATCGAATATCTCGTTTGCTAAATCGACTTCCCAAGAAGCTAATTCACTAAGTTGCCATGCTAATAAACATTTGATCTAAGCTGCTTTATCTAACTCGTAACTTTGACAGTGACGAGTCGTCTTTTTGCGAATACATTTTGGAGGGGAAACTTTTCGTCGCGGGAACGGGAAACAATTGGCCAAACTCAATCGAATGATCGCCTCTTTTTTTCCATGTGGCAAATATCGGTCTTGTTTTTCCGATCAGAAGTTAATTCTTTTATCTGTAATTTTTTTTAAAGTTGTCCCCTTTGATGTCATTTATTTGGTGCGCTTTGATGCGGCGAAGTCGTCTCCAAACTCGCGACAATGCTATAAGAAATGAGCGGATGACGAGACCCGCCTGGAAACCAAATCTTGCGAATCATTAGACAATTTAACAACGGAAGAAGCCAGCCGCTTTGGCAACAAGTGTAAGTAAGCTTTTTCCCTTTCTTATTTCATCCTTTTATCATCGAAATAAGATGATAAAAGGGGTGCGAGGGGCGGGGGAGACAGCGGAATGCATCTTTGGGAAAAAAAAGACCGCCCGGCCATTCTAACGTAGGCATCCCGCATTACACTTGGGTATTGCGGTTGCCTAACCTTGGACTTGCAGGCGCGCTTCAATCAGATCTCGAAATTTGCGATTCGGACGTGTAGTTCTCTAATCACACAATTTTACGTCACGATGTTTCTCCGCGTTGCCAAACTTGTTTTTAATTACCGTATCATTTTTATTCCAATGCGCTGGTGACTATTCAAAACAGTTCACAAAACAACACAAAATGTCCATATTTCTCGGATTTTTTAAACCGGGTCTGGGAGCTAAACAGAAAGCGAACTCTGTTAGTTTAACAATATCCCCATTTAACAGCTTTTAGTTTTCTACTAAAATTGCCTTTTTCTAATTCTCAGGCGTTTATCAGTTGAAATAATGTTTCGAGTACTACTTTTATGGCGTTAAGTTATTCCAACAAATGACAGAGAACGTTTTTTTAAAACGAACTTTTGCCGTACGGAGTAGATTCACGCTTGGCTGGATTACTTTTTTCCGACTTTTCCAACTTACTTTGTGAATGTAACAAAAAAAGAAAGTTTTGTCGAGTCGAGACCCCTCCAATGCAGAGACCATGTAAGAGGGCTTATCACAATGAGAGAATATCCGAGCATAATGCCGGCAATCGCTTCAGCTTTTTTCTCGCATCATTTCTGCTTTTTGTTGTTATTTATTCTTTTGTTTTGTCTCCAATTCGCGTTTTCCCGTTCTCTTCAATAAAAGATGTGTTTTCTGGGGCAGCTTTGATAGAGTTCACAGAGGCGCCGCCATGCTTTAATCAAGTGATACAAACACCGGTTTCGCTTCGCTTCTTTTGGAAGAAATTATTTTCAGACGGTACCTAAATTTTTCATCACGAAACAAAGGCGTTCATGAATACTCGTGAAAATACCCTTTTCGGGTACCTGTCGAGGGTCTTGTTCGAGACGTCTTTAACCTTTGGGTCGTCTCAGGTTGTTGACATCAAACCCGTTAAGGTTGTCATAACATTAACTCATAAAACTGGCTTGAAAGCGTTTTTCCGCATTATTTCCGTTGATACGATATCAACCAATAGAAAGGGAAATAGAAATACCAATAGAAAAGACATTAAATAAATCTAATTAATAACCTTAAAAATTGGTCAGTGGACGTTTTGTAGATGCAGCAGCCCTAGAGTTGCCTTGTGAGTCACGTTTATCACTTTTGACATTTAAACGAATTTCTGTCACTATTTTTCGTTTTTTTCCGTAAATGTCGTTTTTTAACTATTTTAAAAGTACTTTTTAGCCTTTTTTGTTAAGGTAGTCGATTTTATTAGCGCAGACCGATGACATTCATATGCAATTATCAATTCGCGATCTGCCCTCGCGCAGAAGAACATTGAAAGTTACGCCTTTCCCGGCCGCAAACTGACCCCTCTCCCGGTCTGCTTAAAATCTTCAAATTGAGCCACAGATATTGCTTCTAACATATTTAGCTTATCTTAAACAGATTCAATCCTCAAAACGCAAAAATTAAAAAAAATCGACCCAAAAAAATAATTTAAAAAAAATGTAGTCCCAACTTGGCAGGCGTAGTTCTACGGAAACAGCGTAGCGAAGCAAATTGATTTTAGGAAAAGTCTTTGTATGCTATTCGTGTTTTACACTTTGTTAACCTGAGAGATTTATTGTGAAGCGGCAGCGTATTCTACACGTGACTGAAAGTTTTTCTTTTTGCTGGAAAAGTGGGTGTGATGCAGACATCTCCTAAAATGTCCTCGGGAAATCTCCTTTCTCGGCGAATTTATATTGAGCCATTATCCCGATGTGATTGCAATTTTAGCGAATTGATTTCTCGTATTAAAAGGCCGCTTGGTGGAGGAAGCGAGGCGGAGCGGCAAGTCTCTCGTCGGAGACGTAATTGCCCAAAGAGAGGAAACGTCAGAATTTACATCGTAACGAGATCCGATGTTACCTCTAGCGAGAAATAAATCGAAAACAATCGTCACTTTTTTTCGACAGATTTGATCGAATGGGAGAACTGTAACTACGCCATTTTAGAGCAGGCGATCTTGGATCTGCTTTTCGCAGTCGGCAATCTTCACCTGATTTCGGAAATGAGCCGATTATTGTCGAAATCAGACGCGCTTGGCAAAGACGAGTCGAATATAGTCGAAGGAAGCCGAACTTAGCCGAGATCAGTCGAACAGCGCCGATTAGCCATAGCTCGTAGCAGCGTTGAATGCGTGTGGAAACTTGCGAAAAGATTCAGGCCCTAAATTCAATATTTTGAGGTCGCAGATAAGGGCTGTGAGTCATAAACATTTGCCGAGGTCACCTTTGTCTTGTTTTTTTACTGAGAAGATCAAGTTTATGTTTTCGGAGCAACACATATTCCCGATAGCGGATGAGTACCGATATATTTCGAGCGGATCGCGAAACATAAAGTGAATGCCTTCGCCGCGCCGCGCCGCCCGCCCGCCCGTCCGCCATCTTAAAGCGTTCCCGCGCGCGGGAAGACGTTGTGTCCACCTGTGCCCTCTACAACTTGGTACTTGCGCCTTTCTTCAAAATGGCCGCCGACATAAGCCCCGTGGCCCGTGATACGAGCACGCTGAGTTATTGGGGCCCTTGGAATGATGCATGTTCCAAATGCGAGGCCAGGTGGGAACTTGGGTTAGTTTTCGCCCAAAATAACAACTCCTCTACGTATTTTTTCTTCTTTTTTGTGCTGTGTAATGTCACTCCTGTGGAGTAGTCTTGACGACGCCAAACTTAACCTAACCAACTCAGCCTAAAAGATGTTTTAGGCTGTCAAAACCGTCGAGATTTTCGTTTAACCAGGCTGGCCGTATATTTGTTGTTTCTATAACTTTGTGATTCGGAATTGTGCGCGCATGGATGGGCGGCGCATGTTGGCTCGGTTTTTGGTTATGGTTTCATTTGGCTTGCTTGTGCCGCGAGTTGCCGACGTAACAATTAGCAATGAGTGCGGTTAACGCTACCGCTTGTCACACTGGAAAGCGCCGCAAATGGTTGCCGCCGCCATTTTTGTGGTTAGCCTTTTCCCCGAGCCTCGACAATCTTTCTTTTTCCCTCTCTTTCACTTGTTTTTTAATTTCAACTTTGTTTGTGATTAATGCGCCCACAACGTTCTTTGTTAGGTTTATATGGTTATATCAGAATGCTGTTATACCAGATTCCGTTCTAGGAAAAATCCATGCTTAAGTTTATACAATATATCGAGTTGTTTTCTTATCTAAAGCTCATATTCTGCCTCTAAACATCTTTATTTAAAAAAAAAACATCCTTGTTTTAGACAAAGTCTTGCTGAAAATGATTTGAAAATCATTTTTTAAGCCGAATTTGATGTATTTTATAAAAATTATATAATATTCAGCTTAAATTCTTCAAAACCGAGTCTTTTATGTTAAGGATTTAGTTTTGCTTTAAAAAAGGGAGGAAAAAGGAATAAAAAAAGAATAAAAAAGTATCTGCTTGAAATTGTACTGAATTGTCAAGGACACGGAAAAAAGACGGAACAATAAGTCTATTAGAGAACTCACCTCCGATTTTATTTTGAAATAATTGATTTACATGCTCGTTTCCTCACTGAAAACCTTTATAATCTGCTACAACATCTTCGCAAACAAAAAAGTAGTTACGATTTAAGTAGATTTTATTGTTATTCCTGTCAGGGGGGGGACTTGAGTGGCGGCCGGGGAAAAATTGCTTTCATCTGGTAGTAATCGGCTTAAAACAAGTCGGAGTCAGACAAGCTTTTTCCTGTCGAAAGTTACCGAGTTGTTCGTGCTACTTTGTTCAGTGGAAGAGTACGTGGTATCAGCATTCGAAAAAGTTATTCTTGTTCTAAAAAAAATACGAATTTGGACTTGCATTGAGGTAAGATTTCATCGACGGCAAGCCCAAGGTCCTTGTGCAATCGTGTATTTACAACGGTATGTGTAACTTTATTGGTTGGGAAAGGTATATTTTAAAATTTGGATAGTGTCTTTGGCAGGAGGACTTCGTCTGCGTCTGAACGCTCCCAATGGAAGGCGATTCTGACGTCGACAGACGACGCCATCGCGGCAACCGGATTTACCGACCCACAGTTTGTGTGCAATCCCTCTTGTCTAGTTTCCGTCGGTCATGAGGTCTTGTTTTGGCGTGCTCGACCTCACTGGACAGGTTCCTAGATTGGGCAGTTGTGCAGGATTTCAGTTCCACTGCACACTACGGCGGGGATTCTCCTGATAACACTTCGGTAAAAAAAAAAACTTTAAAAAGCACATTAAAATGAAAACCCCCGTTTTGTGGAATGCTGTACGTGTTAGGGGTATGAAACTTAAACGGGGGTGGTGCGTATTTTGGTTATTTTTCAACGTAGACCTATGTTCAGCCACATCAGTTGAAAGCTCTCGCCGAAACCTTTTGAATGATATGGCTGAACATAGGTC
>Ga0058701_10002010_pt1 | contig 15062 bp, 11 predicted proteins | sample AgamicOrMae_FD_97039 | JGI IMG/M metagenome (GOLD analysis project Ga0058701, IMG submission 97039) | Agave microbial communities from Guanajuato, Mexico - Or.Ma.e | ecosystem: Host-associated > Plants > Phyllosphere > Phylloplane/Leaf | place: Guanajuato, Mexico | collected 2012-06-04
CACAACAACCTTAAAATCACAAAGATAAACACGCCGGCATGACTAGCAGCAGACGACAACCGTTCTGCGCATGCGCCGACAGCGTTGCCAGATGGCGCCTCTGATTCTGTCGAAAAGGTCTATATCGTCGACGATTTCCGTCCTACATGCGTGGTGCAGGAGCCATTGTTTTTTATTCGACTTACTGTTAGTACATTCGTGCTGACTTACTAAGCGATAGGAAAATGGCGGACATGAATGGGATCTCATCCACGATTCTGAAGATGATCCGATGCATTTTTGGAGGACTGAAGAACAACGCACTTCTCTACTTCGTTTATGAACTCTACTGTGCAATATTTCGAGCTCTCCAAGACCCACAACGAACTTCAGACCCATAACGAAGTTCTGGACTTCAATAGATCCAGCTTGGCGAGATCTTGTTCCTTCCCGAATCTACAACTGTAGTGTGTATTCGTAGTCAACCGTCCGTCTAGGAGAGATAAAATGTTGACATGATTTAATTGGATGTTAACAAGGAAATGTTATACTCCTCCCAATTAAAGAAAAGACGGATATCGTATTTTGACCCGCACGGCTAGCAAACTAGCTTCCGTCTATTTAAGTGGCATGCTTAGGGAACAGTTTACCGTAATTCATCTCGTTGTGAGTAAAGTGACTGAAGGCTCATCTGAAATGTTAGCGCATTACCTCATACAAGCGAGAAGCTCAAGATTCTTTCGCCACTGTTTGGATAGCTCATAATGGCTAACTACTCTTGGTACGGATATTAAACTTGGGTTCATAACATGCAGTAGCGAATGTTATTCTAGTAATCAGACTCAAGACAATCTTGCTTTACCTGTCTTAATATTCCATGTTGGGCCTTAATTTAGGCATGGATCCAAAACTTATACGCCTTTGCTGCAGCTGTTTGATATTTGCCCTGTGATTGGCCAGATTGTATTGTTAATATTTGGTTATCCTATCCCGACAGAGTCCTCAGGGCTAACAGCCTAACAGCATCAGGTTTCTCGGTGAAATCGTGGCACAAGCAAGTCCCTGCGTCCTTTGTCCCTGCGCTCCCTGTCCTGCCCGCCGGTCCCCAGAATGGTGACATTCTTCCCCTTTCGGAGGACGCTCCGATGCAACTTGGGGCGTCGGCGCCTCTCCCGCAACGGTACACTGTCAAAGATGCAAAACTTTGCAGCTCGAGTAACTGCGGTTTTGCCTCGCGTCACATTTGCTTATTTCCTGTAGCCAGTCAAACGGAGTTTGCGGGACGAGGGGCTTCTCAATGCAATTTCTTTGTCTGGCTGACGGTAAAAAAGATATGGAAGAGTCAACTAGACCAATGAGTCGAATGTTTGTGCCCATAAAAATTGCCTCCCCAAAAGAGACTAAAGCCCTAAAGTGTAGAGAGGCGCAAATGAAACCCACGGCCGCCATGTTGAGCCCCGTTCTCCCGTAAGGAATACATTGGGCCGATCTTGGCGGCTCCCATGGCAGGGGTCACCTTCCGCTCCTCTCTACTTTTCAGGGCTCTAAAAGGAACGACACCATATCCGCGGAACATTTGGAAGTAACTTGAATTTTTCCATGTTCCGAGGACAGTGTCCATGTTCTCAAGGTATTCTTTTGAAGTAATGACTTCTAGTCAGTGCAGTGCCACTGCAGCGAAAGTGAGCACAAGTCATTGATACGGTAAGTTCTTATGTGCCGAGACTACTTCTGAAAGATGAGGTGTACCTACACCAAGTCATTGTCAAGTTCTTCATGGGAGCAAAACGGTGCAGGTAACAATCTTATAAAAGGATTATCATCATCTGCTCGTCAAGCGTAATTTTTGTTCAGCTGCAGCAGACGACAGAAATATCCTGGGGCTTCACAATAATATCGTGTTTATATGTAAAACACGTTCTTTTGCATTGTAAGGGCATTTCTTGTAATTAGTCTGCTAGATCCGTAATTCGAAATGAAACCTCTATTTGCAACCGCCATCTCAGAGGCAAAAAACGTAATGCCCCTGTATAGCTAGCTATCATATATAATCAAGATGATATGCTGGAAGGCCCGCATTTCTATGCCTGCGAGCAGCCTCCTACAGGGCCTGGCGTTTCTTTACAGAGATGAGCACAACGATAGACAAGATTGCCCTAGTTACAGCCCACTTAGAATCCAAACACAACTCACAAACCTTTTTTCTTTCTTTTTTCGTAAGCCCGTTACCAATTATATCTAATTTCTATGCTTTTCATTGAGCTCCATAAGAGTTTGAACCATTCCCATTTTCACCTCTATTATTGGCTTATCCCCTTCATACGTCCTCGGAAATAAGGATCCTGGCATAACACAAATGGTTCTGGCAATTTTTAATTCATTCTTTTTTTAATTTATTTACCTCTTATTCATAGGTTTGCTGAGTCCTGCTCAATTAGGCGTTTCAGTTATAAATATCACTTTTGAAACCGGGAACTCTTTTACCAAATCTTCAGACTCAAGATTTTTAAGCATAAATCATTTTGAATAACACTTTTTAGCACTTGGGCTTTGTAATGGCAAACTGAAATTATTACACTTTGACTTTAACGTCTCTAAAAGTCTTTTAATTAACACTTGATACTGAATAAAACTGCAGCGCAATGAGTCCCGTGCGACATCGGTGGATGGTAACACCGTGAATTAAACTTATCATTCACTTTCTAAGAAATTAGTACGCCTATGTTTATACTTTGAATTAGGCGAACCATTTACTTTTAAGCCTATGAATCACAAGCCATAATTTTATAAACAACAAATACGTTTTTAAAATACCGATAAATATGCGGGTAATGAACTAATAATAAATAGTTGTCTAAAGACATTAATTATTATCTTATCCATATTAGTCCAACACTGAAAATAGGGGACCAACCCTCAGGCTCTAAGGTATCCTGTACATCGTGTAACGTGAGTCGGTGATGGGTTTCTTGCCTGACCATATAGTCACCCGCTTTATTTTATCTCGGAGTTACAACTTTGCAATCTCTGCTATGAATACGTTCCGTACCGTGGAATACATCAGTTCCCATGGCATCGGTGTTGGTGAATTGAAAGAGGCTCTGAAGACACAGGCACCACCACATCATCCCCCTCTTCCGGACGCTTGCCAAACTTTCCCTCGGGGCTTCCCTTTCCGTCAGCTGTCCTTCCCTCTCTCCCTCGAAATGTCCGTTCTCTTTATCAAGGATAACAAAACTTTGTCCGGGCTGCATAAGGGTTCCCATTCTAGCCTTAAAGGTGTCGTCGGACTTTACAAAGGGTCGCTGGCGTGCTATGACCCTGTTGCTTCTAATCAGTAATGGATTTGTGGTCTTAAATTAAGCGTGTGACGTAAGTGTAATCTCGGAAGAATGTCTGGTAATCAAAACTAAAAGAGCGGCTTGGCGCAACTTTGTTCGACAACGTTACGCGGTTGCAGCGGAATGTAATTAAATCGATGACAAACACCTCGGTTTTAAAAGTTAGGAGACACTTACCTTAAGAGGTATAAGCTAAAAGCTTGAGCCCTATTGAACGGTAGGTATCCGAAGTCAAAGCTTTGTCAGCGTTTACTTACAATCTATCCCAAGGCTTAAAATTAAAAATTACTGATTACGTGATTCAACATTAGTCTAACATATGTACATGTAAATCTGAATGTGGTTATTACGACTAGCTTTAAAACCAAGCAAAAGACGAACAACCGTTTACCAATCATAAGATGATAGGGAGGCTCTAACCTCAGCAAACAGTTACCTCTCTCAGGAGACTTGCTATAGTCTCCTGCCTCTTCTCATGAAAGAGTTCATTTAACCATACAGTAATGCTAATGAAAGTCTACCCACGGTCTTTGCGAATGAGGTTTATCTTGAGTAACCGATGTTCTTCTTTTAAAAAGAATCTCGGTATTTGCTCTCGATTCTATGTTCGGAGGAGTTTGTAATGACCAGAGTTGTGGTTTGTAATGGCCGTTGAAACTTTGTATCTTTTCTTTCCAGGGTATCGTCCGAGGGCAACCCTGCAAGGCTTCAATCAACCCTTCTTAGAAGTGACTCATAGAGGGCGCCATTCTGCGGCCAAGTTAGCGGTACTTGGAACAAAGCTGACTCGACAAGAGTTATCAAAAAACCTGATCTCCAGATGCCGCCGATGCGGAAGGTTTAGCTAATCCCCTATTCTTCAAGGATATGTGGTAAGTCTTTGATGTTTATTTCCGCCTCCCTGGTGCCTAGTTTTTTGAAAACACAGACTTTGTCATCTAGGCGGCACAATTTTGCAACAGTGCAGTTTCCTATCTCGGAAATACTTGTTACGTATCGTCGATCGTCCAAGGAGTTTCCGTCCAAGATTTAAGTTAACTAGGCGATCAATATTTTGATTAATGTCTCTTACTTCATGTTCCGCGGTAGGTCTACTGCAATATAATTCTATTCGCTTACTCATACTCTTAAATACGGAGGTTCGCACAGTTAAGTTGGCTAAAACTGAAAATACATACTTACAAAAAAGAATTCCAAATGAAAGAATCTCTGTGAATGAAAGAATCGTAGGTTTTGGCTATAAATATTGAATGCATTGTGAGACTACGTGTGTGCTGGAAAAAGATAAGTTAAAGTAACCTTTTTTTAAAGATAATTTTTGGTCTTATAACCACTTTTGGTGTTAAAATGACTTGCGTTTTTGAAAGATATTCACTTCTTAAGTTTCTTTTTAAAACATGATCAATAGTACTGGAGTACTTAAAATGTAAATTTTTGGCATTTTCAAGATAACAACCTTTTCCATGTAACATATTAAATCTTGAAAATTGGGATTACCCCAATGCCAATGTGTGTAGCCCTGAGTAATGAGACTTTTATTTAGTGTAAAGACAGGACGTTTTGCAGTCAACAGAAGCACCACATTGTTAAGTACTCGCCAAACGAAGTGAGACAATCTAATTCAATGATTGATTAATGCTCACGGAGTAATGCCTACTGTTTATTTGCATTCACGCCTCAGGATATACCGCCAGCTTTCACGATTTTGAACAGTAATATCAATTCCCCTTTAATCATGGCAGCCGTATAATTGGCACAATGAAATACTTTGCAAACAGAAGTGCCTGAGGTGAGTGCTAAGGCACTCGTAGCCATCACGTCTTCTAGGCACACGTACGGTGTCTGCGGCCTGTACTTTGGCATCAGAATGAAAGTACCGGTGCGCTTTCTATTGGTAAGCGCGCCGAGATGAACTGTGGCTTGTCCATGTTAACAGCATTGGAATGATGTTTTTATTATGCTGGTTTCGCATACGTGAGCCCGCACTGTGTAGTTTCGTGTTGAAGTAAAGCTTGCCCATGGGCAATGCGATAATTTATGGGCAAAACGGCTATATCCGTTCAAGAAACTGCTCGAAGTCAGGGAATAATCTAGAATGGTTCCAAGTGAGAGAATGTCGATCTCATTTTCGTTGGTAATGCAATGCCCTATTTTTTTTTTAGAAAGTGGAAAATTTATTATTGGTAACAAACCCATATTTCCAAAAAAAAATGAAAAAAAGCATAAATTAACTGGCAAGGCTTTCTGTTTCCCCCAAAAAATATTTCAACTCGGTTTTCATAATAGTTTTTCTTGCGGACGGAGGAGGACGCCAGGAGAGTTAATCTCTTAAGTCCCTCTCAAAAAAAGGTCCAATCACAAGTATATAAGTCAAAACGTTCAAGTACAAAGTCACAAAATATAAGTCTAATCACATGAAAACGGCACCAAAGCAAGTTATTGGAGGAAAATGGAACAACATTTTCTGGTATTTCGAGAAGTCACTCAGATATCCATCGCAGATATCGTTATTTCGTCATTTCTTCTCTGCTATATCGTATACAATCAAGCCTATTCCTATATTTTTCTAATGGGGTAACTTTTTAAATACCCTACTGCAAGAAAACCCGCAGCCTGAATTTTTATTAGTGAACCCTAGACTCAGCTTTGGAAGTGTTGGAAACTTACCCGCCGATCCACGGATTCCGGCATAACAAAACATAATCACATGTTGCACCTTTTATTGATCAGAATCAATCAAAAAATGAGGAAGAAAGCTGTGGCATTTGAAAATCATGATGAAGAGGACGTATGAACCACAGGTCACCCGCTGTGAGTGAAAGGGCATACAGCAACGATCCCATCTGCAAATGCACGCGGAAATTTTCGCGGCCATTCCTCTATTGTTGGGGGAATAGGGCGCGGCGTACTGCATTGTTGCGCCTAATTTTTGTAATTGTTCGGGAAAAAACCGCAAGACAGAGGAGACCGCATACCAACGCACCGCACCGCGGTACAGCGCGCGTGCGGTTTTCTTTCATTGCGTCCCACGTTATGATATATGACGGCCATTTACCGCCCAGAAGCTCTTTGGCTCCGGCCGACGGATTGTCCCTAGTCGTGACTACGTTAATGTGTCGCCAAGTGGGGTGCTGCCTGGAGCAATGTTCTCAAGATTTATCTCTCCTTAGGATGTTTCATTGTGAGGTTAGGTGAAAAGCTCGCTGTTATACACGTGATAACTACGGTTTAAACATATGCATCTTACAAATAGCTTCTAAACATTGCTTGCGAGATTCTTTAGAGGAGGGTGCACCAGCCCCAGTTTTATAGACCATGATAGAACATTTCTAATGTTGGTGTAGTTCTAGCTCCGGACTGTCGCAAGTTCTGATATCACCCGGTTGGTGGTTCACACTTTGTCATAATTGCATATAGTAGTATAGGCGCGATGTATGTGTACTTTTCCCGACTACTGCATTAGCGTCCGAATACTGGCCAAAGTCGGCAGTTTCCAGTATTTTTGAGGTATCAAAAATTTCTGATAAGTTCCTCCAGAGCGCCGACAGAAAAATACATACGGACCGGCCCGAAACATCGAATTGAAAGAGATAGGTTAGTAAGTGATTGAAAAGACTGTGTCCCTAAATCGATTGTCGAACTAGTCGAAACCTTCCATTTAATGAAGAGTGTTGATAATTTTGGAGGTGAGTCCATAATGTTAGGCGGCGAAAATCTTACAGTTTTTATATTTTATTGACTGAAAACTCTTTGTAGCAAGGTACCCTTTTCATCGCAGTGAAACGATGTGAAATAATAGTAGAGACTGCGTGAAACCATATTTGACGGAGCAAAGTGAGATTCACAAAACAGAATTTATGAAACGTTTTCCCTAGGCATTGTGCCTCACAAGATACATTTTATGTACGGTACATATACTATAATCCAAAATATGCGTTTCAACTTTACGTCCTATTACCTTGTCATCAAGTTAACAGATCGATTCTCTAGATACCTTGCGGAAACGCGTCAGTATAATGAAGAGAAGGTTTATATTTAAAAGTTCGTTCCTCACCAAACGGTTCCAGAATTAAATTACTCGGAGCGTTTTAACAATCCGCATAGTTTTCTGCAAATCGTGACTGCCCTTCCTCCCATCACGCTGTAAAGTTTCGCCCTTGAGCAGTTTATAGAAGTAGGTTTCGCACTGGCAATGACCGGACAAGTGTACACAAGGATGGATCCGGCTGCGAGGGCCCGGTGTGGCCCGGCCCGCGGGCCTTCGCGGCGGCCCCTCTTCCGAGTGGATCACTGGCCGGCCGGCAGACCGCCTCACCGCCCCCGGCCCCCACGTCGCCTCTCTTGGCTGCTTCAAAGTCAGCTGTTTGCCTTCGTTCGCTGAAACAAACAGAACGCGCGGCTGGGCAAAACTAAGGTGCGGCGGTGTGAGTACATAAAACGGGCCGCTCGCCGAGTGAATCAGGGGGAAGAATGGCAGAGGTTGGACTTTTAACCTGGCGAAAATATGTAAGCAATGGCTCGGAAACAGGAGCTGCATTTTATGGGGGTCAGCGAAGTGCTCCGTTCATTTGCTTTGCTATGCGTGACTGCGCCCTGGTTGGGGATCCTTCGGTTAGGTTCCCTTACTCAAAAGTTGGAAGGTTAGGTTGCCCCCCCCCCTCCATGTCAGGAATGATGCCTTCGGATCTCGCCCAAGTCCATAAACTGAAAAAAAAAGAAAACAACTGCAATTGAATGTATCGGGCAGTTCCTTTATCGATCGGTAAGATCCACCAAATCAATCCTCCACTCAAAAAAATCGACTAATCTCACTGTTTAGATGAACCTTCCAAGTGTGAGCTAGAGTTTCAACAATGAACCAACTATTATGAGTAACAGTGGCAGTTGGTTGATTGTTGGAATGCAAACTTTCACTTGGTCGGTTGTTCTACTTCGCACTTTTGCTTAGCTAATTTCTAATGGGGAGAATCGAATAATTATTCGTATAATATCTACGTACATCGGCATATTCCTGAAAAGTAACAGGAAGAAATTGATTTTTTGCCTTTTTCGGTGCAGCTGATGATTTGTGTTAACTTTTTTTAAACATAAAATTCAATTTTTAAAAAATAGCAATTTTCATGTAACAAGATATATGTCGTGTTCCCTGCCATCATTGTCCTTGGTGCCTGAATCGCACCACCATATCATTCTCGGAAAGTATCGAATTTTGTTTTCCTCCTACTCTGCTGTGGAGGGTGAGTCGTTTTGACCATCCCACGTCTAGAATTTAGAGCAAAAACACTTCTTTTGAAAGTGAGCTTGGGACTCGTTCTGGATGTCGGCCTTTACTCGGTACGGGGTCATATTCATTCTTTCCCCTTTCCTCAGCTTTTCCAATGTAGTTCATCTTTGAATTACAATCAGTTCCACCTTCATCCGTAAAAAAAACAATATCGCAGAAATGTAGTCGTCAACTTGACGACGAAAAATAATCTCATTCGGTTTACCCTAAGACCTTTGCACCCATGTTTACAATATGCCATTGCCAAGCTCATGGTCGCGGAAAATCCTCGTGGATCATTTGACACTGAAGATTAATGATAGACTTAAGTTGTTTCCCCCTTAATAGCCAGCTGAACGACCACATTAATTTTTGTCCCCAAGACTGTATGCAAATATTGGAAACGAGTCGTATATATCACAATTACATGGTGATACATACAAATTACGCGAAGACTCTCTGCATCGGTCAACAGCCGTAGAGCCTCTGCCTGAAAATATGAAAGACAACGACACCCGCGAGGGCATTCAACAGAAGAATAAAGACAAGCTCTGAAAACAGCTATCATTACGCAAGATCTTTTATCATTAACCGAACTCTAGCGAGTCCGGGCAAGAGACTCGAGCTCGCATCAAAAGATTTCGGTCAAATAAAATCGGCGGATTCTCTATGGAACTCCGGTTAGAAGTACAGATCACGCGTGCACGTGGAGCCCTGCGCGAGAAAAAAAAAGTCCTTAACCTTGATCCTTTCTTATGTTCTGTATCTTGGAGCAATATTGGATCGTTTACTCGGAACGTGCAAAGACTTTCCACCGTCCAATTTCCTTATTAGCCTGGAAGAAGCCAGCTGACTGGAATCTTCATGTCTTTCTTTACTGAAGACTGATAATAGTTTGCTGGACAGGGCGAAAAGTAAACTTACTCCTGATGGTCTAGTGATTACATTGTAAATTAAAAGAAGGTTAAGTTTTACACCTATTTGTGTTCCTTCTGTATTCGCCAGGCTGAGAAGGATAACAGTAGCGAGGTACAAGGCACAACCTAAATAAACTGAAGCGAACCTAAACTTCGCCATGCCTGATATCGCTTACTTCGCGGCGGCTGATTTTGCCGTTGGGAAGTCGGTGATATCAGGACGTTGATTGCCGAGTAGAGCACATGTGAAATGAGGCACGAGACAAAACCTAACCTATTACCGTTGTATACGTCGCAAAGCCCTTAATATAAGGAAATATTGAACCAGAGTGGAACACAATTGCGTGATTACCAAACTTTTAAAAGTAACTCTGTAGTAGCGGAATCTCTTCATCATACTGTGACGCTGAAATCGCCTGTAGATATGTCAACTACATACTCGTACATACACTATGTATACAACTTTGTACAGTTCGCGTTTTTCTTATAGCTGTTCGGGAAAAAATACAATCATTTCCAAGGAAAATGGTATTGAACCCAGCGTGAGTTACTCTGTGAGGTAGACACAGAATCCCTTAGAACCTTGCCCGGGAACATGCATAAAAAGCGAGGCTCTGTGCCAAGACTTTGTAATATTTTCATCTCTAGGAAACAAAAGCACACAAAAGGGAGCAAATGATGCGGAATCTCACCCCATTTCAAAGTCTTCCGAAGGAGTCCAGCTCCTTGGTTCTTCTTCCAGAAAAGTTTGCTGCGACGCGATACTCATCATTTTCACTGTCAGCAAGCTCGCCACATCATTCATCGTCCTATTACCTGCCGACATTTTATTTGCATCTCTTGAGGATGTTGGGTGCCATAGGTGTACTTACACGACGCTTACCGTGTTGCAAACGCGATGCAAATGAACTTACAATCCTGACAAAATGAGGTAATTCCCTATGCTGCCTTTTAACTCGGGTCACGACCCGGCTTCCAAGTAAGAACAGCGGATGGGCTCAAGTTCAAGTTTCATTGAATGGCTGCGACATCATGGGACTAAACCACCCATTTTCTGTCTTGTTGAGACTCAGCTTCTGCAACGTTGGCAACTATCTTCAGCCATCACTCTCCCCAAACCGCAATCACATATCAAAAGGCGCGGTCCATCGAAAACTCAACTCCTAATCCACGCTCTCTTTTGCAAAGAACAAAACGGCGAAATCTCGTGATGGCTTGCATTCGACAAGCTTTTAGGCCGGACGTCTTTCCCCGATCCGTTGGGCGCCTCCCCTGGTGGGTAGGCAGCGCGCAACTCTGATTTATCGCTTTCGCCAAAGGAGGGCCGTTTTCAAATACCAAACAATGACAGAACGAAAACATTCGGCTCCGATGAAGGGTGACGACTGCAACTTCTTATCACCATCTATACAACAATGCAGTACTTTTTTCGGATGTCTTTGTGCGTTTATTGGAAGGTGCTGGAGCCTTTGGACAAATAAATGGGAACGCTTCTTATTAGGTTTTTCACTTTCGTGATTACAAATATTTCAAAAGAAAGCGTCTATTTGTTGGGAACTTTGAGGGTTCTTTGTGTGTATTTCGTCGTAATGTAATTTCAATGTTTATTGAATGGTTATAAAAGACGGTTTGCGCAGAGATGCAGGAAGTCCTCTTCGCTGATATCCTTCAACATGGTTTAAGTCTGGCATATCTAAAGATCGGGACCCTCTCCCGCCAAGGTAGTTAGAGCGTCGATGGAGCTTAACGAAATAAACTCCTGAAATTGGTACTCTGAGATGAGATAAAGAACATGAAAATCACAGCCAAAAACTTCTACTATCGCGTAAGGGCAATCGCAAGTTAAATTAAGCATCTGTGCCTTATGCAAAAACGCTAAATTTATTCATTTTTAAAAGGTATCACCACATTTTGGCTGAGTTCTACGTCCGTAAAACATTTCCCAAGTTCAGATTTGTCTTTGTGCAGGGAAATCCAAGCTGGTTTCTGTAGAATAGATAGGCACACGTGTGTAATATGTACAGGCACTGGTCATAAAAATCGTAAAATATCATTTCAATAATTCAATAAACGTCAAGAATACCTTATGAAACAAAGATAGAACGCTGCTATCCGCGGAACATATCTTCGAAAATAAAACAGTACCATCGAATGTTCTAAACCTCTCATAAAATCAATCTTCTTCTGTGCTCAAACACTAATGTATTATTAATGCACTCAGCGATATTTCGAGATGCGATTACTTGTAAGACGACTTAACAGTTCTCCGAAAATCCTTCTCTTCTTCATATGCACTCGAAGCTGACGAGGTGCACCGTCTTTTGGAAAAGTTTTGGAAGCCCCCAAGAAAACGGTGCATTGCGAATCGTCCCTCCCAACAGTTTGCGCATTCGTCAAAACATCTATAAATAAATCAATCACTGTTTTCAGGTCCCTTTTCTCATTCTTTTCCTCGCCTGAGCTCTTGGGGGCCTTTCGACGGCAGTCTGGATTCCCCCACCGCCTTCTTTACTGCCAATCTTCATCATTTGTCTCCCAAGTTCACCTATCCCGAGTTTACTGCGAACTGTTCGCTCCTAAGCCATGCACGAGGTAGGAGATTCTACGTGGGGAATAATCACTGATAAATCCAAAATTTTTGGAGAAAAATACACTATTAACTATAACCCAAATAGCAATAATGCCCTCCAAAAACATTTCTAAGGCTTTTTTAGACATATATAATGGAGAATGCTCTCTCACAACTGGTGCAGCTGAAGAGTTTCGCAACAGTCTTCCTTGCTTTCCCCGCTAATATGAACAGAAGACGATGATGCTTCAAAGCACAGAAAGACCTGCCACTGAGGGCAAAATTAAGTAACGGAACACCCCATAGCGCCGGAGTAGAAATCCAACTGGCACCACTTTGCATGATCTCCAGATGTAAAGATAGTCAAGTACAATTAACACTACGCTCTACCCTTCTGCGGAGTACTGCCATCGCAACAACTACTCCCAGGCTGTAAGTTATTCTGAATGATCTGAGAGGACCACCAACTAAGTTGCAGTTCAGTCATCGCAGACATTTCTGTGCGAATGTAACATTCGGAAAAATCATGAAGTAAGCGTCACTACCATGTTCCCTCTATCCATCGATATCACCCTCATGCCTGACATGCCTTCGATTCTCCTGAACATCAATACCGAAATGTAGCGGCATGTGCCCTGATGCCTTGTCAGCATTAAGGCGCAGCATGTCGACAGGATCCCAACAACACCTTGGGATTGGCTTCCCGTTCACCCCAGCTTCGGGACGCAATCAGACCTTTGTGAGATTCTTCTCCCTCGCAGTGTTTTACTTTTTTTCCTCAGTCTCCAGAACAATAAATTCCTTCCAGGCCTAATTTGTCGAGTAAGAGGTCCGCGGATACGCCGCTGAACGGAATGTCGCCCCCGGAGTCGGTTGACAACTATCACTATACGTTCGGAGTGATCAGTGAAGACAAAGCCAGTCCGGGGAGCTTGCGATTTAGGGGCCGGTTGGCCTCAGACTTATTAAACTGCACCGATCGTTGGTATGACAGTGCCGAAGACGCTCAGGGGGAGGCGCCTTGGCATCGAAGACGGCGTCTCCTAGAAACGACGCCAATTACACATCAAAACTTTTTTCTCTGCGATACAAGTTGGACCAACCCTTCTATCTTTATCTATTGACAGAAGGGATGTTGTTCAATTAGCGGAAAGCAAAGATGCTAAATCGGAGTGGAAGCAGAGAAGGTTTTGTTCTGGAGGAAACGGAGAGAAGTTCAGTCTGCGTACACAGCAAAGTAATTGCTCCTTCTGGTCGAACTAGCGCCTTAACAAGACGGGCTGAAATAATTGTTGGTCAGAGAAACCCACAGGAAAACGAAGAATTCGATCAAAAACTGTACAGTGAAGATGGAAAAAAGTCATGTATGACAAGTCATAATAGAAGTCCCATAAATTTATGATATCGGTATTACCGTTTGGCCCTTAAGTACGGCCCAGAGGACGAAAATGAATTGAATTTGTCATTATGCCTTACTAAGCAGCCATGTGAATATGTTGCAGTATTGCAGTCTACTACCCGACCGGATATATAACGACCATAGAAATCAATTGTTCTTGATATTTGAATTTCACTTAACCGTCGCAAACACCAGTCTATCCCCTCATAGATGTGGGTCAGTTTGAAAAAAAATATACAGGCAAAAATATTTCAGCAAATGTGATGGCAAAGGGGCGACAATTAGCATCTTGCGATTTGCCATTTGGCATATTACTCGGAGCAATCAATAGTCTATAGCCACAGCAACCCATGCTTTTTACAAGAACGCAAATCTTGTTAGTATTCCGTATGCCTTCATCAGTCGGTGGAATACATCAACTGCTTACAGCTGTACTTGACACGCATTTATCAACCTCAGTGTGAATAAAAACGCTGGAGCGGACAGCCAGGGAAATAACTCAATTGGGGCACCGCCAGCTTCTTGAAGACATTTACAGCAAATCAGCATCTGGGTATCGCCTCTTAGTGAGGTCACCACATCATTAATACCCTTCGAATTCCTTTGCAAGAGTCACAACTCCCAAAAGAGCTCGACCCCAGAAAGCGTCGTATGTCACGTCACTCTAAACTTCAACAAAATGTACTCGCACACAAAATAGATGCCAGCGGCCGAGGGCAAAAATGGAAAGCCCTTGGGGCATGGGGCCGGGGGAGATTGTGCCCTCAGCTGGGTTGCCCATGCCACAATGAATGATTACCGTCACCTGCAAGAACTCAAACTGCCATCCACTGCAACATGAAAATGGCAACCGAGAAGTTTTTGAAGTCAACAATGAACATAGGTGTTTCTCAACTTTAACATGAAACAAGACGCAAAGAAGCAAGGGCCAAAGCACTCGTACAAAATCGTAGTTCTTTACTGAACCGAATGTTTCTCGCAAAAAAATCGTAGTTCTTTGCTAAAGTAACCGAATATTTCTCTGGAAAATTTCATCATATATCGACACTTGCTGAGGCCCTTTCCTTAGCAAGGAAGCATTAAATGTCCCCATAGGTCATGGAGGCCAGGTTGTCGGGCCTGAAAAGTCGTTGCCCTGGTATTAGGTAAACGGCGTGGTGCTGTTGAAGTTGCCTTTGGAGTGCACGCTCAAGACTTTGGGTTGTCCTCTATGCAGCTCCAGTGCATTGGGGACTTATGTCAGAGCCGCAGCAAATATGCAGTGAAAAGATATGTTACCACCCTTGAAAGAACCAGATCTTGTTCTTATTGCATAGGTTTTATCTCGTCGTCATCGAGGCGTGGTGGCTAGGTGGTCAGCGTGTCCGCCTGTCAATCTCGCGACGCGGGTTCGATTCTTGGTCCCGCTGCATTTTTCTTTCTTTCTTTCTCCGAGGCCTCGTCACGAAAGAACGCCTCCGAACACCGCTGCCGAACGTCTTCTCGGTGGCCGAGTGGTTAGCGTTGCTACGTTGCCAGTGATGGTGTCGAGACTCGGTTGAGGTTCGCGGTTCAAATCTGATCCGCGATTAAATGCCGCGGGCAGCCTCGTAAC
>Ga0058701_10002011_pt1 | contig 15058 bp, 11 predicted proteins | sample AgamicOrMae_FD_97039 | JGI IMG/M metagenome (GOLD analysis project Ga0058701, IMG submission 97039) | Agave microbial communities from Guanajuato, Mexico - Or.Ma.e | ecosystem: Host-associated > Plants > Phyllosphere > Phylloplane/Leaf | place: Guanajuato, Mexico | collected 2012-06-04
TTTTTTTTTTTTTTTCTCTCAAAAATCTAACGATATGAAGCAAAGATACATAGTAATGAACCTCTGTGAAAAGAATGGCCGTTTCTTCTGGATCAGGTGGTAGTAAGCGATAATGTTGGTTTGGGAACCCAAGGGCGGATAGGGCATCTGCACCGCCGACGATTAAACGTGAAATTCCGAGTAAAATAACGCTTCTCTAGCTTGATCGGAAACTTCAACTGTTTTAGACCGCCATCCTTCCTCGCTCATCGTTTTGAATTTGCCGCATTATTCGACCATGGAGAAGTGCGAGCGATTCACCAATCACATCTTACCATAGAGATCAACAAACTTCCCACCGTTTACATCGAACCTAACCTCTCAAAAGTAGACAAAAAGTGAAGTTCTTGTCATGTTCCCCTTGTTTTGACACTTTCATTGTCGATATGTTTTCTAATCGGATATGCCAAGCTTTTGGCTCAGTTCGTTCGCGTTCCAACGTCGTTTCTCTCTACTTCAATAGATATCATTCATATTTTAATGGCCAACATAACCTAGCTCCCGTCCAAAAGATCGGCTCGAATATCCTGTCATCTCCGAAATGTAGATCCTTCCTCATAAAATCATCGCGCTCTTCTGTCAGACAATACTCTTTTGACAGTGTTGAGGACAGTGTTGGAGAGGTACAGCTGTTGAGAGGTGTGCGGAGCAACTTTCAGGGAGAAGTCACAGTGCCCTCACCATTTCAGTGTGGAAGCAGTATTTACAAGCTGACCAAAGTCTTAGACAGAGATTCTTTCTCCGCTATGTTTGAGTTCATGAAGGGATTTGAGCAGGTATGTTGTTTGGTTTTGTGGTTATTCATGTGATTCATTGCCGCTCTTGTAACTATTGGTCCACTGATTTTAAGGTCATGGAAAAAATAGTAAAGAAGACATTGTTTTCATACACTGATCTCATTTAAGTCATCTCGGTTGGAGCTTGTGCCTGTCAGCCTGTAGTATTGATTCGCTTTACATTCTTTACTCATATTTGTTTTTTTCATGGACCTTAGTAGTAGGTATCTTTGTTGAGGCCTCACAAATTGTTGTCTTCTAAATTGTTCTGGCGTTGTGATCTGGAATATCTGTCTAAAAAGGAAACTCTTTATGTCACCCAATTTCATTCTCTAGAAGTATTAGATTGAAATTGGTTTTGAAGTCGCTTAGTGAGGATGTATTTTCAGTTATTTCATTTGTTTACTTTTATTGTGCTTTGCACAAATAGCTTGTTTGGTTTCCTATAATTATTGCTCTAAATGTATTGTCATCAGTAAGAATGTCATAAACTGTCCTTCAAAACTTTGAATGCTTCAGCCAAGGACTCAACTGATGTCCTTTCCCTTTTATGGATAATAACTGTAAAATTCTAAAGCAAATTGTTATTTTTTCTGTTTTTAATCATATTGGAACATAAAGCCTGCAGTATTCCATGCCTGAAGTCAACTTCCAATGATCCTTCAACTTTAAAAGCTTATTACCCTCTAATCTTTTATCGCTGGTATCTCTCTACGCAAAATGTTCTCCCAAAATGTTTATCATTGAAAAAAAAAATGGTTGCTATCTCTGAGAAGTCAGTTTGAAGTTTGAGTTTCTGCCTTCCAATTACCAAAATATTGTTTGCCTGTTCAGTCATTTAGATGACTTGTAGCGTAATCAAATGTCTTAATTTTAGGTTTATATCAACTCAAAAGTAGGTTCATGAAAGAGGGTAAAAAGTTATTATTCATCCGATAAACTTTTCGAAAATGTCACAGTTTTTCCGCTAATCATGTAATGCATAGAATTTTTTTTTCTTTTTTTAATTAGTTATTCCTGTATGGTTGTTCTAACTGAATGCGTAAGTTTGAAACATTCAAACTGCACAAAGGTTGATTTAATGTGAAACATCTCAAATGACACGCAGGGTTGGGCCGTGCTGACGCGTGATCTTGAAATTATATCACCGGCTAAACTGTATTGTAAGGGGAATCTAGCGACGCCATCTTAAAAATTCCGTTTTTGGCGCATTACTCACTTCAGGGCCGCAATATCAAGAATCGGCCGCCGTTGATTTGTAAACATAATCATTACCTATCTGAATATCATAAAATGACCTATAAGTAACTATCACCTCACGCCCTAAAAATGCAAAACGCTCGTTTTTTCATATTCCAATCCGTTCTAAATTTCCTGGTCGTGAGGTGATAGGCAGGTCATTTTATGATATCCAGATAGCTAGTGTTTATGTTTACAAATCGACAGCGGCCGATTCTTGATATCGCAGCCTTGAAGTGAGTAATGCGCGAAAAACTGAATTTTTCAAGATGGCGTCGCTAGATCCCCGTTAACATGAGTTTGTTCTCGAGACCAACGCCTCTAGCCCCTTGTGCACTCTGGATAGGCAATCTACCAAACATCCAAGCGCTCGGGTTGCCTACGTTTGCGAAGACGCTCAGCTGAAGATATTGAAATCCTTTTTACCACCTTAGCGTTGTCAGCTGGCAAGGTTCTCACATATACGGGCTTTCCCACATCGTTGACTTTGTCGAAAGTTCTTCTTTGCTGCTGGGTTAAATTTTTGACGTTGAAGTTGTGATGTGGCGGTGAGGTAATGCGCATATTTCGGTTTCAGGGTTTCATCGCCTACATGCAGCTCATTCGAGAGCGTAATATTAACGACCTGGATAGAGACTGGCTTCAGGTTACCGCCCAAGAAGACAGCAGGGCCATTATCCAGCAGTTGCCTGAAGAAACGTGGGAGACGCTCAAAGAAGATTTGTACCTCGTGCCGTTTTGTTTAGGATATCGTGTTCATCGGGAGCAGGCTCGTAAGTAAAACTGAAAATTTTCCTCTCGGTAATTCGACCTTTTCCACCCGTCTAGTCGGGATATTACCCTTAGTTAACCTATCGCCGTTAAACCAGAAGTGTCACCCAAATCAACCGGCTTTTCGGCCCGCGACCGAACTCTCTTCGGGATAGTAATTCTAAGTTGTGTTTCTCCGTATGACCGCAAGATGACGCACCTTGCAACGGCACAAAGTGTGTCGTGTCCGCGATTGGTGTATATCAAACTGAACGAATCATTGCCCCTCAAATCACAGCGACATTTGTCATACACGGTTAAGTTCCTTAAGGACTTTCCCTTCGTTGTGTTATTTTATTTTTCCTCGGTTGCAGCCCCCTATGTGGACACCGCTATTCTGTTTCCGGTGGTGCTGGGGGAAAATAAAATGCTCTGGCATTTGGTGTTCACCCGTAAATTCGGCCAAGGCGTTTTGGACTCATGGACCATAAAAAATGTGGCGGTCTACGTTTTGACCTTTTAGTCTTGTGTATCGTAGGAATTTTTTCGTTCCTTCCACCGTTCAAAAGTTACGGCGATAGTGATATTTTTTTTATAATATTGTTGAGGTATAGTGCATTAAAATCGTGCACCTACAGACCCGGTTGTTTTTGTTTATATCGTAAGCCGAACGGGTACAAGAGTCAAACTATATGCCCGCCATGGTGCTTTATCTCAAGGAAACGTTAACACGATGCCATGTCAATGACTTCAGGACTAAATCGATATTTACGGGTATTGCCTTGTGTTTAAAAAAAAATAAAGAAGAGTTTGTAAAGGAAAGTGCACTTTTAATGACTCAAAAGGAACAACATTGCTTCTTATTGGTTTAATATCGTGAACATGTCTGGTTGCGTTTACCACCTTCGCTCAAAGATCCTCGACGCCTTTGCTGATTTGCGACTTCTTTGAAGTTACCCTTGTTGGCGCCACCGCCCCTGCGTTTCCTACTTAATGGACGTTTTCTCCGAATTCGTGCCAGTAGCGTTACGGCGAAGCAAGCTTACGAGAGAAACGTTTTGTTAGAGGTTTGAAAAGTTGGAATCGATCAGTATTTTAGACTGATAGTTCGTCCATTCTTTGGTCGATTTCCAGGGTGAAGAAATGATAAAGAGGCCGAGTCTGCCCGATGGCCGTACATGAAAATCAGGGTTATCAGTGAATAAACAAACCATAGTCTTCGAATGAGCTGATAATCCACCGCCTGTTAGTTTGTTCTCCGTTAGTGGAGCAGGGAGATTACCGTTGGACGATCTGACAATCCACACAACCTAACAGGGAACTTTTTTTCGGTGGCACTCGGTGCACCAAATTGGACGTAATTAGCCTTAAGCGGGATCTCGTTCTAAACATTTTGAGTAAACCTCCAAATACGTAATAGAGAAATTATGTTGGAACCGCTAATTTCTTTCTCTCTCTTTCTCTCTCTGCGTCGATCGGCTAAATGGGAAGTCAAGAAAAACACTTTTGATGCCAAGAGCTTTTATTGGCTGTTATAATTCCTACTGAGAAGTTTACGTCTCCCCCCCCATCATAATGTTGAAATTCCCTAATTTGTATCACCGATTTTCTTGGGGAACTTCAAAGGGTGTTACTTATTGGTGTATTCATAAGAGGAGATATACGATTCTGAGATCGGGAGAATCCGCTAATCCTAAATTAATCTTGAAATCTCGAAATCAGAGGAAAGAAAATACTGGCCTCAACGTAATCTTATCGTTTTTCTAAGAAAACGAATCGTGATTACAAGATAGATCCGACTTAACCTAATCCAGTACCGGTATGCAAAGTAACATTGTATGTACTGCGCAAATTGTCCAATCACCGTTACTTTAGAAGCCCCGTTTTCCTCCTAGAGCCTGAAGCGGCGGCATTAAGCTTGGTGACCGCAGAGCACACTCTAAATTTGAATCAGTGAAAGTCTATGAGATTCAGTGAAAAATATCACCGAATTTCAGTCAATATAGCACCACTTAATTTTTTCAGTGGTGCTACATTGACACATTCAGTGAATTTTCACTGAATATTACAGACTTTCATTGATTTAAATTTAGAGTGCGGCAAAGCGAAGCGTCATCAAGGCAACACAAGGCACCTAACAGACCTTCCAGATTGGGCCGCCATAGACTAAGCAAGCGTGTTCGGCACTTTTCAATGTTCTCCGAGGTTGTGCGGCTTTGAAAGATAAATCCAATTAGAACTGGTTCTTCCTTGATGACCAGGGAAGCACCAGTTTTAATTGGATTTATCATTCAAAGCCGCATAACCTCGGAGAACATTTAAAACTGCCGAACACGCTTAGTCTATGACGGCCTAATCTGGATAGGTCACTTTATGGTATCCCAACTCACGCGGTTAGGTACGGCGTGTAGCAAAATGGAACGAATAGTTCAATCAGTTGGACGAATTTAAAGATGCTACACTGAAAACCGATAGAGATCAAAACTTCCTTTTATTTTTAGGATTGATTTTTGCACTAATATTTTTCTAAGGTTGGGATCAATGAAAGCGGTTTGGTCGAGGTAGCAGCACCGCTCTGATCCCTCAAAGAGTGAAACGTGACGTAAGGTACGGTATTTATCGATCGTTGGGCTGGGAAAGCGGCGCCACACAAAAACAACATTATGGCGGTCATGTCCCATTCAATCATCACTTGCTCTATGATCTTGAAATGCTCATATTCTGTGGGATTTGCGGAGGGGAAGGGAGGGGAAGTGACTCCCCCGATGAAAAGGTGCCGAGCTCGGCGCCATCAAACGGCCCTTTGAGGACGCCTCAATCAACTGATCCAGCTCCAATTTCTCGCACTTTCCTTGTTTGTTCATATTTTTTGTACTTTGCTGAGGAGCCATCAGGAAGACTTTCCAAGTAAATGCTCACTCAAGACGCCGCGCCGTGCTGTCAATAGAGTAATCGGGTCCTGCTCAAATTTCCTTGTTTCTTGTTATGTTTTACACTACGGACTGATCACTGTGCTTTTAGGAAAAGTTTCCAAGTGCTTTAGTTAAGTATAATTGTTTTGGGGGATTCCCTTGTCATAAAGAAACGGTTGGCGTTAATTAAGTAAAATCGGCTCCAAAAGAGTTATTAAGGTAATGCTCTTAATTGGGGTGGGGCTAGTCATAGCGAAAGAGAAAGGGACTGTCCCTAAGTTACGTCATGGCGTAAGGGATTACGACCTATAACAGTGGTGAGGAATGTTGCGGTAACCATTGTTTGCCGCATTTTTTCTTCTTGGTTTTGAAATGACTTTGTTGGTGGCTCTGTGTATTTCTGAATCAGCTTTGCCAACGTTTTGAAATTACCTGATTGAGAAATAGATCGGAAGCCTTACTTGCCTAGAGCAGAGGCGTTATCAAAAACCTAAAATCGTCGATTCAAAACAAATAAAAAAATGAAAACAATTAAATACGCTGTCGCTCTATTTTTCCAATCGTCGGCTGCACATACACAACTCGCATCCAGTCCCGACATCTGCTGTCGTATGATAACATAAATGGGCAGATTTAGCAACAAAAAAATGATAAAAAAACGTAATTCATGTAAACATGTTGACGGTACAAATACCATTTAGGGCACCGGTATTCCAATCGGTGGGGGGGCGGCACGATATCACATTTAGTACTCAATTTTCAGTGCACATTCCAGCTGAATGCAAACACTTAAAGGCCATTCGAATGAAAAAGAAGGGGGAATAATCAGACCAAAGACTCATTATACAGTACATCTTGCAAGTTTCCTTTTTTTTTCTCACCCAGTTACATCTTTAATATGATTTAGTGTTAGCTTGAGTGAAGTCAGGGCAAGAGGTTCCTCAGCTGTCCATTGTGTTTGTTATCTGCGGCCTATGTCAAGGCAAGGCGTACGGGAAATAAAATATTGGGACTACGCAAGGCTTCAACAGTCTGATGAACTTTACCCCCTCCTTGTGCCTGCATCCCTGTCTTATTTTGAGGCGCTCGTCGAATGGTACGGCTTCCCCCCCCATCCACCCTCCCCAATACCCCCCCCTCGCCAATAAGGACCATTCATTGCTACCCGTGGGTAGACCTTGCTGTGCAGTGTGTTCCCCGAGCTGTCAATAGTGCCCAATTCAAATTCCACAAGGTACTTATCCTTAATCCCATCTACCCAGTTAAATCGCAGTAACATCATACCACGACGTGTTTCCACATCCTCCCACCGAGAGAGAAACAATTAACATTGCATTCTGCTGCTACTCTCAAAATAAAAGTACTCTTAAATCGAAAGGATTTTTCTCTTTTAAACAGTTTGGTACCCCTCTATAGAATAGTGAAAAATTTCGCTCTCATGATAAAAAGATCCTCTTGAAATAAGAGCTATTAATTATTCTACCAACGCAAGTTAGGAAATTTGAGAAGAGTATAACCTTCTCGCAATAAAACTGTATTTTCCGAAAGAATAAAAAAAAATATCTAGTTAACAGGTCGCAATAGAGCCTTTTCTTCAGTGCTCGAAATTAATCGTTTTTCAAACGGATGGTACTTTACCTCAGCGGTAACTGTGTAGGTCTGCTCCGAAAATAACTTTATAAAACAGTGTAATCTTATGAGGAACCTCACTATAAAAATCCTGTTTTGCCAAACGTCATTTGCTCTTGTTTACATTTGGCTGGCGCTTCTTATGAGTGAAGATGGGATAAGGTCAATGCCTTGTTAATTCATGGAAAAACTGCTCGCGCTGAAAGCCGAAACGCTGCGCCGACTCCGGCCGCCCGCCCGCCTCCAAAACAAAACAAGCAGTAAATTTTGATAAAGTGAGAGCATTTATCATATGTATGATTTCTCTGACCAATTAATGTATGCGCACGCATTATCTTTAAACGAATTCAAAAAAAAATAGACGACTAATTAGGAATTTTGGAAAAATGTTGCGTTCCCGTCTTTTTTTTAAGCCGCATTTACGTTTTGAGCATTTTTTTAGCACTTCTACATTTGAGAGTAACTTGTTGGGGGCATTCGATAACGCCAAAAACCACAAGCGCCAACGCCGCAACCGCCAGTCCGTAAGCGCCAAACGAGAAAATCGCAAACGCCAAAGTTCTTATAGGTTAGGTTAGGTCAAGTTAGGTTAAGTTAGGTTAGGCTAAGTTAGGTTAGGTAAGGTTAGTATTGCGGTTAAGAACTTTGGCGTTTGCGACTTTTCTCGTTTGGCGGTTCTGGATTGGCGCTTGTGGATTTTGGCACTTATGACAGCTACCCGAACTTGTTTAAGCATTCTGCGAGGAGAACACCATCAAAATTTACAGTACACGAATCAAAAGCACTGAGCCAAAATTGCCGGTCTTGGGCTGAGGGTCTGTAGAGCTTACATGAAACACGAGCCAAGAGTAATGAACTTACATTAAGGGGTTATCGTAATATGACCTTATTAATTACTTCATTTTTTGTCTTTTGTGAATGCGGTTGAAAGTTACCAGCGAAAAAAACAGCAAAATACTTCCTGTGGGCTAATGAATCTAATTTATTTATTATTTCGTGTTAAGCTTGGATTTACGTCATTGAAGAGAATCATTGTGGTGGGGGTCATGTTCCTCTCTTGGCCGGGTATGAGAATTATTCAAGTCAATTTATTGTGACTGGTCGGAGCAGAGAAAAACGCTGTCTTCGAAGTCCAGTGTTTTAATCGAGGCGTTATAACAAAGTCATTGACGTCATCAAACGAGACGCTCCTCTCGATACCGGTCTTCGTCGTGGCGGAGTATGAGAAATCACGCAGTCGGGATGGAGTTGTGTGATCGGGGCTGTTAAACGCCCTCCGCAAAGTTCAGCGTTTTTACTCGACGCGGCATAACGAAGTCGGTGCTTATGTTTCCGGCTGGTTGCCTATCTTGTTATGTTACCTGTGTAGACAGCCCATCTTCTACTACTTTGGTAGTATAATGTAATTTCCGCTAGAGTTGATGTCGTTTCGAACGTTCGGATACTCTACTCCGCCATATTCGAGTTGCGATTTTGTTTCCCGCGAAGTTCATTGAATAAACCTGCGCCCACGGCCTTCTTCGTTTTCCGAAACCACTCTCTCAGTTTTAGGTTTGATAGTCCCACCCTATGATCCACGACAATTTTTCATGCGAGGTTTAAGGGCTTACTACCACTTCAGGTTACTTACACCTACTATGTCAGGCTAGCTTTGGTTAGGTTGTGTTATTTAAGTCCCTAAGGCTTCGCTCCGCTAATAATGCCTTGTGCCTCGCTGTGCCACCGCCCCGCTCGGCGGCAGTTACTTCCGCTTAGGTCAGCAGCTTCCGGCCGGCGACCTTTGAAAAATAAAATATTTGTTGCCTGTCTATGCTTTCTAAAAACGAATGTTTGAGTACCGTTTAATACCACCGAAAAAAAATCACTTATATTAAAGGAGTTCACGCGAGGTGGATCGATAACTAACAAAACTGTCTTTATGGTATACCACACACGAAGGTTTAAGGATACAGCCCTGAATGACACTTTTATACTCCTAATCGTCGAATATTTTCGAAATATATCCTCCGAATTTCTAGAGATGTGGTCTTTATTTTTAAGGATTTCATCCTCCGGCAGATTACATAGGGTTTTCGACGAAAGTTGTCGGATCCCTTTAGGGTGCTCAAGGATTTTTGGGTCCTTTGGTACCGGATTTTTCTTGGGGAGGAGAAGAGAATAAATATTTTCGAAAAAAATCTTGTCCTAAAAAATGCTTAAAACAAATGAAAACGGGTGTACCCAGGGGAGGTAATCCCCTGACCCCCCCTCCCGTACCTACGCCACCGATGCTGATGTCATTGTGTCTTATTCCTTGTAAATGTTTCATCCTGTCCGGCCCTCCCTGCGGGCGATATTGATCCTTAATGGGGTAGTGTCCCTCTTTTCACGACGCCTCTCGACTCTCGAGCTTCTTCAGAATTGTTGACTCTTTCCCCAAAAGTGGAGAGAAAACACTCCTCACGCTACTGTTAACGTTACACTCTTTTTCAGACTGCATCACTCGTTTTCCATGCACCGGTAGCTTCATCTTCAACTTTGGTCTTCTACATTTTTAAGCCACAGACAGCCGAAATATTTTGCATCGAGCCTAACGAAGCGAGCACAAGGTGTGGATACGTTCAAACCAGCAGCACCTCGCAAGATCTCAATCTGTTGACATTGACACTTCGGTGATCAGAATTCATCGTATCGTTCCGACAAGGTTTATCAGGAAATCAACCCATTTATACGATCCACGATCAAAAAACGCCGACCCAAAGACACCAACGCAGCGCTGTTAGATGTAGACTCGCGCAAAACGCATGCTTACATCGCCATAAAGCTCAATGACAGAGAAGTTTATTAGCACGCTAGCATCGGTTTTTCCTAGCTATCGATAAGTCCCTCGTCGCGAAACAATCATAGATACATGTCCCCCTTTTTTCCCTATTTTTTAACAGCGATTAACTGTCCGTGTCGGTAGACCTCAAATCTAAATTTAAAATAACAGACACCTTACGGACACTTCTCTGCTCGACAACGTTCTTCACATCCTAATTAGAAAGCTAGGTTAAAATATTTGCGTTATTGTTAGGCCTACAGTTTTCATCTTGCTGGTCGACAACAAACTTTTGGCTTATTAACCATACGAGGTCAGAGCGTGTATAAATGACGTCTGAGGCGCAGTAAAGGGGTCATAGAGCAGAGCAGGTCAGCTCGACTTGTTTACTTCTCGTTCCAGAGAACTGCACTGGACTTGGTCGACAAATTTCTCATAGTCCAACACCTCTTAGCTGGTATTGCTTTACCATGTAGGAGCACAATAATTCAAAAGTGTTGTACCCTCCATAATTTTCTAGCCCCTGATAGTCGATCCTTCGTCGCCGAACCGTGTGGAGCGACATAGGGCACTTAACGTACTATCATAGACAGAAAAAACGACCCCTCCCTGCAACCACTAGGACATCGGTGCGTTGCGGTTGCCTAACTTAGCTCGGAATCAGGCAGGTGATTGGCTGATGCAGAGCTAAGGTAGGCAACCGCAACGCACCGATGTCTAGGTGGTCGCAGGGGGGGGGGTCTGTCTATGATGGTACCTGCTTAACGTATACCCTCTGCGGCTGCAAATTTTTCATCATCGTAATGAAATGAAAGGTTGATCCAGGACCAGGACAACAAAATGCAACCTTCGAATCTAAGTGTGTGCCACGCAGAGTTTTATTGTGTCGGCGGGCATCGTAAAATCATCTTGTTGCTGTTGAATATGGTAAGTATGCAGCACTGAAAAGCAACAAACTCATCTTTATTTGGGAAAAGGTAGTCCAGTTGTAAGCCATGTGCGTAGCGGAACTTGGAAAAAGGGCTTGTTATTATGAAAACTGCTCGTGCAACTACACGACCGTAACAGCAGTTGCCAGTGAAGCGTCGATTTTCCGTCAGGCGCCTTTAAACCAGGACACGTGCCTTAGTACATTTAAGGTCATTTTATTTCGGCTGGTGTACGTAGCTCACCTAGGCCTAACTTCAAGTGCTGTACAGGCGACGCTTATAGACACAACGATCACTACCAAAATTATCAACAGTTGTCTTTAGAGCTCACTTTGAAGCCGACAAAAAGTTGCTCATACTTTGTAAGAGGATTAAATAAAAAGAAAGAAACAGAATTTGCGGTTACCTTCAGTTTTAACATTTCGGTAGTTTTTGTGTTTTTGTTTTTTTAAGGTATCAGTAGGTTCATCTCTTTGCCTCTCGCCGCCCTGGCCGAAATGTTCCAGCTTTTTGGATCCTTAGAAATTGTGGGTCTCTGTGCCCTATGCAGGACTATAAGGATCTACAAAGGAATAACAGGACTGATGTGTCTATAAGCGCGGTATTAGCGAAATAGCGTGTTTACCTCGATGTTTTCGCTGAATTATAATAGCGTTGTATATTGCGTTCTTACGTCCCTTTCTAATGTGGGCAATTACGGATTTCACACGCAATCAGTGACCAATGCGTCGCTGACGCCAGGTATATCGCCAGCCGTGTCTATTCATTCAGGTATGCGAAGTCAGAAGTCAGCTGTTCCGACAAAAAAGTGGCGCTCCGTTACGTCGCATTTAAAATGTCAGCTATTTTCTTAATCATTGCTACAGTGGACAAACTAAGGCAAGTCGCTGAATCTAACGCAGCTCGTGCTACCATCCATGTCCTGTTTTTATGTGGAAGTGGGAGAAGGTATCGAAAAGAGACAGAGCATATGTTTGGCTGCGAGAGAAGAAAAGATATATAAGAGGACGTGTGGAAGTGAGGTAGGGGAAATTTTTAAAGAGCCGAGTGAGTGAGACAAACGCGGCGAGAAGAGCGGACGAAAGCGAGACGGAGCGACGAGCTGGGCTCGGGGTGGGGAGGGGACAAGTGATGCGGTCTGTGGCCGCCCCTCCCTCACCGCGGCCGCCCCGCGCCCCGAACTGGCCGGCAGTCAGTCAGTTGTCTGCTATCGTGCGAACACTAAGTACGTGTCACGCGCTGTCGCGAGTGTTTTTCTGTCTGTGAATTAGGATTGAATCTAAGTGTTCGATAAACATCCTGTTGGCAGTGGTGTGAGCCTTTAGGGATGGTGCCTACTTTCCGTCGGGCGCTCGGCGCTGCGATTTCGGTGTAGCAGCTACCATAACACGAAGGTAATGAGTCTAAACCGGTTATCGTGAACTGTGCAGTGTTGTGACCCAGTGGTGTTAACAGTGTTTGTGAGATCGAGGCCAAAAAATAGTTGAGGCTGAATGCAAGCTTCCGACCGCTGCTACAATAAGTAAGTGCAGTAAGGCGCATATTGCCGGCGAGTGTGTGCCAACTCTATGCGTCACTACTGTAGCATCTGTCCTCTCGGACAACACGACTGGGTCAGAGATCAATGTTTAAGTCGCAACACATGAAAAAGCTAGTGTCCCCGTCATGAGCGCACCTCGCCACTCCAGTGCCGCGGGCGGGCCAGGCCCATCGGCCTTGCCATATAGCCCGACCGACCACTCGATACCGGCGTGTTAGTTACTTTAGTCTGCTCTCAGAGGAGCGCTCTTCTCTTGCCCGTCCAACTTCGGCGCCGTTCGGCTAGAAAATAGATTTTGTCAGCTATCAGATATTAGCTAGCTCTCGGCGGCTTCGATATTGGAATGTGCCCCGTTTGACTGTTGACTCCGGCGGGCCGGGTCGGGCCGGCCCGGTCTGGCCCCTCGGCCCGAAACGCCACTGTTGCCAATCTTACTCGCTTGCATGCATTTCCTCTCATTTCAGTAGTTTTTCTCAAAATGCCTGATCATCATTAAACTTACGTGCAGCTTTGAATCAAACCTTACAGACAGTGATAGGATATGTTGCTCATTTAATGAAACATCGACAAACCATTCGTTGCAGTTAAACATTCCAAAATTTTAGTTAGATTATGAGATAGGTCTAAGTAAGTCTCATTTAGGTTCGTTTAAAATAAAACGTTCTCTTCGAAACCTTGCGAGTTTTCAAAGCGGTTTTTACCGGCAGTTTCTTTTTGTAGGTTACCGTATGTCAAGTGTTATGAATCGGTCCTCTCCGAGTTTATCATTAAATAAAAAACGTTTATTTCAAGTAAAGCTATTTACAAGCGCTACCTTCACTAGCGCTCGCAACTTCACTGGATTCATAAAATCCCTACGTGTTGCTAGAAATGAAGTGAGCTGTACTGACAGATAACCTAGGTTGAAGTAGATGAAACAAGATTGAAATCTCCCCTGTTTACGGAACTACAGCTGACATACATATTATGTTTGATCTGGAATCAGATTTTGGCCTTCAACGTAATTGTTAATTGCGCCTAAGTATTATTTATTATGTGAGTAAACTCGAGCCACAGACGAAATTCTTAACATCAGAGCGGTGCCGTTGTTGCCATGAGCATATGCCATGCCGCTGCATATTAATATTCGGTCACGGCTGAACATGTCTGCCGTCTCCTCAGCATTTTGATCTTCCGAAATAACAACTTCGCCTTGTGCTTTTTTTTTACGGTGTAACTTGTCACAATTTCCGTTTTAACAAGGCATGTAGCAGACAACGATCTTGTTGCAACTGCGTCTAATTTTTATTCAGCCTGATTTTCCTTTTTTTTCTCATTATTCAGTAATCTGGCTTACAAAACAACTTATTTCGCTTACCAAAGTAGTGTTTTTTTCGTAATAGCGTTTAAAAACTGTTGTCTCCGAGCAATTAAGTAAATCAGTTATATATATCGCATTGGAGTGTCGTAATTTTTCATGCTTTCTATACGCGGCATGATCTTAAAAATGCAACATGACGCAAAATAAGAAAAAATCTCCAAAAAGCTACTAATATATAGAAATTTTGTGAGAAACTCTCAAACATCTAGCCTGGAATTAAAAAAAATGAACTTTTCCGTCAGCATAATGTAAAAAATGTGTACAAATTTTTGTATGAATTCTTAAAAAAATGACTTGCATCAAAAACAAAGTCAGATTTTGTCCGTCGCCCGTGTTACAAACTTACCTTGTAGGCTATCTGTTGAGCGTGCTATCAGCGAATATACCGATCCAAAACTGGCTAATTAGCTCAGCGCACATAAAAACGCGTTCAAACAGCTTTATAATTACTGTATTTATACGTCGTACGTGTATTATTATACATGTATTCGAAAAAAATTGCGGATCGGAATGTTGTAAGGTGTTTTATAATTTTGACTTAATATCTTTGAGACAGCGATTGTGTCGTGATTTCCAACGGGAATACTGTGACAGTTGCACAATATTCGATTTGTTCTAACACCAATAGCAACTGTTAACCCACTCCTCGAAGGCTTCGTCTGTTGAGATTTAGGTTTAATAGGCCCACATTTTTTCGTGCCTCCTTAATCCGCACGCTCGGAATTTTTGAGGTTCCATTTTCTTTTCTACCTCGTGTTCCACCATGGTTCAACCCTCAATTACAATGCCGATCAACGAGTTGGCCTACAAAGGATAGGTGTTTGCCTCGCAAAGGCTCCACTCAGTGTCAGTGTTGATAGGTTAGATGCCCTCGCCATAATTCCGCTCAGCTTGGCTAAGAATGAACATTTTGAAACTTGCAGTGTTAATAAATATCATTATGATATTTTTCAAGCTGCCCATGATAAAATTTGCAAAATTGTGGTTTGTCGGAATGTTTGTTTAGACGGTTTACAAAAAAAAAAAAAAAAAAAAAAAAAAAAAAAAAAAAAAAAAAAAAAAAAAAAAAAAAAAAAAAAAAAAA
>Ga0058701_10002012_pt1 | contig 15056 bp, 9 predicted proteins | sample AgamicOrMae_FD_97039 | JGI IMG/M metagenome (GOLD analysis project Ga0058701, IMG submission 97039) | Agave microbial communities from Guanajuato, Mexico - Or.Ma.e | ecosystem: Host-associated > Plants > Phyllosphere > Phylloplane/Leaf | place: Guanajuato, Mexico | collected 2012-06-04
AAAAACAAAAACCCCCCCCCCCCCGTTTTAAACTATAGTTGATCATTATTTCTTGTTTGAGGTGAGAAAGTAAATTTGGTACAAGGATAAAAATATATGTCTAGGTTATGTTCTGGGATAGACATACCCTTAGCCCATCATGAGTGGAAAACCCTCACCGTTTTGTTTTATGTTTATCAGACCATAGAAAGGCCAATCTTGAAAACCCAAAAGACTTGTAACGCCCTATGATCTTTTTACCCAAAAACAGTTGATCTCTACTTTAAACTTATTTTGTCATTACGGAAAGGATGAATTTATTGTACAGAGTATTGTTCCTTCAGAAATAACCGTGAGGACTCCTTCTTTCGCAAAGCATCACGTCTTTGAAGTTGGCTGCGAAATCCGATCAAGTACTTGAGATCTGTCCGCGGTAATTTCTGGAGCACTAATTTCTCATACCGGTTGCGCGGGAAATGGCGGAGCCGCTGGGATGGCTGCTTCGATTTACTTCATAGGATGAATGAGGCTTTGAAAAGGATGAGACTAAGATGTCGTCTAGGTACTCTCGAAGTCATGGCAGCGTGCCCCGGCCGTTCGGTCGCGATTCGCTGCGGCGTAACACAGGAAAAAGGAGATACTTAAAAAAAATGTCATTTCGGGGCTCAGCGCACTGCGCGGGATGGTTGCAATACTATCAGCTTTAAAAGTTGCATTTTCCACCTCTTTGATACACCTTATATTTAATCAAACCGACGCACAAAGCATTAAACCTAACCTATCCTAACGATCGCCAACCTAACCAAACCTATTTGTAAGTTAACCCATCGTATCGGTTGCCAATCTGAAGCACTTCATCAACCCAAGCTTAAGTTAACCTATCCTAACGGTCGTCAACCAGTGGCGCTGAATCAAATCTGATATTCTAACGGTTGCCAAAAGTTAACCTATTCCTAAGAACAAAATTTAGTTTCTCCAGTTATCCTCGTATTATAGCAATCTTTAAGGGTGTCTTCTTTTGCGGACGTCTTGTTTCTCTTTTTTCCCATGACCTTCGTCTTACTTAAGGCGTTTGTCTCGCAGAATCTTTACAAGCAACGTGTATTCTATTCTCTTCCTCCCAGAAATGTGTACGTTGCAAATGGTAATGGCGGCCCGTAACATTGGCGCGGGTGGGCGCCGCGCCGTTGGGCGCGCAAAACCAGCGCAGCACAGCTCCGGCCGAAATAAAAATGTAGGACGGAAAAATGTGGTAGAGTCGGTGTGCGAAGAGAAGCGGGTCTAACGCCGGAAATTGGTCGGATTTACCCTCAGGGAGACCAATGTACGTCTCGCGGGAGGCGTCAGTTGGGGGCAGGGGGTGAGGGAGGGGGGCCGAGGGGCGGGGGCTTCGAAATCCCCTGAATAACCCTGGAAGAAGTACAGTTCGGACCTGCCCTTGTTGAGGGATTTGTCGTGAGGTGCTCTCTTTTGCGACAAGGTCATTCATGGATATTCTTTTGTTTGAAAGAACAGCCATGGCAATATTATTCGGATGATGGACTTGGTGTTAACTTTCTTGTTTGTTTGTGTTCCAGGTGGGTACCTACCTTGAGTCTACTTGGATCTCAACTGTAGTGTCAGTATCCGCGTGAGCGAATTCTTCCTTGTGTTTAAGCTACGTTAAGTATGAAAGCTAAATTCGACCCCTTAATGAAAATCCACCAACTGCAAAGTGCTAGCTCGAAAAATCCACCATGTGCAAAGTGCTTGATCCAACCCGCCAACTACAGTGTGAATAGATTGCAGTCGGTGGTTTTGTAGAAAAAGCACTTCTCATTGTCAGTTGGTGGATTTTTGTTAGGACGGATCTAATTGGTCAAACAGTATGGTTAATTTAATCTGAGGATAAGTTGGTGAGGTTTAGAAAGGTCAAGTTTCATGAGATTCGCTTAGTTAAGGTGTGGTTGAGTGAGGTTGGGTTAGGGTAAGTTTAGAATACGTGACGGTAGGTTTGGAGAGTATGGGTAAATTCATATCAGGTGAACATTTAGACAAGGTAACTAAATTGATGCCGTAGGCCACTTGGAAAATTATTTGTATAAAATGGAACACCATTATGAAAAATATGAAAACTTGAAACGCACGAACGGGTCTACGGCGACACGGGTATGTTGACACGGACCAGTGCCTGTTTTCTACAAGATCAGGTTAGAACATCTGGTCTCTAAATTTGAATCAGTGAGTGTCCCTGAGATCTTGTAAAAAGTCACTGAGTTTCATAGACTCTCACTGAATTTCATATACTCTCACTGAATCTAATAGACTCTCACTGAATCTCACAGACTATCACTGATTCAAATTTAGATTGTGTCAACCGTTCCCGCACTTATTGCTTCATTCTATCTCGTTCCAACAAATTTGCGTTTCGGTCACTCGGAGCGCGTTTCAAAGCGAGGCGGCCCTCACTTCCAGTTATTCTTATCATTCACGCAGAATACCTTCCAAGAGTGTGTTAGCCAACTCGCCTGAGGTACTTTCCGTGCCTGGCTAGTAATTTGTAAAGAAAACGAATCCGTGCGTTGGGAGAGCCCGTTGGAAACGCCTCAGGGTCGCCAACTTTGGGAGCCATCATCTGGTTCCGCTCCGAAATCTTCTTAAAGTTGCAAAAGAAGTGTTCTCCGCTAGAGGGCGACACCGAACGTTGGCAGGCCTGGCGAGGATTCGGGTGGACTCGGCCAAACCTCTTCGAGGACAGATCCTTAAGGGGACAGATCCTGTTCTCTGCGGCGTGGCACCAACCCTCTGCATCAACAGTCCCAGAAACTGCTCTTGAAGTTTGTTTCCAAGAAATACAGAGTTAGCAAATGTTTCAGGCTACATTTTACATTAGAGAGAAAAAACATATTCTAATCGACCCTTCTCCCGTAAAGCTCAGGTATTTTTCCTTAGTTTCAAATCCATTTTGTTCAGAATTTAGTTCGGTGATACGACAAACCGTTCTTGTGCAATATTATGTCTTGACGTAAGAAAGATTTTTAGACTAGGTTAATTTCTGTCCGCGTGACCAAGGCCGTTCCTTAAGTTTAGCATTCTTCGCAACACTAGGCGCGCTTATCGTGAAAATAGTGTTCATTACAAGTCAAACACACAGGCTAAAAAATTTGGTCACAAGTTATTCGAACAAGATCTTTAGAATAGGCCATCTAACCGCGATTTGCGATTTCACATAAACTAAGATTTACTCTGGAAGCCGTTTGTAGGGAAACCATAAGTTTTGGGTATAAATAAAATTTTCTGCGCGGTAGTGGCTTATATCAATGCGGATTCAGCTGAAAATAGGCATTACCCCTCCCCACCCCCACCCCCTGAACCCCGCGGACAGTCCCCTTAATCCTGTCTTGAATATTGTGTATAGTACGTGCTTACGTTTTAGTAGAGCATTGAATCCAGCGAGTTACTTATCCGCCCGACGGCGTGGAGCGGTTCAACAACCCTAGCGAAGGGAATACTAAGATCCTTTCTCCGTTAGGGACGGACCCTCGCTGAAATTGTGTGAGGCCTTAGCGACCGACCCTCTTGCATCTTATCTAATCTCAGGGGATGACAACTTTCCTAGAGTAATTGCTATTATTTGCAATCATCATTGTTGCGCGGCCCGCGCATTTATAGACATCTTATTCCTATCATTAGTGAAACGAGTTTGTTGTACTTTGTTTTTTTTTGTTTGTTTGTTTGTTTGTTTGTTTGTTTGTTTGTTTTTTTCAATTGAATTCAGAAAATTTTGTGTGGCATTTTTCAACTTGTGTGTTTTTTCGTCACCAAGCGGACGGAAGCTTAAGACACATATCTTAAACATAATTTAACCTAGCTTAACCCACTACCGCCCGGCGATGCCGTTCGGAAACAGAAAAAAATGATTTAGAGGTCCTTTTCAGTTCAGTATTGTCACAATTTAAAAAACATCACCTCTCTGGAAACCTGAAATCTAATTATTTAGGCATTTTCCAAAGCATAAAATTGCGTATTTTAGTGGGAAAAATTGTTTCAATATTTCTTAAGCTCAATTTCACTCCAAATACTTTGGACTCTCATGGGTTAAGCCAACCTATTGGATACCAAGCCTGATGTCGCTGTCTTCTCAGAGTTATAAGAATTCATTCGCGCTGTTCTTACTGAAGAGATTCCTTGCTTTCCAATAGACAATCGGATTAAAAGCAGCGTCCTTTGTTTCGAGGGTAAATCTTCAGCAATCCAGAGTGTTAGTTTGGAGCCGCATTAAAAAGCGATGTAACAGTGCTTTCAGACGTTCGGGAAAAAGTCATGACAAACCGCCGCGTTAAGAGAAGAGAGGCGCAACAGGAAGAATAACGATTCCTTTGATTTATTTAATTCCATTCTCGGAAAGGTGATAAAATTTAAAAGTTCCCTCTGTGCGTCGCGTCGGCACGGGGAGAGGCGGCGCCGTGCGGCGCGTAGCGGCGTCAAGGGTCAGACCGCCTAGCCGAAGTATTTTCTCGCGACCCGAAAGAAGGGACTTTTTTTCCATTTCTTCGGCTTAAACGCGCTTTGAAGTAAATGAAAGTGGAGAAATTCCAAGAATGAAGATGGGGAGAGTTTTGTAACCAAAGACTTCGAAAAATTCGCTCCTGAGAAACCAAACGGCGCGGCCAGGGATAAAAGACTGTGGGTACACAAATGAACGTGGGAAGATCTTTTGATATTTGCTCCCTTTGTGATGCCGCAACAAACTTAAATTCTATTATGCCGCGAGGATCCCCCACCCCTTTGATTGGACCTCTGACGTAACCGTGTCCAAGCACTCATCTCAAAATGGATCGTTGCTCAGCAAAAGTAACTTCTTATCGAAAACATGTGCCAATAAGATTCCTATATCTATGGTCTACATTTCTTCTCAAAATATCGGTTTTAGATGTCTCCAAATTTTGGCTAATTTAAACTGCGTAAAAACAAGCGTTAAATTTGAATTTCCAAATATTTTTGGGGCGTTTTTCAAAATTAAGCTTATGCTCGACTACGACATGTCGATTCTCGTAAACTAATAGATCAAGAAAATGCGGTCTTTTCGCAGAACAGTGATTCCCTAATTTCTGTTTAAGTGTTTTATATTAGATTCTCGTATGATCTACTATAGTTAAATGAATCCGTCCGCACTGCAATCACCTCAACAGATGTGTTGCAACTACCCTGGCTTCGTCAGCCAATCACCTGCCTGATTCCGAAAGAACATAGGCAACTGCAACACACCGGTGTATAGAAGGTTGTAGAAACGTTTTTGTACTATCAGTCCAAAAGGTATTGTCCGGTTCCGGTCGCGCTAGAAGGCTCCGCCTTATGGAGAAACACATTGGCCACCGCCTTGTTACACGACCAAAACCGGACAATAGCTTTTGGACTGATAGTACTTACGATCACGCTTTGTATGCTGCTGAGAAGTAAGCGATATCTAGCGGTCATTACGTTAGGTTAACTAAACTTCGATTAAGCTATAAAATTGAGCCTCGATGCCGCTGCGGTCGTCTTTTCGACGCAGAGTAAAACAAAAGAGGTTAAGCACCTTTTCTTTACAGTGTACCGCAATTTATCTGGTACAGAGGCTGCTGTTTCTTCTCCTTTTTTCAGTACGCAGAGATGAGTTAGTTGTGCAGGCGCCCTGGTCGTTACTGCGGATGCGTGGTGGCGTGCACGTCCGCGCTAAACATCCTGTGGCGTAATTTGGACGAGTCGCCCGCCTATGGAGTCGCCTTCGAATTAGTCTTGGCTGCAGTTTGTCATTGGGCGGCGTTCCCGCGCGCGCGCGTCCGTTGCTAAGCAAATTTTGGCGGGAACGCAACTCGGAGACGTGGGTAGCTTCACTGATATGTCTCCCATTAATTAGGACTTGTTAAGCAACGTCGCTTTCTTTTCCAGTGGCAGCGTCGCCCGATGAGGGGAAAATTAAGTGTTCCACTTTGAAGCTCTTTCCTTTTTTCTCTCTCAAAGCCTTGTAAAAGAAGCGGGCTAGTTTGTAACGTCGTGTTCTACCTTTCGTCGCAGAGTGATACGGAATGCACACCTAACCTAACTTTTTGTCGCTAAGCGTGACCCCACTTCGCGGTAGTTTCTGCCGTTGAGAAGCAATTGAAATGGGTCTTTATGGCAGCCGTGTAGAGTGAGGCAGCGGGAACCTAACCTAATTAACCTATGGCGTTGTTTTGCTAAACCCTTATAAAATAGTGGAAGGCTATGAGCGTGGTGAAAACACAAGATTAACAAAATGCAAGGGTTAAAACGCTTTCAATCATCTGCACAAGGTCAAGAAGCTAAAACCGCCCCCATCTCAATTTAGGTGCGTGTCTACCTTGTAATATTGTTTTTTTTTTTTTTCTCCCGAAAATTACTACTAAAAATATTTCCTGACTTGCCAATACTCCCTTATTTTTTTAAACAAAATGACAGCGAAGTTATCTGAAGACAGTTGAAAGTTGTTGACTTGTAGGAGACAGCATAATTCGTAATGGCGGTATTGTTCTCGTGCTTAGCAAAGTTTTTTTCTGACTTTTTTTTGGACGGATACTTTTTTATGGTAACCGATCCACCAGTTGCGTGACGGCACCTCGTTTTAAGAAAGGAGTGGGAAAAATTTTCTGCGGGCGCTTTTTTTGACTAACATCCCTCAGTCAAGATAACACTCTTTAAGTCCTCTCAAGCCAACCTTCCTACGCCAGTTGAGAAGGCCTCGCCACGAATTTCAACCCTCGTCGGGGTCAGATGGGATGATGTCACCCATCATTGACATTTTGACGCACGACAAGAATGTTACACTTCATTGAGTTTCGTTGACTGTAAAGGGCGACAAAGTGAGCAAGGCATGCATGTTTTCAAAGGACAATAACTAATCAAACTGATAGAACTTAACGTCTAATTAGTAGGACTTGATGAGATCTGTGGAATAGACCCACGCAGATGGTGCTAGCGAGGGCTTTTTTCCTCCAGCTCAACTGTTATAAAGAATTTATTGTCGAACAGTTTCCCAGTCGAACATTTTCCGTCTACCAGTTTCCTCCGTCCCGTCACCAGGGGACAATTTCACGTCGATTTCATGTATGTAACGTTACTTTTCGACCAGTATCTTCGGAGCGACGATAGGATACATACATACAAACGCTATCGCACGAAACTAAATTTATAAAGCCCTTTTCCGAAAGGAGGCGGGCTTAGAAAGGATTTTATCAGACTTACAAAATGCCCTTGACCCTTTGTGAGGAAAAAGTCGTAATCGTGTCCTTTTAGTGACATATAATTATAGTGATCCGCCTGAGTGGGATCGCTACGACATGCGCTAGAGCATTTACAAGCGAAGATTTCTCGCAGTTCGGCGATTCACTCTCGCGGACAGAAAGTAGAGCGTGCAAATGGCGTGACCTTTGTCCCACCCCAATAATGGTCCGCTCTTCACGGCCAGCGACTTCCCCGAAAACTATTGATTACGCGTATTTTGGTCTATTTTGGGAGTAACAAAGGACCGGCGATATAACGAGAAGGATCAAGTGCGCGCTTTTGACACGGCTAGCATCAAACCGGCCGTGGTTGCGGTTTTGTAAGGCGATCGGCGCTCGCCGCGATACGATGCGACCAAGCCAAAGAGTAAAACTATACCAACCTTTCAAAGAAAAAAGCGGCACTCTGCTCGGAGCCGCCATATTGATTGTTGCCCCAAAAAGGAACAACAAAAGGTTCTCTTTTTTTCGGGAAGTCGCTTTTCTCCGAGCGGAGCGTTGCGTATGGTATACGATTTACGGGAGTCGTGGCGCCTTCAGTTTTGGGACAAATTTCTTTCGAATTAGATGGCTTGGAAGTAAAATGGATTGAGTCAGATGCAGTGCTCTGATTTATGGCCTATTGTTTGGCATAAAAGACTTTTTAAAAGCGTTTCTTTTGCGCTCAGCTTTATTGTGGGAATATTTCGATATGAAATAAGTTAAATGTCTACCGAGCTGAAAGAAATGGGGAAGGTGGCCTCCCCAGCCCCACGCCTGGAAACAGTCTGCGCGGTTCGCAAGACGCTGGAAGTGTGAGAAATTCGGATTTTGTTCGTCTGTCATCGCCGGAGTAAAGCTACGAAGTCACGTAACTTGACCAAACTTAACGGTTATCAAGCCTTATGTAGCCTTCTGCTTCGTGGCAGTGACCAGAGATTATAGGTGAGGTTGATTAAGATTAAAATCATGAGAGGTAAGGTTATGTGTGACCTATTATGGTAACTTTAAATAAGGTTCGGTTGCGGTAGGTCAGATCAGGTTACTGCATTTTCATCGGGGAAACTCCGCGCGGAAGATCTTGTTGCATCCGAGTTTTAAGTCTGTCAAGTTGGTACGGCAAAGAGGCGGAGATACTGGATCATTTAGATACCCCCTTCCCTTGCAAATGCCGCTTTGAAAGACGTATTCGGAAATTGCGAAGTGTCTTTAATTTCCTCCGCGAATTTCGCGGAGCGCGCACTCCTCAAGATTTGGGCTAATTAATGACTCGAACCAACGAAAAGGATCGACAACAATTTACGGTAGGAGCAGTGATGCCAACTGAAATGTTTGTTTCAAAAATCTGTTGGGAATTGTCCCCGCATGTAACAACACCAACTTTTTGATTAAATTATGTTTTTAAAGTTGGACCCCGCAAACCATGAAGAAGGAGCGTGTAAAAGGAATGCGTTTAACTCGCAGTAATCAAATTTTGTCGGTCAAGGCTGTTGTACAAACCGTTGGAAACAACGACCCGCTCCAGTTACTTTGTCACAGGACCCGGAAGAGACACTGCCGTGCGACTTTTTACTCCAAGTGTCGAATGGGCTCGTTTTAGCTCCGAGGGCTTGAGCTAATCAACACTGACCTTGAAGAATGTCCTTCTCTGATCCGAGGAAGAGAAGAGATTGCGAATAAGCCTCTGTCCACGCCGCGGCCGTTAACAGTTAACGCTATTTGCAAAAGAAAAATCTGTTGTCTCAAACTGACTCGCGAAATTGAATCGTAAAAACTGATACACAACAGTTGGATGCAGCGTCCTTTCTTTCATTCATGAATAAAATTGATTAGCGTTTTAGACATGTCCATATCAATGAAAGTCTCTCGCCAAGCGGTTTTGTTTTTGATACAGCGAATGATATGCTTCTTTCAAAACTAACCAAAACACGCTTAATACTTCTTTAATGTGTCCATATCCTTAACAGGTGGCTAAAACTATTACTTTTACGTCAGAGTAAGCGCTTTTTCCAATTGATTCTATTATGAGACCCGAGGTTTAGGTTGTTTAAAATATTAGTTCACGTGACACATGACTGCATATGGGTAGCTGTCGTAAGCGCCAAAAAGCACAAGCGCCAACGCCGCCAGCACCAATCCGTAAACGCCAAACGAGAAAAGTCACAAACGCCAAAGTTCTTAACCGCAATACTAACCTTACCTAACCTAACTTAGCCTAACCTAACCTAACTTAACCTAATCTAGCTTGACATAACCTAACCTATACGAACTTTGGCATTTGCGACTTTTCTCGTTTGGAGGTTACGGACTGGCGCTTGCGGCGTTGGCGCTTGTGGTTTTTGGCGCTATCGAATGCCCCCCACTGCATATTATTATAAATATTTGTGAATTCCACTCACGGAAATGAAAATTACTTTGAAAAGTGGGGGCGATTACTTAAGAAGATGCAAGAGAGAGGTCCAAAGTAGAGATTGCTGTTGAATAAGCTGTTGCTGCCGAAACTAGCAAAACGGTCCTTGAGGATTTACGGGGGCAAGTGCAGGCAGTAGCCCTTCGTCAGCTTTTAGGCGAAATCTCTTTAATAATTAGTCATATCTCGGGAGAGTCTATTTACGGCTACCCCTCAGGGTAATATATACATTCTCACTTAAAATTCCGACGAAACTTTGATTGTTGAAAGAGGGAACAGCTTGTTGACCCGCATCCTGCCAGCCTTGACGTGCAAACTCGAGAATGACAAGCACTCGTACAGCGAAGTACTACACGCCAAATTAAAACGCTTGTTTTCGACCTCTTGTGTTTAAACCATCGTCTATGCTCACCGTAAATTTTAGTTATTATAACTCGCACTGTAATTTATAAAACTGAATTCACAGAGTAACCTCCATAAGCTGGACCTGAAAAGTTGGGGTCACCTCAGAAAAGTTTTTTCGGCAAACTTTTATCTCGTTGTGTAAAATCGAATGCCCCCTATTGGACTTGTGAGAAGTTCTCGGCTCCTTTTGCCCGGGATTTTAAGCCTCATTGACAAAAGTCGTGTGCCTGTACTACCGGAACCGAGCGGCGTTTTGGAAGTGGGTGTACAGGTGAGAGACTGTACAAAGTTACAGAATGCATTTAGGAGACACGCCGTCTTGGGAGACATACAAAAGACGTTCCAGATTCGAGGCCCAAGTTGATCTTATTGCAAATTTACGCGCGCTGTCGGCCTAACAATGCCAGAAATGGCGCGCAAAAAATCACCGCCCTGCTCAAAATGGTGATTTAACTCGCAGGGAACGTCGGATCAAAGAAGCATCTTTGAATTAAAAAGTCGTCTGCTGCTTATTTTTGTTTACACACCCAAGCTGAGGGGGAAATTACAATCTCTTTTGCCGGCGCGCATGTGCTGTGCACTATTAAGAGAGTGAGCTTCTTCTGGAGGCCTTTGGGACTCGTTTGAAGCTTCTGGTCCCATGAGAAGCCAAACTGGGGCCACCTCACCGTTCTGCAGCCCAGCGAACTGCTATCGATTGGATCGTTAAACGTCAGCGAAAATACTCGCCGTTAATCACAATAGTTGACTACCTTGTATAGCGAGGCCGGCGTTGCGTCGACTATAATTCACTCGCACGTCTAGTATTTCTCTGTTGGAATATTTAGTGGAAATTCAGCAGAGGTATACAGAGTACCCTAAACATTGAGGGTGCACTTTCTTCCTTTTGGCCTTTTATCGAGTTAATCCGAACAAGTCAAAAGGCATGTTACTTGGTGTTTCTTATCCTAGGTTAACGTAATAAGTCACTAAGCCTGATGCTGCTAACTTATCTGCGACCATTAAAGCAAGCGGCATTAGGCTTGGCAACAGTGGAGTGATAGAGGAAGTAGGCACATGGGACGTAACCTAATCGCGGTAATATCCGTAAGGTTTGGTTAGGTTAGGTGAAGTTGAGTTAGGTTAAGTTAGGTCAGGTTTAGTTAGGTTAGGTTAAGTTAAGCTAGGTTAGGTTAAGTTAGGTCAGATTAAGTTAGGTTAGGATAGGTTTAGTTAGTTTAGGTTAACTTAGGTTAAGTTAGGTAAGGTTAAGTTAGGTTAGGTTAAGTTAGGCTGAGTTAGGCTAGGTTAGTTTAGGTTAGGTTGGATACTTTTCGCTTCGCTCTGCGCGGCTTGGTGAAGAAACGTCGAATAGAAGAAATAAAAGGTGCTACTTTGATGAAAGTCTCAAGAATATATCGACAAAGAAAATTCGTAAAGCTTTAGACTTTAGAGCTCTCATTGGCCGAGTATTGCCTGGATAGTCGTCATTATCCACAGGGCTTCCGTGGTATAGCTGTTTTTTGACGACTTTCACCAAGATGTCTAACTCCATTTTGCGTTCGCGAAATTTTTGGCAAGGTAAGACGAAATTTCGCAAGGAGACTATCTCCGGCGAACATCATCAGTTTCTATTTGATAAAAGGAGGAGCAGTAGTCGAGCTTTTGTCTGCTTTTCACTGTAGTCTTTGGATGAACGGAAATCCATTAGAGTCGGCTGAATTGGTGGGAAGTGGAGGGGGAACCCAATTCCCACTTTTCAATGGGCGCCCTGGAATTCCGTCTCAAGGGAGGGGCGGACACATGGCCGCGTCTTTTGTCCATTTCCGCTGACCTGTCACCGGCCGGGCCGTATCGCCACCGCGCCGGCCGGGCCGCCGGCCGCCGATGCTCCTTGCCCAATCACCAGATCATCCTCTTAGGCCCCCAGTATCAACTTTCTTACAACTTACTTATGTCCCGAATTTGTGTAACAATTAACGAACGATTCTGGAAATCTTTTGAATCGTTCACACCAGGTGTGTTCCCTCTCTGAATATTGCACAGGCTCAATTTTATTTGACGTGCCTGTGTCTGCCAAGTTATACGAAGAGCGATAGTGATGCATACGGCGGCACCTAATCTAAGTTAATCTAAGTTATCCTAACTTAACTTAAGTTAACATACGCTAAGTTAACCAAACCTAGGTTAACCTAACCTAACATAAGTTAACCTAACATAGGTGAACGTAACATAAGTTAACGTAACATAAGTGAACCTAACCTAACGGTCATCAAGCCTTATGCCGCTTACTTATGCCGCAGAACGCTTCGTGTCCCTTATGGTTATTCACCATACATATTTTCTCTGCATTTCAGTTTCTTGTTAAAACAAAATACTCTCCTAAGCACCATATTGAAATTGAAGCTAATGCGTAAAGGCTTTTTTTTTGTTATAAAGGCTCAAGATAAGAATTTTTTAAACATGCTTTTTTGGCAGAAATTACTCTGTTCTGAGCAGTTGTGCTCGCATTGTCACTTACACGAAAATAATTCAGCAAGAATATGCTAAAATTTGAAAACATCTTATTCCGTATTAGCTCGCTATCTTCTAAATCTTCTAGTGCCATATAAGGTTATGGGTTTTCTTTGCAAGATGCCGTCTCTAGTGCGACTTTTCCGTGGTAAATCACTTTATCTAAGGCAATGGGGGGAAAAAACCTGTTACGATATTAAAGGAAGTAGCAGAGACAGTAGTTGTGTCTTTACTTTAAGCGAGCACAAGGCTAAACTCTGCCAATCAGTTGACGGACTATAAAAGAACGACAGTAAACTCCGTGTTTCGTAGATGAGAAGAGAGCCACTTGTGTTATAGCTTCTGCCCCTAAGAGCTATTTTTCAGGAATGGATGGTAAGCTCTCTATTTGGACGGTAAACGTCGTACCTTACGATATAAGGTACAAACTTTGTTCAAACTTCGTCCATTCCTCGCAGACCATAGATTTATGTTGCTCGCTTTTACCACAATAATGCAAGGAATATTAATTCAGAGCACTTGACTGAATTTCCCAGTAATCCAGCAAAATTTCATTGAAATTCACTGCTCTGCTGTAAATTGATGAATATCCTACGTTTTGTGAGTCGTCTTTATCGTCGATATGTTGCTCGGAGCGTGGCACTATACACGTAACGTGACCTAATTTAACCTTGATTTACTTAATCAAACCGTTACCAGAGAGGAACGAGGCACATATAAAGCACGTTTCCTAAGTTAGGTTAACCTAATGTTATAAGGATATTACGTCGTTAATTTTCATGCTATCCTGAAAAATTAGACCATAGAGCACACGATAGCTAATGCCATCTGTAAAATTTTGAATGTAATAGTTTTCTAAGAATAGCTTTGTTACACATCTCAGATGAATTAGTCATATTTAAGTATCCCAAACTATTTGTCATGTTGGAGTACGTAACCAATAAAAAAAATATCACGAAAATTCCTATAATTACAGAAACGCATTCAACGTAAGGGAGCGTGAAATGAAGCAATCAATTCAGGACAACTATTCAAGGACCAATAAATTAATTTCGAAATCCAAGCTTGTGAAAAACGCTTGTGAAAAAAAGGCAAAGAAACGTAAATGTTTGTAGTTTCAATCGTAATGTGTAATCGTTATACTTTTTGGCGGCTTTAATTATGGTTTTTATCGGTGTCATCTTGGTAGATCGATGAGTAACAGGTAGATTGTAATTCGCAAAATTTGGGCAAGATAGCCCGAATTCTCTGCACGAATCCGAGCATTGAGTCTTCAAATAAAATATGTCTTTGATCAATTTTGATGTCATTGTAGGTCTGACTGAGACCTCTTTGAAGACGTCTGCTGTTGACCTTGATTTGATCCGTCTTGGAGGAATTTCCAATCGGAGGATTAATTTGACCTTCGCCAAATTCGTCAAACATTTTGGATAACAAACCTGTTTTATTTGAAACAAGGGGGACTCTTTTTGATGTTTCTCTTTTGAAAGGATGTTTTTCGCTAAGATCAGAAAAGCTATCAGTATTTTTCTACTCGGAGAGGGAAAGGACTTCAATTCAAGGTAACCGGGTGCTTTCTCAGAAATCGTTCTTTGTGAGAAGAAATAATGAGGTTAATGCTCTTATTAAACATTTTACTCTTCGCCATGCATTTAACTTCAAAAGATTCAGGTAAAGCATCATTGAAAACAAGACTTAATTTAAGGGGTGGGCACTTTCGTCGAAAAGTACACTTTTACGATTTTTTTTTCTGGTGGTAGCCCGAAAGTTCTGTATAGTTAAAATTAAGAAATATATCAAGTTAATCATTTTAAGATGTATTGTATTTGGTACAGTACAGGCAAATATAGAATAAGGTAGTAGTCCTGCACAGTGAAATGTATCCGGTTGATAGCGAAAGATTCCATGATCAGTATAATGCGTTGTACCAAAGCTGCAATGAGATTCGCGGGGTACATAATAATTTATTACAAAATGAATTCTTAGCGGTGTAATTCGTCGCACTATTAAAGCGATCCGTGACAAGTCCAGCTATTTCTTTGTCATTAAGATACGATTAATCGGATTGATTAAAGCTTCGCTAAGCATAAGTGAGGTAATGTTAACTTGGGGTTGGTTAGCTATGGTTAGCATGAGTAAGCTTAAATAAGGTAAGATTACGTGAGATTTGATCGATTATGATGTAATTTCGTAGTCCCGTTAAATCAAGCAAACCCCATTCATAAAGAGCCCCCTATAACCAAAACTCGCGCCTATAACGATCTTTTTTTTTCTTGTAATTCCTAACTCGTAATGTATTTGCTTTATGAAATTCCGCCTACCGGTGGAGCGATATGTTGTGATCCCTTTGAATTTTTAATGAACGGTTGCAACTCTGCAAAGTTGAACACCACCAAACTAAAGAATAAAAACACAAAGAGAAAAGCGTTGAGGACTGGTCCGTCTTCAACCGATTTTAGCCCACTGGGCTGATATCGACCCATCAAAAATATCAACCTTTATGCTAAAGTCTCCCAAAAATCACTTATTTT
>Ga0058701_10002013_pt1 | contig 15054 bp, 15 predicted proteins | sample AgamicOrMae_FD_97039 | JGI IMG/M metagenome (GOLD analysis project Ga0058701, IMG submission 97039) | Agave microbial communities from Guanajuato, Mexico - Or.Ma.e | ecosystem: Host-associated > Plants > Phyllosphere > Phylloplane/Leaf | place: Guanajuato, Mexico | collected 2012-06-04
AAACGGCTCTCCGCCAGCGACAACAAGTGTCCGCCCGCCCCACTTGGAGCGCCCACTGGAGCTGCTCGCAGGTGGCCGCTCGGCAAGCAGCTCGCCTCTGGCTCCGCCGCCCCACACCTAGTCTCCACCAAGCTCGCCGTCCAGCTCAACTGCAGCGCCCACACGAGAAGCGCGGCCCCACAAGCGCGGGAACTGGCCGCCCACTTGCGCATCATCTAATCCTTCCGCTGAGCTTCCCTTGCGGCTCTTGATGCTCATCAATTTGGGTCCAACTCTTTTTTGGCCCTTTCTTGCTGCTTGACTCTTTAACGCAAACTCGCCCTCTCAATTGCCGCCCTTCAACTGACAACAGACACACGCACAGACACACGCGCCGGTGGCTCATGTTTTCTGGCCAGGCGGAAATGTTTGAAGTGAGCTCGCTTGGAGCTTGCTCGAGCGAGTGGCCAAGCGAGCGGCTCGCAACTCGCAACCTTCAGGCAAACTTCCTCCAAACGGCACTGCTCCACTTCGCCTCTGAGGCCAACTGGCGTCTCTCATGCACCCTCATGACCGGCCGGCAAGCTCTCGGCATAGCGCCCAAGTGTGGGCGAAGGCGGCCAGAAGCAAAACAGAGAACACCCAACAAAGCGTAACAAGCGCCCCAGTCTCACTCTCTCCACTTGCGGCCGGCCAAACGGCGATCCTCAGCGATGCTTTATCTCTCGCTCTCTCTCTCTCTCTCTCTCTCACTCTCTCGTGCAGCCACTCCGAGCGAGTGTGGCCAGCCAGTGCGCCTCGCCAGAGACTGTGTGTGGCCCCGACAAACAACTGGCTGACGCCCAGACGCAGGCCGCCTCGTGGCGCCACACCGGCGCACTCGCGCCCAGCCACACACGCACACTGACCTCGCGGAACACAGTATCTCCGAGGGCGTCGCGTGCAGACGTCCAATTGAGTGGCCGCCCCCAGTGAGTGGGCCCCCAACTCCACCAAGACTGCTCGCCAGTCGCTCGAGCTCGAGGCTAAAGCTCGCCCGCTGGCCGCTGGCCGCAAGCCGCACGCGCCGCCCGCTCGCACTGGTAACTGTGGTGGCCCGCATGCAGCAGGCGCACACTGCACTCTGCGGCACCACAGCGCGCGCTCGACCAGCGCCCTCTGGCGGCGCGCAGACCAAACTCGAACTCGGGCTCCTCCTTTGCTCCCGCCGGCTCCACGACGGCTGACCTCTGGCTGGCATCCTTAGGACTGCCCGCCCACCAGGCTAATTGGATCAATCAGGGGCACTTCGTGTTTCTAGCCGGCGCCGCTTCCGGCCGGCTCTGGCGCCAGCTTGGCCATTTGTCCGAGCGGACGCAGAGCTCCCACAGAGCTCCCACAAAGAGAGTGTATGGCTCGCTCCCAAGCAGCCAAGCACACTCGTCAGATGGCGGCAGAAGTGTCACAAGTGCTCCCCGCTGGCCAAAGTCAATGCCAAATTTGGCTGCCTAACTCAATTTGGCCAAACTTGCTGAGGCGAAAATGGACACCAGCCACCAATTGTTATCGAGCGGCCCGTTCCATTTGGGCAACTTGTTTCCACTTTTGCCCCTTCCCTGAAATTCTGGCCCTCCAATTCTGAACCAAAATAACTCCAGTCTACCTTTTGCTCTGGCCAGAAAGTGGCAGAAAACACACACAAGAGCCCACTTGAAGGCTGACGGCCGGCGACGAATGGTGACAAATGACGAGAAATGGGCTGTCTTTGGCGGCCAGTTTCACGCCGCCGTCAAGCCATCGTTGAACAGGTCCCGGGGCGTGCAAGGCTTCAAGCGGCGGGCGACAGGTAGACACGGAGACAGAGGTGCAGACAGGCGGCAGCCCTTTTGGGTACCTTTTAATGCAGACTGACGGCGGAACGAGAGCTAGACGGGCGCAGTTGAGTTTGAGTGTGTGATTGGAGCAAAATCGGAAACAACAATGACAGAAAGGCACTGCATCGAGACATTGGCGCCTTGCCAAGCGGGCCGAGCGGGCGGCCGACTCTTGTTGCTGCGCACTACTGTGTTTTCCTTCATCTCAGCACGGCGCGCACACTGATGCCTCTGCTTTGGTCCGTTGGTGCACAGATTGAGTGCACGGACTGTGTGCAGTGGGCGGCAAAAATACGGTGACATTTCTGCGTGGCGCTGGACAGAAATTGGTCACCTTACTTTTGGCGGATAGTGTGCAGAGACCGTGTGCACTTGCTATGGGCTTTAGTGGGCGCTTGCAGCCAAACCTGTTTCCTGGTCGCCTTTGGGTGAGGGACAGAAATAGTGATTGCCGTGGAAGTTGGAACGGAAGTGGAGGAGATTGAGCGGCAAAAAGAGGGGGCAAAATGGAGGGGCGAGACAGACGGCGGCCAGACAGACAAAGAGGAGAAGTGGAACATGGGCCGGTTGTCTGTGTCCTGGCAAGTCTTGCCCCTGGAAACAGAGGGCGACTTATCTCGGTGGCTCATCGTGTGGCGCGCCCCCACTTTCGTCCCTCGCCGGCGAGCACTCACATCAAAGAGATCGTCTCTGGGAGGAGGAAGAGGGAGAGAGAGAGACCTTTTGCTGATGCAAGCATATCAGAGGAGCCCATTTGCTGCTCGTGCAAGTGCTCTTGTCCTGCACGTTTGGATGGGCCGCGCGCTCTCTCGCACTGCACTGCACTATGCGCATTCCGCACACACACAACAGGCGCCCCCATTGGCTCCTTCACCCATTCGCTTAGCCATCCATTCATCCATTCAGCAAGTCAACCCTCGCCGAGTGTTGCCGGCCCACAACGCCAAGCTAGCTAGCCAGACGGACGGATGAATGATCTTCTGCCCCTCAGAGCCCGGCGCCAATTCACGGCCAGTGGCCATTGGCTTGCGTCAACCGGCAAAGAGAGGCGGCAGGCCAAGGGCACCGGCGGGCCAGGAGGGCGCTCGCTCGACCTCTGTGGCTGGCTGGCTGGCTGGCTAGGCAACATTATCAGTGTCTATCTCGCACTCAAGTGATAAACATATGACACCAAGGCGAGAAGAGAGGAGAAGAAGCGTCTCTCGCACGCCAACTTTGGGGCGCGAGTCCAAGAAGGAGCGACGAGAATTGGCCCACGATCTTGATTGGCCCATCCGAGTGGAGCGGCGAGCGAGTGCCAGCTTGCTGATATGAGCTTGGCGCAGGTTCAGCCTCGGCCTCGTGCCATCCAAATGGAGGAGGCTCTTTGGAGAGCAAATTCACTAGAGGGGAACGACTACTTGTGGCGCGAGTTTCCTTTTTTTCTTCGTTTTGTTTTTTTCCCATTTCTCCTCCTCCATGTCTTTCGATTCATAGATATTTCCATCTCTCTTATTTGCCCTCCTCTTATTCGCCCTAAGAACCAGCCCAAAGTGTGACCGACGATTGTTTACCATCTCAAACTGTTGCCCGCGTTTAACTGACGTAAAATGGCTGAACATTAGTTTTGCCAGTCAAAAAGGGCGCCACACCACCACCACCGCAGAACAAGGAGGCTCACTTGCTGCCTATGACAGTCTCTTGTCAGGCCCACTTTGGATTGGCCGCAATTTGGCCACCGAGATCACGTGTCTGCTGGATGCGACGCCCAGTTGCTCCATCCAAAGCCCGAGTGCTCTTTCTGCCAGCCGCAAGACTCGGTGGGCTCTGACAAGTGCTTGTGTGTGTCTCTCTCACTGTCTATCTGCCTGAGCGAGTCCCCGAGGCATGGCCAGGAGCTGGGGGAGCGAGTCGCGGGTAGCAAGCTCTCGTCGAGAGTCGGCCCATCGGTGGGTGGCGTGCAAGTCTCAGCCTGGCGAGGCAGTCGCGTGGACCACGAGGCTGCCACAAGACAAGGCACCTTCTAGCCAGGGTTGCGTCCTGGCCTCAGATGCCCAGCAGGCTGGCCAAATATCCCACTTGCACTTTCTCTGGGCGCCCTGAATCCGCTTTCATCTAACCCTCTCTGCACTTGTCCGCCCGGCAATCACCCTGCGCGACCCCGTTATTTCCTTGCGCACCCTCAAAAGGTGCACCGTGCCAGCACTGCCCCCAAAGTGCTGCAAAAGAAAGGGCTGCGCCCGCACTGAAAAGGGCATTCGAGCGCTGGGCAAATAAATTGCAGTATTTTGTTGGAACAGCCGCACAAATAAACCTTTCCTCTGGCAAGGCTTCCTATGTTGACGCCTATTAGGCCAATGCAAATTTGTCAATAGAAACCCTCATACTCATATATAAATATATGAAACATATCTGTCAATCCAAACCAATAATTTAACCAACCTTTATTTATAACTCAATCAAGCAACCGAAATCAAGCAAATTGTGAAAAATAAACAGGTTGTCAACCCTCGAACATCCATTGCAAGATGCCACCAAGGGTTGAATTAGTAGAGAGGAACCTTGAGGTCGCCCGTAGACTTGAGAATATCGAAGAACATAGCAAATCTAAAGAGACAACAAGTACCATCAACCAAAATGAACAACAGCAACAGGAAGAGAAGAAAGATTACAAGCTCGAGCTCGTTTGGAGGAACATTGTTCTAATGTTATTGTTGCACACCGGTGCCCTACTAGGTATCAGACAATGCTTCGTATCAGCACAATGGAAAACCATCGTCTGTGCTTATTTTCTCTATGTTATCGGCGGTCTTGGGATCACCGCCGGAGCGCACCGTTTGTGGGCCCACCGTAGCTACCGTGCAAAATGGCCGTTAAGACTATTGTTAGCTTGCATGCAATCGATGGCGTTCGAGAACTCCATCTATGAATGGAGTCGTGACCATCGTGTTCACCACAAATACAGTGAAACCGATGCTGACCCACACAATGCGCTTAGGGGCTTCTTCTTCTCCCATGTTGGCTGGCTCCTATGCAGAAAGCATCCAGATGTTAAGGCTAAGGGAAAGCAAATTGATCTGGGTGACCTACATGCCGACCCAGTTGTTAGGATCCAGCATCGTTACTATCTGACCTCTGTGCTCTTCTTCTGTTTCCTCATGCCCACATTGATACCTTACCTGGGCTGGGGCGAGACTCTCTATAACTCATTCTATATTTGTGCTCTATTACGTTATGTGGTCACTTTGCACGCCACTTGGTTGGTGAACTCGGCCGCTCACATGTGGGGACGTCGTCCTTATGACAAGAATATCAACCCATCAGAAAACCGTGGTGTCTCATGGTGGGCACTTGGCGAAGGCTTTCACAACTACCATCACACCTTTCCCTGGGATTACGCGACTAGTGAGCTAGGTTATGATCTTAACCTATCGAAGATGTTCATTGATTTCTTTGCTTGGTTCGGCTGGGCCTACGAACGCAAAGTGGTCTCACCGGAAACTATAAAGCAGAGAAAACTCAGAACCGGAGATACCGGTGTATTCGGCCCATATGGACCTCACAATTATTAAGGGTAGCAATCAGAAGACACGGAGAAATCGAGCGACACTAAGACAGGTAGACTAAAGCGAGACAAGAATAATCGTGAATAGATCATTAGTTGTTCAACAATCGATCAAATAGTCAATAAAGATTATAAGTTCAACCACTATCCACTGCTGGCATGCTATGACAGCTGATTGATGGTTAGCCTATGCCGAGGTCTCTTATCCTGAAGGTGTGCCTAATATGTCGGTGGCTAAAGGCTAACAGGGGGTCTGTTATGAGTTCTTGTCAGCGGGTGAAGACTTATGAGTGTTCGATTCTTACTAGCAAGGTGGAGTCGATACTGAACCTAACCAAAATCCTCTTGCCCCACCCAGAGAGTTTCTTTTCATTCCCAGACAACGAGTTTCTGCCTAACTCTAAGAGCGAAATCATGATCAATGGCTGCAATTGCGATATTCCAACACACAATAGTCACTTGAAAGGATGGACTTACGCGGAAAGTTTACCCAGGGAGGGAGCTATGCGCGTTGCCTCGCCATAAGTAAGAAAGGCATGCAGATGCCTGTGGTGGCTTCGCATTTGTTGGGAACCCATTGGCTTTGGTGTTCCTGTTTCTGGCTTTCACTTGGCAGAGTCAACCAGTTGAGAGCTGTGCCTTATAGCGGCAAGACGCGCATCTAGCGGCTGCCAGAAGAGCGAGAGAGAGAGAGAGACCGAGAGCAGTGAGTAGGGCACAGCAGATACAGTCACACACACTAGATCATACGCTGCTAGGCCAGTAGTTTGTTTGCTCTTTTTGCGAAGCAAAAGCCAGATGAACGAGAAACACACAAACATACTGAACGTGTTAATTGGACACAGCTTTAGGTGAATAAATTTATCTAGAGAGAGAGAGAGAAAGAGAAAAACATCTTGTCTTGACTATATTTTCACAAATACAGACTAAAATTATAGCGATTAATAAAGTACCAATTATATCTATATTCACTTCATAGAGACTATTGTTTATTGTTATTGCAAGTTAGAATCTTTTTCCCATAACATACATAATAGAACATATTTATCTGTATATATATAGAATAAAACCTAAACTACGTTTCATTATCAGCACAATCATATAGCACTTGATCCCTCTTTGATCTTAATCCTTGTAGAGTGCGGAAATCCAAATCCAAAGTCAAACATCATTAAATCAATCTCTAGTGCACGTTTTGTCTCGAATTCAAATAATAGAATTTGTTTCATCTATAACTTATCATAAAATCAAGTGAGACTTAAAAAACCACAATAAATTCATAGGCCCTCTGGACAGTAACGCTTTCAATTCTAACTTTAGATGCAATGGTCTATATGGACAGTATCACTGAAGAGCCAACAATTCAGCATAGCATAGACGCTAGCCCAGTCAACGAAGGTGGTTTTGACGAGGTCGACGATGGTAGGATTGACCGTCGCTATTCGGTTGATGAGAGGAAGCCAACAGAGTTCTCTAACGATACAACGAACAATATCATACTGTATCCATTTGCACACCAAGTAAGTTGGGCCTATCAACTCATTTTATCTTGCCAACCATAAACCTATTGGTCAGTTCTCACTAACGCTCACAACTCTTTTCATTCGGTTCCTAACTCTCATGATATGTTTACTTAGGTCGGGGGCCACACACAATTGTTAACGTTGGATAAGAGTACAGTCTGCAAGCCATTAGTACCAAGAGAATTGTTATTTTATTTGAATGTTCCACGAGAATTGATCGAGTTTGTTCCTGCCTACAAAGGTTAGTAAAATTATCCGATGTCTACACTCTCTCCTACCGGTCAATGGCTTCTCATGAGACGCTCTTATCAGACATGAGGTTGAGAAGAATCTGCTCTCATCTCGATCTTACAATCTCTGACCATCCCTCTATCCCAACGAAAAAAAAATCGCTACTCACACCCCATTAACTAAACGCTGCAATGGACCGATCCTGAGAACAGGTGTTGTGCAGATCCGCAAAACTGGTCAAGGCGGCTCTTATCCTCCATTGGTATACCAACCACTCAGGAGCCCCAAGTCACCCTATGGTTGCAAAAACAACAACAATAAACCTGGTTCTTCATGCACACTGCCAGCAAAGATAGGACCACGTCGGATGACTGCTGACTTATGTAGTTTTCCATTCGAGCTCAGCGTACAAATCAGACCATTTTCCGATGAAAAGGTCCTCAGGAAGAATCTATCTCAAGACAATTTACTTGGAGCTGATTACATAAGTCGGCCCAACGAAAAATGTACGTTCTTAAACAGTAGCATATGTTTAACCTGTAACGAGTATTAGTATTGCTAGAAGTGAATTGAGAGTGGTAGTATACAAAAAAATGTAATTGATAACCAATGCATTCCAGATGTATCCATACTCTTGATGACGCGAGCAAAGATCTTGCTGACCAACAATCGTTACGGTACGCAACTTCGGGATGAAAGAGTCTATCACCGTCGCTGACTTCGCCGAGCACGTTACTCCCATATGTTGATCACTAATCATCTCGCTCTTATCTCGAAGCTGTTGCTACTACCAAACTCCATTATGCTGCTATACTAAGTATACTATTACTCAATATGTGCTGAAAATGTCCATCATCAACTAACTCTTTTCCACTTCATCATCAAATCTTCTCTCTCAAACATAAAAAGATCTCTTACTATTGGAGAATGTTGCTTCAAACTACCAGTTACCCTGCATTCTAGACTTGAAGATGGGCACTAGGCAACATGGGGACGATGCAAGTGAGGAGAAGCGCCATCGACAGATCGCTAAATGTCAAGCGAGTACCTCAGCCAGTTTAGGAGTCCGACTCTGTGGGATGCAAGTGTACCAAGTTGATTATGGTGGTTTCTTATGGTACGACAAGTATTATGGACGCAAGATGGATGAAGAAGGACTTAAATGTGCACTATACGAGTATTTCCGGAATGGTTCTCAATTGAATGAGGATATAATTGACGATGTTATTGAAAGATTGAGGTTATTAAGACGTGCAGTTGAAAAGTCTTTGTCTTTTAGATTCTATGGAACCTCGTTACTTATCATACATGAAGGATGTACTACTAATCGAAATAATGCAATCTCTAAAAAGTGTTCGGTTGACGTTCGATTGATAGACTTCGCTCATACTATTTGTGATTATTCTTCAACAACAAAAAGCGCCAATAATTTGAACAGTCCTATAAACTCTCCCATCTTGAAAACATCAAGTAGTGCCGAGCAATTGACTGTGCCGACAACAGACTCAACTGAAAGCACAACCACCTCCGATTCTAGCATAAAATCCGACAACCAATTCAATCATTCGAAACTTTCATCGCTGAACGAGGAATCGAGAACATCAGATCAATCAACGAACATTAACAAAATATCCTCTTCCCATAGTGAGCAATCGTCAAAGTATATCCAGGGACCTGACAAAGGCCTCTTGTTCGGCCTGGAGAATCTTATGAGACTACTCGATGATCTCAAAACGAAACATCTGAAAACAATAAAAAAACCGTAAATGTTTATTTTCTCTCTTGCCAACATTATACAAATTTAACTCCCTTGTTTCCATCCATTTCGATCACAGCACACTTGCCGGACTTTTCTAAGATCTTGAGAGCTTTCAAAAATATGAGCTCGTCAAGTTTATGGAATTCTCTGTCACCGGTCTTTTCGTCCTCCAACATCTCATAGAAAGTCAATATTGAGTTCTGTAGGGACTTTTCTTTAACGTAATCGTAAATTATCTGTGCCCATTGGTCGGGAGGGCGTGAATATATAAGGCAACTCTCTTTGTTCTTGTCCATCCATTCAGCGAATCTCTTTTGTACTAGACTATCCACGATGAATTTGATCGAGTTCATGTCTAACTTCCTATTAATTTTTTCATTGCAAAAGGGCGGTTTATTGAGACAATCTCTGAGATGCAGTTTATGGATGTTATGGTGCTGACAATAGTCCAGAATGAGTGATCGCCATGCCTCTAACTGTACACGTTGTATCTCTGAGTTAGGTTGTATAGTAAAGAATGGAGGGAATTCATATTCCCATGGGTAATTGAAGGACATGCCTCATGTGGTTGAAAGTCTCTTTTTTCGGCTGGATCAAAATCAACTCGATAATTGTTGCAATCAACGGGTCTGGAATTTGGGTGTCAGGCTGAAACTGTCAGCTGGGTTGTTTCGATTCAGACGCGTGATTCGCGCGCGTTCGATCACATTTGTGGTGCATACGGATAATAGTAATTCGCGAATGAATAGCTAGGATAAAAGTTAGTTGTTATTGATTGATCACTGGGCAAAATCTATTAACTTTCCAATGAGATGGCCATCAGAGACTTAGACACAGCTCTCTGGTTGCATAATAAGCTAGGCACCAGCAACGATCAATGGAGCGGAAGAACGATTGTTTCACAATTGAATCGTGAAAAGCTCAGGAGTATTCGTGACTGTTTTTTGGATTTACAGCCGCAGGTCAAGCTCAAGCTGTTGTTATCTATTATTCATATTGCAAAACGAAATATTGAGGAATGGCGTAATGAACTGGACGACATATTAGATATAGCTGTCGCAGATGATTCGGGACAACGGTGGGTCTCCACGATCGCTGAGCTCCTGAGAAACTATCCAAATGACTTCCAAATGAACCTCAACATTGAAGTCAATACAGCTATCTTCAACGATCTTGTGAGCGAATTGAAGAATGCACTGGATGAGATAGAGATAGATTGCGCTATGCTGCCACTTGAATGCCTCTATCTGAATAAAAACGCCATGAATTCTCTCTTCGGACCCCAACCACTTCCCGAAAAGCACTTCACTCTTATCAGGAAGCCCAAGTCGGCCGCTATTCGAGCCGAGTTGATGCAAAGATCTAGTGATGCCTTGAGTGGAAAGAGCATGAGTACAACGCCAAGTATACCGATAAGGATGAGAGGGGTTAGCGAAACACCACTGAGGGGAATTTCATCAAAGATTCAGATCAATCCTTCAATGAAGACTAGCGCACAAACAAGTGGAAAATCTAGTGGTGGAGGCCAGCTAAAGGCAAGTCAACCCAAATTGAGAGATGGTGGAGTGAAACTTTTAGAGATTGATCAGCAACCGTCAACAGCCTCTTCCAGAAAACGCAAAAGAAGTTTTGCGCAGGATGATTCGCAATCTGATGCTACAAATGAATCGCCTACCAAGACTCCATTATCCAACTCACAATCACCTACATTGTGATATATATCACGCCACGACTCTCAGTCAATCAATTGATGTGTACATTGGCCACATCCGGTCAGTGACTGTTGTCCCAAGGAGGCCTGCGTGGCCTGTAGATCTCAAAGAAGAGTTTGACTAATAATGACTAATAATCTTGCTACATATTTTAATGTGCTACGTCCTTCTGTCGTCTTTCACCACAACAACTCATAAACTATATTAAAGGTTTAATGTTGCATGTGTCCTCATATTGTGTCTTGTTTTGAGATATTTCTATTATCATTAAAAGCAGGTGTCATTTAAGGGAAGGATTCTTCCTTATCCTTCTTGTCGAAAGAATCAACCGCAATCACTATTATAGACTGGTAGATGTGATAAATCTAAAATTGTAGTGAGGATTGAGGTAAACTCTCTGTTTGACACTCAAGCATCACAGATAGTTCGCGAGGGATTCTGTTACTTTGCTCTGACCCAATATCTAATATGTTTGTATCATTCTCAGATGCTAAAGCTAAACACCGATCTTGTTTGGACCACCCTTGGGTGTCAAATTACACGACATTTCGTCTCTCTGTTTCCTGCTAAGAATTTTGCGGACCGATGAGACAAGTTTTTTTGGTAACATCTTATGGGAACTAGCACACTCGGCTAGGAAAAAATAATAGAAGGTAGTCATGGTCAGGACTAATACAAATATCAACAATACGAAAGAGACTAGTCTCGCCTCAGGGCTTATATGACACCTTGCAATACTTCCATCGGCTCTATCGATGAATACGTACTCGACACAGTGATTTCGACTCCTGCACGACATGGACTCTAATCTATAATCAAATCTATGAATCCTCCGGCAGGCTTGCGGAGAAGTAGTATCAACGAAACCGAATGGGAATTCAAATTCATGACGCTTGCGACAATATGATGCAAGATACTCGTATGATCGCTGGCTGTCAATGATACGAAAGTCGTAGATGGTTGGAACCTCAACAATCAAAACCTGATGTGTAGGCTTAATATGGTGGTTCGATCCAGATGTTTGTTGTTCACTCATATTTGATGGTAGCTTGTATGCGATGAGTGATTTCTTGACAAGATCGCTGAAGAATAAGTAACCATCGTGCACATGCATAGCGGTCGGTGATCTAATAGCGGGTTTTTGAGATAGTTGGCCGATGTATCGAGCGTTCTCGCCCATTAGGTCGCTTGAATAAAGATTATAATCATTCAGCAAGAAGAACAGTTGAGAATTGACTCGGTCGATGGCCATTGCCATAGCTGGAGGCCACTCAGGTTGTGAAATACTCTTCGATGTTACATAGGAAATTGATATCGATGAATTAGACATTTTGAGGGGTAGGGATGAGCGAATGTCAAATACTGAAAATTGTCTCATTACAGTGGGTTTCGGATCATAGGTTGCCGTAAAACCTTTGAATCCTGACGCTAGGTCTATCGCCATCAGCTTACTTCCAAATGAGCGCTCAAGATAGTAGGCCCACCTTGGTGATAAATAATTTAGATGAGCTACATTAGATTGAGCTTTAACTTCGTCCTCGCAGTAATTATTTATATAGGCGAGGGACTTCGAGCTGATTTGTTCCAGGTGATGTTCATTAGGTGTGAGCCCAAGACCTAGAACATAGCCCGGAGTAGGTCTTTCGGTGTCATTGACGACGCTCATGATAATTGTGGCCCTCTGTGATATGGGTTCAACCGTTAGATCCAAGACATCGCAGCTTAAATTTAAGTCTTCATCCGTGATAACTTGTCCACAAAGATCTATCGGAGGAAATTCGTTGAGCCATAGAGTCGAATTGATTCCAATTCTTGCAGTCGTGGTAGCGGATGATTTTGCGGATTCATTGGACTCAATCTCATCACTGCTGCTTAGAAGAACCGAGCCAAACCTCAAGTATCTATTAGCCTTGTCCAGCCAGAATACGACCAGACACTGTGCCGCATTTCCAGGCTCCTGTTGCTTACAGTAGTCGTCATTGAAGAAGTACCCGACCTTGCTTATAGATGGTTTATTCCAGGTGATACCAACTTCACTCAAACCACTGTATAAGTCGTCATCGTGGTCGTCAAGATGCTCCGAGTTAGCTCTTAATCGCGCCTTTGGCAATATAGACTGTCGTATATTTGCCAGAGACGATTGGTTTGAGGTTTGATGAATTTCTAGCTGATGATTGAGCTTGGTCAAGTGTTTGTGTTGGATCCATTTGGTGAAGGTCGAATTTGGGCCGAGTCGGTCAATTGTGTCGGGATCACGAGGGTCGAAATCTTTTGGTCTCACTAGAATGGCATCTTGAGGATTCAATGAATCGATTTGATTATTTTCATTAATGCTGATTGGGAACAATTTGATCTGTTCCCCAGTGGTCAATAGTAATAGATCCTTGCCGAGTATTCTAGTCGGTTCGTCATGCAAATATGGTTTAGTTTCGTCTCCCGCCACATGAAGCAGCTCAATCGTTGGATTTGCAAGGCTTGGATGCAGCACGTGAGAGCAAATGAACAGTAATAATAATAAAACCATGGCACCAAGGTGAAAGGTAAAGGGTTTAGAGAGCATTGTATAGTTCCGAAGTGTGGTTCCCCACCAAGAATGTAATGACGATCAATGAGAAGTGTCTATCTCGTGGCTTAGATTAAATTGACGAATCTTCTCACTGATGTATGCGTGTAATATATCTTGGTCACCCTTGTCTTTCTTTATGAGCAGTATCCATATAACATATCAATTGATGGATTCAAGCTCTTGCTTGGTATTGGCTGAAGTCCGCCATTTGAGTGAGGATTTGCTGGTGATCGGAGAGGTCGTCCGTCTTGGTCAGAGCCTATGGGAGAGTGTGGGTTGGGAAAAAAATAATATATTGTTGATATTCGAGTATGGGGAAAGGAGCGTTGAGATGCAAGCAGACGATAGGGAAATGGAGAGGGTTGATGATGATGATTTGCCGGAATAAACGGTCACGTTTCTCGAGCAGTTCGCTCTTTGTCCTTCGCGGCCTGTCTTACGGAGCGGGTTCTGCGCGTTGTCTCCTTCGCACAGCTATGCACACTAGCATCTATGCTACGCGCACTCCCTTCTGCACTGGCGGCCAAAACGCCATCGAGAGCGGGCGGCTGTCCGGCGTTGGACCATTGAGATTGTTCCGAATGGAAAGTGGCGAAGACCACACTCTGTGTCTGTGGGAGGATTTGAGGCTGAAATACGATCTGCATAGAGGAGAGCGGATATCTGGCCACACTTGTTGTCGGAGACTCGCATTTCCAAGACGACATAGAGCATTCGAGGGAATTGGAATCGTCACCGAAGTTTGAGGCGAGGCTCGAGATTGCAGCTCGCGAGTCGAGGAACTTGGGACGCAGCTGAAATGGTTGTCTCTGATGGCCCGACCGCAACTGGCAAGGCAGCGTTGGAAGCCAAGGTTGACTAGCTCGCGTGGGCGGCCGCCGGCTAGGCGCTAGGCGACGCCGCGCCTGCCAGGCCGGGCGACAGGCCCCGGCGGGCGAGCGAGGGGCTTTGTGGCCCTCTGCTGGCGCCGCAAAGCGGCAAAATAGTGCGTCGAGGCGTGAGGAGGCGCAAAAAGTTTCCGTCCGGCCACGAGATGGCGGCAGGTCTTTTATTGGACTGGTGTTCTCACTCAACTTCGGGCTTCCGGACGGGGCACAGTCTGCCGAGCGGACAGAGAGCGCCGGGGACAGTGGTTGGGCGTTCCCAGTTGTCCGATGAGAGCACAGAGGTGGTTGCTCCGGGGGGACGGAGTTTGGAATTTGCAGCTCGATTTGAGGGCCGAATTTGCGACAATCATTTGAGAGCTGAATTGGTGGCAATCATTTGGGAACCGAAGTTGCGACGCTCCCGCGGCCGAGCGGCTGGGCGGGCCGGGCGGCCGCTCACACGCGCCGCCCAGAACAAGTCCCGCGGGCCGCGGCGAGCAGGGAGGCGTGTTCGTGCGGACTAGTGCGCGCGTTGGCCACCAGATGCCGCTGGCGAGCCGCGGCGTGCGCCTCGGCGCCAGTCTCGCTTGGGGGCACGCTTGGCGACGATGCGGGACTCTGTTCGGGCTCCCAATGCGAGCTGCTGGCCGCCCGGCTCGCTGGCTCGGTGGATTGGGCGGGCGAGCTCGCCAGACTGCCCACGGGACCAGCCGTGGCAAGGCTGGGCCCGCCGAACAGCGCCTCGTGGTAGTCGTGGAGGCGCGCCTGCAGGAAGTGGTCGGCGGGCGAGGAGCCGCCGAGCTCGAGCGAGGCCAATTGGGTGCGTTTGGTGCGCATGAGCACCTTGTACTCGCTGATGCGCATCTTCTTTCCATCCACAATGCAGGTCCTCTTGGGCCTCGGTCTGTATCTGTAATCTGGATGCTTCTCCATGTGCACCTTGCTCAGCCTAGACTGTTCCTCGTAGTAAGGTTGCTTCTCCGAGTTGCTCATCGCTTTCCACTTTTGGCCCAAAATCTTC
>Ga0058701_10002014_pt1 | contig 15054 bp, 7 predicted proteins | sample AgamicOrMae_FD_97039 | JGI IMG/M metagenome (GOLD analysis project Ga0058701, IMG submission 97039) | Agave microbial communities from Guanajuato, Mexico - Or.Ma.e | ecosystem: Host-associated > Plants > Phyllosphere > Phylloplane/Leaf | place: Guanajuato, Mexico | collected 2012-06-04
AAAAAAAAAAAAAAAAAGAGGGACAACTTGACGGTCTCTAAAATTTCATGTGTAACATTGAGCAGTCGGTCACTTGCAATTTTTTAAGATGTATAAAAGCGGGACCAACAAGTTTTTTTTCTTCTTCAATATCTGCTGAAAAAGTGATATTGAAGAAGACGCAAAAAGTTAGTTCTAGAACACAGTTTTTGAGTGTCCTAGGTTCAGGTATGTTTCCGAGATATCGACAAAAGTTAGTCGAAGAATAAAGGAAACTCAATCTAGTAATCAATAAGTGAACTTCCGGTATGGTAGGCTTAGAAGAAAGTCCTGGAGTAACCTGAGCGTTTATATTTCCGATTTGCAGCTGAAGGGAAGACTCCTGTCACTTTATGGCTTTGCGAGGAAAACTCACTTTGCGCACAGGCATCGTAATGTGGACACAAGATTTATCACGTGTCGCACGAGAGATTTATAGGGACAGTATGCCGTGTAGGCAGTAGCACTCGCATAGTGAATGTCTTACAACAAAGGTTCCTGTCTGAGCATTTTTCTTATGCACTTCCACGAAAGTACCCTAATTTTGCTCAGGCTGTTGCTATTGACCCGACATGCAATTAATATAGGGAGACTTGAAGGCACGTAACTAGCCTCATGCTTTTTGAACGGGGGACTTGAACGCACGGAACCCAACCTAATCCATATTATTTAGGGCATCAGTGAGACACTCCCTTAAAAAAAAAGATTGGTTCTCAAATCCATACATTATAATTAAACACTGACAAAATCGTCGACAAAAGTACCCTGTTTGTCGTTGGTAAACTGTGTTACATCTTAAAATCTTGACTTTTAATTTCTTTAAACCGCGGATCAAAAAAAAAATAATAAAAAAAGACCTTATGGTACAAACTGCTCTTAAAGCAGGTTTTTTTCTTTTTTTTCCTTCCTTTTTTTTTCAAGAACTTTTGAACTACCTTAGGCCTACTTCAACGGATTTCCTATAGTCATTGGATTTATGTTTGCTCGGTCCGAATAGCTAGGATTATGTTTGTTCTTATAGTGTGTAGATTGTACGACGACGGAGTTTTCGGTCAAATATTACCCAAAATATAATTACCTCAAACAAACGAATTTCGTGAAAATGTCCGGCGGCTATCCTTCTAACCATTCACGTGGCAGGCGATGGTGCATGCTTTTCAACACCTACTTTCAAAGTGTACAAAGCAGTGGTCTGCCCTTGCTCTATATCACTTCTTTATGGGAAAATGTTTAATTAATTGCATTACACGCGCCGGACTTTTATAATAAGTCTCGTTTTTGCACATTAAAGCGCCTTCCTGAGAACATCAGAGCTTCGTTTCATTCAGCGGAAGCGTTAAGCCTCGTATGAGGCGGATATTTAAACAAATAGCCTACATGCATATTCAACTGAGATATTATTTTCATAGACATGTTTGGCCACGGAAATGATGACTTCTTTCATTATTAAAACGATGTTATTACATGGAAAATTCTTTCAAATAAAGAAAATTTGCATGCGACGGTCAAAGGATCATTTCCTTGATAAAAGCGGCAAAATTAAACGCTTTACCCTGACATATCTACTATACACACAAAAGGCCTGTATCTACTATTTAGCCCTTGTTTGCTGGTGAATTCAACAAAGTCGTTCAAGCTGCGATTTTCGCCTTAAATTATTTAAAGGTGATTGCTGACGTTTTTAATTTTGGAAAATCTACGTTATTCTTAAAAGCTTTTGACTTAAAGGCAATAATGAAAAAAGTTTTTATCCGTTTTTTTCCTTCTTCTTTTCACAAACGGATATTGATATGGCGAACTTACCCCTTCCTCCTCTAGCAGATATGAATTTTATCATTATTATTTTACGTTTAGTTGAGACAACGAATGAACACCAACTCAGCATCAGAGGATCATCTTACCTGCAACAGAAAAAAATAACAAAATCAGTATTATCGTTCAGAGGAATATAAAAAGTAAGGCGCACAGGTTTTCATTGCCGAGTAAGTTATTTTAACTGGTAGCTAGCAACAGTCCATCTGCTATTCTTCAGAATATCCCATCAAATTAGTGGCCGGCTACTTAACCTTCGGTATTACTTTTCGTCGTCACGCCATGGGCTGGTCGAACACACGCGCGCGCTTACTTTCAAGACAATATAAACTCAATAAAAGATTTCCTTCACGAACAGCATTAATAGATATCGCGACTCCGTTATTCTTAAACACGATTGTTTCTCAGTAATCAAGTGATTAACCTTATAATCAGATTACGCAGATCAAGAGCAATCAAAAAGGTAGTAAGCACGTTATCTCAAATGATACGAGATTTAATTGTGGTTAAAATTTGACAATGTAACAAAATCTGTCGCAGTTCTGTTCACGAGGACGAAATATCTGGTTGGCAGGACAGAAAACTAGGACCAATCTTCGAGGCCAACGAGTCTAATTAACGGATCCTCGAAATCACCAATGATAATCATAACGCATCGCACTTTGAGATCCTTAATGACGATATTGATAAACGAGACAAGATATATATACTGATATGTGAAAAGAAAAAGCATATATTCGCGTGCAACCGAAGCCGACAAGCCAGGTACTGTAATTTGAGATTTTTTGTTGGAGATCTAAGGACACAAGGGCATAGTCCAGTCTTTCCTCCATCCTCGATAAATGTTATGATTGTCATAATGTTAGTAATCTCGATTCACTTCGAAGAACTTTAAGATTCTAGGGAAAAATCGCCTTAATGATTAAAAAAAGCCCTTTTCCCTAAGGAGGTACGCTTCACGGAAAAGAAGGTTTTGTTATGCCAACAAAATCATTTTTGTTAAAATAGGGATAACAAAAATATTTTGTTACAACAACAAAATGTTTGGTTCTATCAACAAAACGTTTGGTTGATGCGGCAAAATTTTTGTTTGCAGCAACAAAAAATTTATTTGTTGTCCCTAATTTTGTTGCCGTAACAAAACCATTTTTTTTAGTGTGGGAAAACACAGACTGCTTTTTTTCCAGCATAAAACTCTATGCCAAATTAGGCGAACAGTACATTAGTGAAGTTAGTGAACATTCATCACGTTCGCCAAACAAATTTCGCTGTTAATCAAAGATTTTTTTCGGTATCGCTGAGTTGCATTTAGAGTTGTGTAGCCTAATTGCAGCAAATAGGAATAGAACTCTTCCGGCCACTTATTGAATTATCCTTAACAAGCATTCATGGCCACCTCACAGCAATCACATACAAAACCGCATAACATTGAATCTTACTGCCATATTACCAAAGGATATCAAAACTCACTTCCGATCAATTTGTCATGAATAAATCTCCACCTAACCTGTGCTCCGACTGAATTCGAATCGCACTCAGATCTTCAAAAGGCATCGGGGACCCCGCGCGACGAGGTTTTAGAGGATTCACCTCATTGCGTTCAAGTCTCCAAGCATTTGATTTCAACGCTTATTGCACTTCTCTTGCGTTCAAGTCATCAACTAAATAAGCGCCGTGAGAGCAGATACGCAGTGTTGTCAGATTCCGCGACTCGGTCAAATTAAAACGCGTCTAACTTTTTCAGCGTTGAAGATAACATAATTTTCAATCCTATATTTGGAATGCTCAGCTCGAGAGCGATCCAAAACATACATGATAGGCTAGCTTTAATGGCTAAAAAGCTAGACGCGATTAAAATTTAAGAAATTGCGGAATCTGGCAACACTGCAGATACGTTCAGACACTATGCGCAGTCATTACTCGAGTCGAGTCTCCATAACTATACCTCTGAGTTTCGAAGATCTTACTTTCGTTCAAACCACAAACCGAGAACCAGGGCAAACCGGTCTCATATCTTTAATTGCTCATGTTAACTATGTTGATAGCGGGCATCTCTAAAATATGTCGACAAGAATATGACAATGTCTCCGTAATAAAAGATACGTCGACGTACTCCTTAAACAAACCTACAGAGAAAAAATACCGAAAAAAGAGAATACATATAAATGTACCCGCAATGTGGACAGAGCCATTAAGTCTCTTACGCCGTTTCCTATTTTACAGGGAAAAGGGTTTTACCGTGCGTGATAAAAGCACTGAGCAGATAAGAGCAAAACTATTGATGATAATGGTTTATTACTATTTTCAGTCCTTTCCTTTCACTCAGTCTTTGGAACCGATACCAGTTCAGTAATCTCAACTGTATGAATCGATTTTGCGCATGAAGTATACAAAGCGTGATCTGAGCTGTGAACTAGAATCAACGATAATTTATGAAAAAAACTGCAAAGTTGTCAGCAGTGCACGACAAACCTCGGCTGAGGCATGTTTCATTGTGATAAGGTATGGCACGACGTAAGAGTGCTTTTTGCTTTAATTTAGTTTCTAGTGGTGTCGGCCAGTAGAAATACCTTTCTGTCCTATTGTCAGGTTTGAGATAGGTTGAAAGCTATGGTGGGTATTATTGGTGCACACTATCTCCGTTGCGCTGCTTGCACCACAGCGAGGAATACGAGCAGGAAACAAGGTGGGAGGTACATTTGACGTCCACCGGAACATTTTAATGAGGAACTAGTTTCACCGAAATGTTTTGCGACTCTTAAGATGGGCAAGCAATTCAACTAAACACACGCAGTACTTTGGTTTTCTCGTTATGAAAGGAGGGCGTTTACAAAAAAGAAGCATTATAGCATACAGCGCTATCGAATAATATCACAACTGCTTAAAAAGCACACTGTAAATTTAAAATCTCGTATTTCCTAACTCTTGAGTCCAACCCTTCATTGATTTCCCATAAACAAATCATGAAGATAAACGACCTACAACCATGTACACTAGGTAGATCTAGGTCACGTTAGGTCACATACCTTGTGGGTAGTAGGTCGCTAGGGTAGCTGTCATAAGCGCCAAAAACAACAAGCGCAAACGCCGCAAGCGCCAATCCGTAACCGCCAAACGAGAAAAGTCGCAAACGCCAAAGGTCTTAACCGCAATACAAACCTTACCTAACCCAAACTAACTTAACCTAACTTAACCTAACCTAACTTAACCTTACTTGACCTAACCTAGCATATACGAACTTTGGCGTTTGCGACTTTTCTCGTTTGGCGGTTACGGACTGGCGCTTACGGCGTTGGCGCTTGTGGTTTTTGGCGCTATCGAATGCCCCCCGTATCGCTGCCGCTCCACTGTCGCCAATAACCTAATGCTCCTTACTTCTCCACGACGGTCGCTACTGCCGAAAAGTAAGCTCACCTGGTTTGGCGTTAGGTTATGTTTACCTAGGTTACCAAAGGAAAGGTTAAGTGCTTTAAGCCTCGATTCCCTGCCTCTCACGGCCGCACCTAAAAATGTTGTCCTCTCAGTTTCGAAGGTCGCATTGTACACCTCTATTCCACCTTGGTTCAACCTCTCCTAGTCGACATACAAACTCGGGTAGAAGGTTATTCTACGTAGGTTAATCTAAGTTCATATTGTCTTGTCTACCTCACTTAACGATCCACTTGGCGGTGACCAGAACACCGCCTTGCGACAACTGCTTCTTGAAAGTAAAATGCACCAGACAAGGCACCCGTAAGGCTAGCTTAACTAACGTTAGGTTTGGTTTAAGCGTCCTTGACGGTCTTCACTCGACTTGACTGCGAAAGGTGGTACAAAAAAATCAAGCTTTCAAACTTAATATTGTTGAAATTTTGTGTTTCGTGGGCGAAATTGGACGTGACCTTGACCGTGGCGGTACCTCATCGTCGGTGGCAAGTGACCAATGCGATCCAGTTGGATCGATCGGGCAGCCCGCGTCCTTTCACCCTTCGCCGACCTAGTTCCACTTTTGGAACGCGTGTTGCGTGGTACGGCGAGTATAACGCTACGCGACACGTTGCTTTCGTCAGGTGCAACCTTGGACCTGCGTTCTGTTCAACTGCATTTTGGGCGTAATCCGAACAGGCAGCAAAAAATAGCACACGCTGCATTTCAATATTTCCGCGGCTTCAATGGCGGCGCCCCGCTCCAGGCCCTATGCCTTAAATTGATTGGTAGCCTACTGTGGGATTAAGAAATATTATTTTGAGTAATAACTTTTTTGTGCGCAAATTTGAAAGGTCGCATTTTCTAATTAAGTCCTGCTTTTCGTTTCCCAAGCCGAGCAAAGCTATAGCGGAATATGGCACAGGTTACTTTACCTAACCTGACCTAACAAAAAAAAAAAGTAACCTAACTGAACCAAAAATAACCTGGCCAAACATAAGCTACTATAAACTAACCTAACCTTGCATAACCTAACATAGCCTTGCATAACCCCGTTTAACCTAAACTTCAATTACCTAACATAACACAACATAACCTATATATGCTGTCAGTTGATAATGCTTGGAACGTCATCATACGCTGAACCAAAGTAAAACACAAATAGGTACACAATTCCGCTGTCAGAGTATGAACTTATAGCTTTGTTTCCATTGAAAATATGACAAACAACTCAAGTGGAAAGGGCAGCGAAAAATTGATAAATCAAGTACACTTATTACGTGAGGTTACGTCCCTTGCAAGTGAATGCAATAAGAATGCAGTTCCTAATCGTTCCCACACGAAACAAAATGTCCCTTTGTCTATGCCGACAGTTCGACGTTCGCGTCACGAACGTTCAGTGCATTCCCAAGGGGCCTAAATGTCTTCATTTTGAATTATATCCGACGAGGTGCAGTTTCTTTCGGACTATTAGTGAGCTACTTTCGAGACCCAAGCCTGATCATACTCATCCACATTATGTCCTCGATTAAAAGAAACAAGACCCTCTCGGACATGAATTTGATTTCGTAAGCGATTGAGGAAACGTATCTTACAATAAATAATTAGTGCTGAATTCTTTGACTTAACTCAAGTTTTAACTCAAAGGCAATTATTAGAAGGGGTCTCCCGCGCAGCAAGAGGCAAATAAAATTATATAAATTATTTTTAAAATACCTCAACAGTTTCTTTTATGTGAGTATGACGTGTATTCTCTACCTATTACTCTATTCTCCGTTAGATTTCCTTGACGGAGTGACGAAGCATCAATTGATTGCGGAAAAGTGTTTTGAAGTTGGGCACAGTAGCGCACGAACAAATGCCAAACGCATACGGAATTCACTGCAATGCTCTCCCGACCTCCTCATTGCTAAGCAAAGCACATCACGGTTAAGTCTTCCGATAGCATTTCTCCTTCGATGGAAAGCAAAACGCATTTTATTTTCTACCGTCTCAAAAAGAACCTAAAGAGTCACAAGTCCCATTTTTAAGCCAATATCAAAGAAGTCTCTTCTCATGATTTGTGATACGACCACTTTGACAATCAGAACCCTCCCTTCCAAAAAAGCTTTAAAAAGTTAAAAAAAATAAAAAATTTAAAAAAAGTTTAAAATATTAAAACCAAAACGAGAGAAAAGAAAAACAAAGAAGAGAGTAGGAAAAAAAAAAGAGTAATAAGAAAAAAAAAAAAAAAAAAAAAAAAAAAAAAAAAATAAAAAAAAAGTAAAAAAAAAAAAAAAAAAAAAAAAAAAAAAAAAAAAAAACACGACAGCTTTCTAAAAAAGGGTTGTCCTTGTTGCAGAACTGCAGCCTATGATAACTGAAAGGATTTGAAGAAAAACGCTTTTTTTAGTATAGATTTTTTTCATTAAAAACTGTGGGCTTGAGAGTTGGGCGGCCCTCCTCTCATTCTGTGGGTTAGAATTTGTGAATAGTACGAAATATTACATTAGAAAGCCTAAAAAGGTGATATTTTTCACAAGAGAAAAAATAATTTTAAAAATTGACGTACAATGGGCCACAAAAGACATCATCCCTGCTTCTACGTATTTCTTATGAAAGCAGTGGTCATGACTTTTGTGGCCCACTGTACTGTACCTGAGATCGTTCCCGAACAGCATCGCGGGGCAGCCATATTAGATTAGATTAACTTCGGTTTGGCTCAATGAGACTAACGGTATACTGTATGTTAAGCTGTATTAGGTAAGACTAACAGTGAGTTAGATGATAGGCTACGTAAGGTTAGGTTAGGTTAAGGTCTACGTACTCACGTATCCAATCACACGCCAGTCGGAAAACTTAATGCAGTACCCGACACACCAAATACGCACATCGAAACGTTACCGGACCACAAATCGACGCTTCTTAAACGTATAAATATAACTGGCAACATCGCCTGTACCTAGTCCGCAACACACGTGAGTTTACATGAAACAATGCGGGTGGAGTGGCCCATTCAGTGTTGCCGGATGTAGCGATTACTAACTTAAACGCGGTTAACTTTTTACCCGATAAATTAACTGCATTCTGCGAACTGTTTGATTCATGGGCGATCCAAAACATTTTGCAATGCACGCTTTGGTTACCTGGCTAGTCGAAGTTAAATTGAACGAGATCGCGATGTTTGGCAACACTGGTTCTCATAGCTTTGGGCTTCACCTATGCAAATCGAGGCTTGGCAACACGCAATGAGAGAGTGCATCGCCGCAAGTCCGCAGGCTTGGCCCAAAGCAGTTGTCATGATTAGTTCTGAAGGCTTTTGCGCTGACCGCATTTGTTTGGTGTCGATGGAGTAATAATATTTAATTAGTCATACCAGTTTCCTCAAAAGAAATCCTTAAAAATGCTTGACCAAACGCCGGCCGAAAAACATGGAATATTGACTTGGATGTGGACTTCCTCCCATGGTATATATTCACTAAAATCATTTCGAGGAAATGTCGACGCCCTATAAAAGTAAACATTTCCTGATACATACGCTAAATTTGGAACAGTGAGTGCCTCTGAGATTCAGCGAAAATTCACGGAATTTCAGTAAATATCGCACCACTGAAGAAATTCTGTGGTGCTATATTGACTGAAATTCAATGAATTTTGACTGAATCTCAGAGAATCTCACTGTTTAAAATTTAGAGTATAACACAAAATATGTTTCACAGTATACTTACGTTAGGACTTACATGACGTCTAACAGCTGAAATTTAACCTTCAACGAGAAAATAAAAAAAATGCAAAATAACCATGAATTCAATTACTTTGTTATCGCTAGACCTAATTCCACCAATCGCTATTTAATTCTAATCGCTATTTTCATAAGGAAAAATAGCGCTCGCTCAATCCAACGAATATTTTGCCTTCGTGAATCCAAATTCTGATTCCCTGATTCCTAACTTTGTTTATCCAGCAATATTAACGATTTTATTATAGCCCGCAGCCTATCCGACGTTTGTGCCCTGTGCTTAGAACCATCATCAGCTAAAAGCAGCAATTGTAGAGTTTTTGAAATGTCTAAAGCATCTTTTCCGAACAGAATTGAATTGCAACCGTCAGTTTTGAAGCGTGAATACTTAAAATTTGGCTGTATTAAACAATGAGAAAATTCCGGAAAGTCTTCTTACATAGCTACGGCCGATCAGTTCACAGACGGCCCCTGAAAAAGTTATCATAGGCAACACGCAATACACGCGCGTGCTCTGGTTGCCTATCCGTTCATAAACGCCGATTTGGAAATTAGGGGGCGAAGAATGGCTTCTTGAACTTGTAATCAGTCTCGCTAGCCTATTACCAAATTTTCCCTGTTAGTGGTTGAAAGCTCTTTGCCAGCCTGGCCAGGCTACACCGCTTCAGGGCCGGAGACCCACCCATTTGAATTTCTTTGATAAAATCTTCTCGCCGTTCCGCTTACCGATGGCCGCCCATCAATATTCAGATCTGTGAGGCTGCGCAGATCATAATTTAGCACCTTTACTTGCTTGCTTAATTCGAAAACCGTGCCACAGGTTGATTGCAATTAGAAAAAGATATTCAACAGACTTATGCAAATCAAATGCACGCTCTCCCTCAATATGAAACGCTCTTATTCATATTGGAAATAATGGTTATGAATCATATGTACAATAATATCGAAATGCTCGGTAGCTGTCATAAGCGCCAAAAACCACAAGCGCCAATGCCGCAAGCGCCAATCCGTAACCGCCAAACGAGAAAAGTCGCAAACGCCAAAGGTCTTAACCGCAATACTAACCTTACCTTACCTAACCTAACTTAACTTAACCTACCTTAGCCTAACTTGACCTAACCTATACGAACTTTGGCGTTTGCGATTTTCCTCGTTTGGCGGTTACGGACTGGCGCTTGCGGCGTTGGCGCTTGCGGCGTTGGCGCTTGAGGTTTTTGGCGCTATCGAATGCCCCCCGAAATGCTCTCATGTAATTTGCAACATAGACTTAAGTAAGTCTATGTTGCGTGGCTCAGAAGTACAGACTTACTGAGTCTTGCTTATCCTTGCCAAACAAAACCCAAAGAATGAGTATTGCTTGAGCAACCTAATGCAATGTTACCTACCGTTGAGAAGCGTCGAAAGGCTATTTTTCGCTGACAATGAGTTAGATTAGTAAGATGTTAGGTTCACAGCCACACAGATCGCGGATCAGCGATCATATTTGAAGGTCATCGATCCACGAAAAAAAAACAAACAATACATCACCAAATAACGCAAAAGTTAATTTTCAAATTAGTAACAAAAAATAACAAAATTTACGGAAAAATGGCCAGTAGTACAGAAATTCCTTTGTGAGACAAGGTGATACAAGTGAATCACTGGCAGCCTTGAGCTCAGATAGAGTTATGTTAGATCACATTAACCCATTACCGCCAAGCGATGCCGTTCGAGAACAGAGAACTTATTTTAGAGGAGAGAAATTTATTTTAGAGGATCTTTTTTGTTCAGTATTGTCAAAATTTGAAAAAAAAATCACCCCTCTCGAAACCTGAAATTTAATAATTTGGGCATTTTCCAAAGCTTAAAAGTGCGTAATTTAATGGGGAAAATTCTTCCGATTTCTCTTAAGCTAAATTTTACTCCAAATACTTTGGGCTGTTGTGGATTAATTTAGGTTAGGGTTGAGATGTTTCGAGGAATCGTCTTTTAGTGAGCTAGTAACGCAGTACCCCATTTCTTCGCTCAATTTGTGTACATTACATGGGTCGCTATTCGAACGCACAAGTTCAGTGTTATCCATTTGCCAATTTTTGTCGACAACTGCTCTGCCTAGACTAACCTAAGATCCCTTGCCTAGCAGGTGACACATCATTCTTGCGCGAATGAAACCTACAAGTGGCGCCGAACGGGGCAACATTCGGAAACTTTGGAGGGACAGACGGCTCAAGCTTGGAGGACCTCGAAGGCTCAATAGTGTGTCAAATAAGTCATGCATAGTGACACGTGGCGCCCACGCCTATGTGGGTTTCCAGTCCTTATGATGCTCCTGAACTTCATGGGAAGTTCAACGGATAAATTCAGCTCTCCGCGCAATCTAAACAATTACATAAGTATAACTGGGTCGTTCCAGCATTTAAGACGTCCTCAGTGATAAGATGTTTTCGGACTTGAAGAAATAAGAGAAGGTGTTTCATTTTCATCGCGTTTGCGAGACACACGTGCCTCGGAGTGTTTCCACGAGATGGCGCTGTTTTCGCAAATTACGACCTCTCTTTTTACGTAACGATTTCGGGACATCATTACTAGAATCTGGCGGGCGGACCCGAGATTATCTGCTTTGAAAGATTAGACGACTACTGCATGAAACAGGAGGCGTTTGTAGGCGTTATTTGTTTTGCCTACCTTTGACCTATTGTTTTGAAGTTACCAGACCCGATATGACCCTAATTATGATCCATTGTGCCCTGAATGAGGATCATGACTTCATTTAGATGTTTTTGGAGGGACAGAAAAAACATACTCATATCTAGAGGCACAAGGCACCAAACCTTGAAAGGTTGCTGGAGGCTGGCGACGGTAGGTTCGGATAAGTTCAGTTAGGTTGTTAGGTTATGAAAATTGAGGTTTAAATTAGGTTAGGTTACGTTAAGTTACGTTAGGTTAGGTTAAATTAGGAGAGATTAAGTAAGGTTAGGTTAAGTTGGCTTAGGTTAAGTAGGGTTAGGTTAAGTTAGGTTGGGTTAATTTAGGAAAGATTAAGTTAGGTTGGGTTAAGTTAGGATAGGTTAAGTTAGGCTAAGTTAAGTTAGGTTAAGTTAGGTCAATTAAGGTTGGGTTAAGTAAGTCAGACTAAGGTAGTTTACCTTAAGTTATGTTAATTTAGGTTAGGTTAGGTTGGGTTAATTTGGGTCACATTTAGGTTAGGTTAAGTTGTGATAGGTTTAGACAGGTTTAAATTAGGTTACGTTAGAGTATGTTAAGTTAGGTTACGTTAGGGTACGTTAAATGAGGTCTAAGTTTGGTGAGGTGAGGTTACGTTAGTTTAGGTTCCTTTGTCTCACTCCGCGATGGTTCGTCTCTGCTTGGCGACGAAAGCTAAAATAACGAGAGTACAAAATGCAACACTAAAAATTTACAGTGCAGCGTGAGTAATTTAAGGGGATTGGTCAGAGATTTTTGTACTGAGGGTCAGTTGAAGGTCATAATACGCACGGAATTCAAAACTGTTTACCGCTGCTCACGTCGTAGTGGTAATCGAAAACGGGGTTACCTCGCAGCGCGCCGCTCCGCGCGACACTTGTCTCTCTCCCTCTTTAGAGAATATAATTAACTCTGCCAGGAATATTCCTGTTTCGAGAGATCGAAGTAAATGCCTGGCAGGGGCTCAATGGAAGGAAGCTACTCAACATCTCGCATTCTATTCCGCCCACCAACCACCCAAAGAGATAAGTTACAACCGCACGTGCCTCATATCTGATATGTTATGAGTCGGCTAAAAATGATATGAAAACGGATTCATTTTCCCGCAAACGGAAATCAGGTTGACCGCAACAACGATAGCCGCAGCTAATAATTTATTTACCGATATTAGATTTTTTTACGTTTAGTAATGTTATTAACCGAAAGTTCGAAATCGACACGCGAAATGCTTCAAACGTACTTTTTTTAATAACAATTTTTCGGGGCTTGAAATTTTGCAAAATTGTATTTAATTACTTTAAAAATCAATAAATTTATAAAAAGTAGAGTAAAATAAAAAATTAAAAATAATAATTTAAAAGAAAAAAATTATTGGTTTAAAGAAATTATTTCACCTTTGCATCGGCATTGGGATTTTTTTTCGTACGGTATATCTTTGCGTTTGTTCCGTGCATGATGAGTAAGATTAAACTTCGACAAATACCATGCAAGAGAGCGTCCTAAAATTACGTTACTCGGAGGTCCTACCGCCGGTCAACCGTATAACCCCTAGGGGGGGGGGGCGTGAGGTGGGGTGTAGAAAAGAGGGAAATGTTCCTATCCTCTTCTACGTATTTCACTTACTACCCCCGACCCGAGTACCCGCTTTGCGAAGTTCGCAACTTTGATACGCTTTTCAGAAAGGTAAACAACCGAGTTTGAGGTGAAAGTGTTAAAGGAAGTACCGACCGGCCAGAGTTAGGGACGCAGCGGACAAAAGAGTTACAACGCAGGGTTTCCTCTAATCCTCAAAAAGACGCCGATAAAACATGGCTTCCCCATCAAACAAAACGCGAACCTCACGCTACCGCGCCGGCAGATAAGCGCCGCCATGTTTGATGTACCCAAAAGAAAGTCATAATTGCCAACACAACGGCGCCGGTGACAATATTGACAGCAAAATAAACACAGATTCCCCCTGCTAAACTTGGACAATGGCGCTAAATTTTAAGCGACGTAGGTGGGAGAGTCAAACATTGTTATGTTGTTCATACTGTTCTGTCCGTTTCAGAATCCAGCCCACCTAAATTTACTCGAACCTAAACTTAACCTTAAAAAAGTATTTGCAATGATATTGGCAAGACGTTTGGACTAACTAGTCATTCCCCCGTCCTTGATACATTAGACTTTTCCGGTCATTCGACTGTTTTTTTTTTGTTTTTTTTGTTTTTTTAGCGGGCTTAAAATGTTTGGGCAGAATGTTTAATAGTTAACTTAACGCTCATCAGCGTTGTTTAGTTCATTTTAATCCAGATTTTATTACGATTCCAACAGCGTATGATTATATGAGATTACCTAAGTTGCTGATTTTGTCACTCAATTTTTTTAATGGTACCATTTTTCTATTTAAAGTGTCAATAAGGTGGTAGTCAAGTTGACTGTAATTTTCTTAAGGCCTCAACTGTACTAGCGCCTGTAAGAAAATTAACTTTGAAGTCCTGATTTTTTCCCTAATAATAAATGGCAAGATTAGGAGACGGTTCATAAGTCTCAGGGGAAAGACTTTCTTTCGCGCCTCTAATTATTTTTATTATTTATTTCCTTCAACTATATTTTTTTAATTTTAATAAAAACCTTCTAAAAATTTAATAATAATCTTAATTTAATAAAAATTTATTTTCTTCTATGGCTTGGAAAGTTATTTTGGCATGAGGGATGACAGACGGACTGGGACATCTCCAAGGGAGAAAAAAGTCCATAAGACAGGCACGCCTTAAATCCACTTGTAAAAGTTGGAAATAACCGATAATTATTGCATCTTATTTATGATTACTGGATCAAAAGTTGTTACTGACACTTTCTCCAGCAACGAGTTTCCGTTGATGAAGCACCTATTCATAGGCGTAAACTGAACCAAAACACTCAAATGAAGACCATTAGAAACAGAGTTGTCGCAATTATGTAAATCACGGCTGTCAAAGCAACTACAAACGTAGTTTGATAAATCACTTATACAGAGATAGATGGAAATTATTCACTATAATGTGACAGCTTTTAACAAGGAGCAACGAACCGTTTAAACTTAACATGAGTAACACTTGGTCCGCTAACGTGGTACCGAAGACGCTTCTAGTGGCATTCACTCTCTTTGGAAGTAAACTGCTATGGTGAAATAATTTTCGTCTAACTGGATGCGTTTCCAAAATGCGTTTGTCCATTAAAGGATGTCCAAACCGGTGAAAGACTCTCACAAGTCGCGTTACACGTTTAGTCAGAATCAGTGAAATTTCACTTTAATTATCCTATGAGCACCGCGTACCTGAAAATTCAGTGAAATTTTCACTGAAAACCTAAGAAATTTCACTCATTTCAAAAACAAAGGTACTGTTAGCCACAAAAGTCGTGACCCCTGCTTCCACAATAAATACATGGAAAAAGGG